>Ga0325411_1004066_pt1 | contig 16464 bp, 12 predicted proteins | sample PopdelMetagenome_13_FD_206181 | JGI IMG/M metagenome (GOLD analysis project Ga0325411, IMG submission 206181) | Populus deltoides microbial communities from Bellville, Georgia, United States - Xylem-PdIQD-R4 | ecosystem: Host-associated > Plants > Phyllosphere > Stem > Wood/Secondary xylem...
CTTGAGTTGTCAGTTTACATTTAAGTACTTCAATAACTATTTTTCCTAAAAGGAGAAATAGCCTTGCATGAAATCTTCAAGCTCTGACTTAGAGGAGCTAAATTGCTGATATAAAAACTTGGATGTCAGTTTAGATGCTTCGGAATGTAATTTGGACTTGTTTCTTCACGAAACCTGTTTGCTGGCAGAATTCAGTTGTCATCTTTGAAAACTCATATCTCCCTCATATGACATCTTTTTTGGCTGAAACTTGGCGCGTGGATAGGTATTTGAATTAGGAATCCATGAAAATTGAGTTTGCATCAATTGGACTTCTGTAGCTCCAGATATTAAATTTTGAATGGCCAAAGGTCAACACTGGCAGAATGCGAGATTTGACTTTGCAGGATGTGATTTCCATGATCTTTCTCTTTTTATTTTTCTTGCATTGCATTTCCAGAAAGGTATGGATGTTAGCTTTTTAGTGCCACTGGAATCACTTCATTTTGATCTCTAGAACTCACGCTCTGCACAAAACATCGATTGAACATCAAATCTGCCAATTACTTCCAATTTACTCCTTTTTGCATCTTTCATCCAAAAGTGCCTTCAAAACATATAACAAAGAATATCAAGGCATTTTATATATAAAACATAGGCAAAATACTAGTTAAATGGGGGTGAAACTATCAAATAATATGGTTGCATCAAGTTTCAATGAATCTTTTCAAGACTAAAGATAAACTTTCTAAACACTTATCAAAAGAATCACGATACACCGTGAAATCATCCATGAAAACCTCAATTATTCTTTCAACATAGTAAAAAAAAAATACTCATCATGTATATTTGAAAAGTTATAGGTGCATTATAGAGACCAAAGAGCATTCTCCTATATGCATATATACCAAATGAACATGGAAATGTAGTCTTTTCTTGATCTCCAGGATTAATAACAATCTGATTATATCCACTATATCCATTAAGAAAGTAATAAAAGACTTACCTGCCAGGTGTTCAAACATTTGGTCCATGAATGGTAATAGGAAATGATATTTGCATGTAGAAAGATTAAGCTTTCTATAATCAATACACATTCTCTAACCACTCGAGATGCGAGTAGGAATGAGTTCATCCTTTTTGTTCTTTATCAATGTGATTCCAGTCTTTTTAGGCGCACATGGATAGGTACCACCCATTCACTATCCGTGATGGGGTAAATGACTCCTACATCTAATAATTTTAAAATCTCAGCTTTCATTACCTCTATCATAGACGGATTCAACCTCCTTTGCATTCCCTCGTTGGTTTCACATTGTCCTCCAATAGTATATGATGCATACATATCGAGGGACTAATGCCCTTGATGTCGACTAAAGTCAATCAAATGACTGTTTTGTGATCGCACAACAACTTCACAAGTTTTTCCTTTTGTGCACTTGTCAACCCTTTTTCTATGATAATAGGAAGTGTATTGTTGTCTCTAATGAATACATACTTCAAATTATTAGGCAAAGGTTTCAACTCTAACTTGGGGGCTTGCAAAATAGATAGCAAAAGCTTTTTATATGAAAGTATTAAATCAACAAAGGCATTACCATGGGGAACGGTTTGCACAGCTTGCAAAGCCAATGCTAATTCCTTGATATTTTGGGGAACACATATGTGCCTCTCCATCTCTTCTATCCCAGTAAAATCATAGTCATAGCTCAAAGCCACGCTTAATCCATCCTCATAATCAAAATCAAAAACTTGTTGCTTACACTTATCAACCTGGTCATAGTATGTGATAAGAATAAACATTGTTGTAAGGATATTTCATTGCATCATGAAAATTAAATTCAATTTTTTCATCTCTTACTTCCATAGACAAAGTATCCTTACCACAATTAATTTTTATATTGACAGTTTTCAAGCATGGTCTCCCAAACAATATAGGAGTGTTGTTTGATGAATTATAAGAATCACGTTCCATATCAAGAATATAAAAATCACATGAAATAACAAAACTATCAATCTTGACTAGGACATCTTTTATCACACCAAGTGGATAAACAAAACTACGATCCGCAAGTTGTATATATTACAATACTAGTTTTATTCAAAGGCTCCAAATTAAGAGAATCATAAATATTTTTAGGTATAACACTAATGGATGGACCTAAATCGGACCTAAATCGCATAAGGCCCTTTTAAAACTAGCATTACCAATAACAAATGGGATAATAAACACACCCAGGTCTTTTTGCTTCAAAGCATATTCTTTTGAACAACAACAAATACAACTTCACCCATACTTACCACTTTGTGGCCTTTTAGCTTGTAGGCTCTTTTGGTAGTACACAACTCCTTTAAGAATTGGCATACTTGCGAATTTGCTTGATAACATCAATCAAAGGAATGTTGAGTTCCACTTTCTTGAAAACCTCTAAAATCTCTTTTTCTTTATACTCTTTCTTAAACCTAGAAGAACTCATAGGAAATGATGGAATTGTTTTAAAACTGAAATTCAATGAGTTAGTACTTACCTTTGGAGTATTGGTTGTTTTTTCAATTTGTGATGGAATAGGGTGTTTCTTCTTTATACTCAGTTTGATTTCTATCTCCTCTTCTTCCTCCATCTCAATTTGTTTCAACTTGTGCTCTTCAAGTTCTTTCCCACTTCGCAGCGTGATCACACTAACATTCTCTTTTAGATTCAATGCTTGGGAGGGTAATTTTCCATTCATTTGTGCCTCTAATTTCCCTACACTTGAAGCTACTTGCCCCATTTTCTTCTTTAAGTTGTGAATGCTTGACCTTGTTTCCTATTGAAAAGACATGACATTTTGTTGCAAGGTAACTGTGTTAGAAGCCAAGGTTTTCATCATCTCACGAAGATCATCACTCGATGACCCTATAACATTGAATTTGTGAATGTAGGGGGCTGTCTCGCTTGATAATTTTGTTGGAGCTAAAATCCATGGAACTGTCGGCTTTGATTGCCTTGTTGAGGCGGGTTCCTATAGTGTAAGTTTGGATGATCTCTCCATCCACTATTGTACGTGTTAGAAAAGGGATCATACTTACGCTGAGGCTGTCCATTGAACACTCCATCAATTGCATTAGCTTGTTCAATGTAATCTTCTTACATTGTTGGGCATATATCCGAAGCATGTCCTTGTAAAAAACATATGCTACAAACTTTCACCTGTTGTACATTTCCACAAGCCAAAGAATGCACAAGAGAATTAAGATGGTTAACTTTATTCTCAAGGTTAGCAATACTTACCTCATTCACTCATTTACTTTGGATGTCTCCACAAGTGCCAAATTATTTCGAGTTAGTTACCATATTTGAGATCAATTAGCGTGCAACCTTGGGTGTCTTATCTACCAATGCCCCTCCACTTGCCGCATCAATGATACTACGGTCAGTAGGCATCAGTCCTTCATAAAAATATAGAATGAGCAGTTGATCAGGTATTTGATGATGAGGGCATTGAATGCACAATTGCACAAATCTTTCCCAATACTTGAAAAGTGTCTCCCCATGAGATTTCTAAATCCCACATATTTCTTTCCTTATGTTGGAAACTCGAGAGGCTGGGAAATATTTTTCAAGAAAAATCTTCTTCAAACCATTCCACGTTCCAATGGAACCTGGGAGAAAAGAGAAAAGCCATGCATTTGCCGCCCCTTTTAAAGAAAAAGGGAAAGCTTTCAACTTAACTTGTTCTTCATCAACTCCGTTCAGTTTCATTCCAACACAAACCATATGGAACTCCTAGAGATGAGTATGAGGATCTTCTCTGGCAAGTCCATTGAATATTGACAGTAATTGTATAAATCTAGACTTGAGCTCGAAATTGACATTATTGTTAATGTTTATGCATAATGGTTGATTCTCCATATTAGAAGCAGCGAGCTCCTTGAGTGTTTGTTGTCGTGCAACAACCATGGTGTTAATGCAAGCTTTCTTTCGTACCTTGCGTAAAGTGTTTTCTATTTCGAGATCCACTTGTACTTGATTTTGGTTAGTAGAACGGGTTACATGCATAAATCATTAAGGAAACTCAAAAGAAACCAACCACACAAGAGATTGAAAGTAGTACAAATTGAATGAAAATCCTACGCTAGAAAACCAAAACTGCCTAAAAACCCTAGAAAACAACAGAATTTGGCCTCAATAGGATGGGGCTAGTGGCTATAAGCCACTAGTCTAATTTAGAATGTTGTTTCCCTTCTGGAAACAAAAGGCCAAGACCTAATTCAACCAAAAAACCAGTTTGGAATAGTAATTGTACCGTACTATACAATACTGCAGCAAGAAAAAAAAATTGTTTCTCTTTTTTTTTTTCCAACAAAATAATTAACAATCACAACAAATAAAAATCACAACATAAGAATCAACTAAAATTACTTCCCCAGCAACAGTGTCAAAATTTATTGCGATGTCACAGTCGCATAAATTAATGACCCTAGCTTAAAACACAACACACAAGATAGCATATAGCAAGCAAGGGGTCGATCTCACGAGAAAGTTTTAGTTTAGATTTTTATGCTATAAGATTTGCAATTAGGGGGGATTTGTGTAACATCCTCCATTTCCGGGATAAAACAACAATCTCATGTCAATAGAAAAACATAGTAGTTAAATTATATATATATATATATATATATATATATATATATATATATATATATATATTAATGGTCTTCGTATTAACATCTACCGGAATTTCGACGAAGTCCCCCCTATACCGGAAGGTCCCAAGTTACCGACATGTAACCTGTTTACACTTCTAACAGTTCACATCTCATAACTTAATTCCCAACCCAATCATCCTTGGTTTCAATTCCACAATTATACTCACACCTATCAACCATAATATTTATGATATATATTATATAACAAAATATCATTATAGATGGATAATTAAATAAATATAAATACATAGACATGAAATATGGTTATATGAACTACAACGTTAAATTCATCCAATCAAGTTTAAACATTTATTATACAAATTAAGTTATACAAACATTTTCAAGTTTACAAAATACAAGGGTATACTTCCTAAAACCTAGATTTCAAGAAGGGGATATAAGTTAGGATCTACTCCTGTCGTGCATGCGATGATCCTGAAACAAAATACATATTATTGCAAGGTGAATATCACAATAAATATAACAAATATGAATATTTAATAATTTCAACAGGGTAACATGCATTCATATTTCTTTTACTTCTCCATTCTAGTTTTTTTTTTTATTAAAATCTCTTCCTTATTCAAACTATTAATAACCGTTCCTTCTGCCACTATCAACCTTCATTCCAGACCTTATAAGATCAACGTGATTACTTTTGCTTATCACATTACTGATACCAATTTCACTGGTATTGTCATCACCACCCCATAGGAGTCGATGTAAGGCGATCCCTTTACCTGAGATCCTAACATACACTAAATGTATGTTGGCCAATACATGGTGATCCCCTTACCCGGAATCTTAACATACATTGAATGTATGTTAGCCAATACGTGGAGATCCCCTTACCCGGGATCCTAACATACACTAAATATATGCTAGTCCATTCGTGGCGATCCCCTTACCCGGGATCCTAACATACACTAAATGTATGCTAGCCAATACATGGTGATCCCCTTACCCGGGATCCTAACATACACCGAATGTATGTTAGCCAATATATGGAGATCCCCTTACCCGGGATCCTAACATACACTAAATGTATGCTAGTCCATTCGTGGCGATCCCCTTACCCGGGATCCTAACATACACTAAATGTATGCTAGCCAATACATGGTGATCCCCTTACCCAGGATCTTCACATACACTCAATGTATGCTAGACAATACATAATGATCCCCTTACCCGGGATCCTAACATACACTCAATGTATGCTAGTTTATACATCAAATCACACTTCTCATAGTTCCTTTGTCAGTGATAATTTCATCACTTGGCAATTCACATAACAACTTTTCACCTTGAATACACATACATTCAGTAATTCACATTTCACATCAATAATATATTAAATCATGGAATTTAACTAGAAAGCAAAGGTGTGAATCACCTACCTGCAATAGAATCTCTACTCGTGCTCCCCTATTGCTGCTATTGCACCACGCCTATGGTCCCTCCTGCAAATCACAGGTTTATCTCATAAATTTTCCTCACTCAAGGATATGTTTTATAATAACCATATCAACAACCAATAAGGCTTTCTTTCAGTCATTTTTTAGTACTTTATGTTTTTATCATTTCACTCATTATTACTGTCGTTCTTTGTCCAATCCTAGTTATCATTCCTTTCTTTATATTTGGACTATCACTGTCCAACTGTTACTGCCTCGTTTTTGAACTGTTACTGTCTAACCTCTTCTCAGATTTTTAACTATATCTGGAGTTATAGAACTTCGATTCAAGTACAATTTGTGGCGTTGGAAAGGTAAGACATGAGGCTACAAGTTTTATGTTTTGAGAATAACCCAGTTCTGCTTCTAAGATAGTCAAAATCGCTCATCAACAAACACTTGGACTGTTACTGTCCATTTTTGAACTGTTACTGTCTAACCTCTCCTCAGATTTCTAACTATATCTAGAGCTATAGAACTCCGATTCAAGCAAAATTTGTGGCGTTGGAAAGGTAAGACATGAGGCTACAAGTTTTATGTTTTGAAAAGAACCCAGTTCTACCTCTAAAATAGTCAAAATCACTCATCAACAAACACTTGGACTATTACTGTCCAACTGTTACTGTCCATTTTTGAACTATTACTGTCTGACCTCTACTCAGATTTTTAACTATATCTGGAGTTATAGAACTCCAATTCAAGCAACATTTATGGTGTTGGAAAGGTTAGACATGAGGCTACAAGTTCTATGTTTTGAGAAGAACCCAGTTCTTCCTCTAAGATAGTCAAAATGACTCATCAACAAACACTTGGACTGTTATTGTCCAACTGTTATTGTCCATTTTTGAACTGTTACTGTCTGACCTCTCCTCAGATTTTTAACTATATCTGGAGTTATAGAACTCCGATTCAAGAAAAATTTATGGCGTTGGAAAGGTAAGACATGAGGCTACAAGTTTTATATTTGAGAAGAACCCAGTTCTTCCTCTAAGATAGTCAAAATCGCTCATCAACAAACACTTGGACTGTTACTGTCCAACTGTTACTGTTCATTTTTGAACTGTTACTGTCTGCCCTCTCCTCAGATTTTTAACTATATCTGGAGTTATAGAACTCCGATTCAAGCGAAATATGTGGCGTTGGAAAGGTAAGACATAAGGATACAAGTTCTATGTGTTTAGAAGAACCCATTTCTTCCTCTAAGATAGTCAAAATCGCTCATCAACAAACACTTGGACTGTTACTGTCCACCTGTTACTGTCCATTTTTAAACTATTACTGTCTGACCTCTCCTCATATTTTTAACTATATCTGGAGTTATAGAACTTCGATTCAAGTGAAATTTATGGCATTGGAAAGGTAAGACATGAGGCTACAAGTTCTATGTTTTGAGAAGAACCCATTTCTATCTCTAAGATAGTCAAAATTGCTCATCAATGAACCAGACCTGCTACCCTATAGGGTCTGTCATGACCCAGTCTCGGTTGGTGACCCATAACTGGAGTTCTATGACTCCAAATTGAGCAAGACCATTTTTATTAGTTAGTAAACATCCAAAACTACAATTTCTGTGAAGGAACTTGATCCTAATTCCTTCATTCTCCTACCCAAAATCTCCTTGAAGGTCAAGAGACGAAACTGTCCAGATTCATCAACCTTTCCATTTACACACAACACATGAAGTTCTTTACTTTAACAACTCATACTTTTTCCTTAATTCAAGTCTAAGAACTCAATATATAAATTAACATCAAGGCATCAATTCATAATCAACTTGAAATGACTCATAAGACCAGGTTTAAAATATCTTAGCTGGTGCGAATCAAGGCTTCGATCCCTCCTTTTCTTCCTAATGACAGCCGGCCCTCTCCTCTTCTCTTCTTGTTCAATTTTTCTTGTTAATCCCTTTCCCACCAAGGTTTATTTTACCTATAACCCTCAATCTGGGATCGGTTCTTGAAATTTTGGTGTTTCTCTCTTGAGTTGTAAAAATAGATATAAAAACTCCCTCTTTTCTTTCTTTACGTAGCTGCAGATTTGTTTTTGGTGAGAATAGTAATATTTATGCTCTATAATTATTCTTATTTGCATTTAGGCCCCATTTTCTTTAAGTGTATTCGTTTTTTACCCCACTTCTTTTTAATTTAGTTTATTTTCTTTAATTTAATCCAGCTTTGGTTTTTTTCTCGGGATTTACACTTTGTGAAGTTATCTATGGCTATAGTAAACAAAAAGAAACAATCAATGCTAAATCAAAGAAAATCAAAATTTATCAAGAAAACAAACCTTGGTCACAAGTAAATGTCCACCTATAGAAATCAGAACTGATCATGGAAATGAAATGTCAATTTATACTCTGAATATTTATCTTTTCTTATGTTGATTAGTTAACAGATCCGCTGTACAACTAATTCTAACCATCAAACAACCATAGTGTCTGCACTATTTATTTAATTCAATGGCAGCCTTAAGAACTAGATAAGTTGATTAATCAAGAAAACATAATTGTGCGCAGTCGATGTTTGATTTGATCGAATGTTCTTTCTAAGATTAATAATGTAGATCCGCCACAGTTATTAAACTTAGTTGCTTCACAAGTTCATATTACAACTCCGGTTTTGATAGAAAACTTAGTAATATATTATTGATAATAATAACTTAGAATCTTCCCTAGTAATTAAAATAAACAATCCTAAGACACAAGCATAGGAGAACAACCATATTTATTCATCATATAAACTGAAAAGAAGGGGTAAAATAAGTCTCATAGTTCTTGAAATCTGAAGGTTTTTGTGTCCTTGCAACCAAGAAAAAGAATTTAGTCTTGCATGTTTGTTGAACAACTAATAAAAAAAGAAAGAAGAATGCATGAATTTGGGTTTGTGGAGGAAAGGGGCATTTTTTCTCTTTTGGTTGGCTGCCCCCTCTTCCTTTCTCTTTCTTTTAATATCCTAGGAAACCCTAATCCCTTTTTTACAAAAATAGTTATTTCCTAAGTAGACAGTTTACATTTAAATAACTATTTTTCTAAAAAAAGAAGAAATAGCCTTGCATAAAATCTTCAAGCTTTTACTTTTGACTTAGAGGAGCTAAATTGCTGAAATAAAAACTTGGATGTCGGTTTGGATGCTTTGGGATGTAATTTGAACTTGGCTTTTCATAAAATCTGTCTGCTGGCAGAATTCATGTGTCATCTTAGAAAACTCATATTTCTCTCATATAAGATCTTTTTCTATTGAAAGTTGGTAGGCTGATAGGTCTTTGATTAAAAAAATCCAAAAAAATTGAGTTTGCATCAAATGGACTTCTGCAGCTCAAGATATTTAACTCGGAATGATCAAAGGTCAACATTGGCAAAATGCGAGATTTGACTTTGAAGACTGTGATTTCCATGCTCTTTATATATATATATATATATATATATATATATATATATATATATCCAACATCTCTTTTCTAAGTTTGGCCATATCTTTGTCCTTTCAATTTCAGTTCTTCAACTCATCAATCAATTCTTTCATTTATGTGATAGGCCTGCATTTAAGATGAACATTTACCATAAATTAAAAGTATCTTATATTATTAGATATGTTATTATAAAACATGTTTTAGTTAAGGAGTTATTGATACTTCAAGTGCAAAATGATGATATAAAACTTTGATAAAAATGCACTTTTAAGTACTAATCACACCCCCCAACCTGCTCATTACTAGTCCCTAGTAATCAAAGCGTTAAAATAGAAAAACAATTTATAAATTCCTCAAAGCAAGGCATTCATCATTCAACTTCCATTACTCTATCCAGATAAACAAACTCTCATTAAATTTTATATATCTGCTCAATAGCTCTTAAACAAAATACTAATAAACCTTCCTTGTTATGTGCTCAATGCATGAAAACATAGATGATGGGGCTTTAATTGGAAGAAAACAATATTTTGTTCAAATATTTAAGGTTAACTTCCTTGGGTTGGGATTATTATTATTTTCTTTTGTTCTTTTTTTTTTGAAATATATATAACTGAAAACACAATGCATCTTTAACCCATATAACGAGCTTTCGGCTAATGACTCCCAGACTAGTTGATATTAGGGCATTAGGTCTTGAGACACCCCTACGAGCTTAGTAACTCGGGTTGCAGATACTGATACGTAGATAGTGCAATGTTTGATTCCCTTAAGCTTTTCTCCTTAACCCATGTAACAAGCTTTGGGCTTATAGCTCCCAAGTCAGTTGACTTCAGGGTATTAGGTGTTAAAACACCCCTTTGGGCTTAATTGCTTAGGTTAGGAAGGCTATGAAATCAAACTTATCTGCGTTTTATTTTCTTTTTGTTGTTTTTTTTCAAATTATAGACTATCCATATCCCTTAGTTGTTATGTTTAACAAAAGAATATAAATAATGTAATAATCCAATGTGCAACCCACAATCATATGTTATAGTGTGTGTGTGAAAATGAAGGTTTAAGAATACTTGTTAAATGAGTATATGAGCAGAATCAAGTGATAACAATGCGACAGTTTGTAAACCTGAATATTTCAAGAAGTATTCTAATAGGCCTTGTTATGAATATTGCAAATAACCATTGGAAAATGTTTACTAAGATGCGTCTCAAGAGTCACTAAAATTCCTCCTTACTCTGCCATCTTAGTAATAACAGTTTTGTCAAATGGCTTTAAAAACAAAAACAGTTAGTTGGTTAGGTTTTTTTTTTCTTTCTTTTTAATTTTAATGTCAACTATTACCCTCTCCCCCCAACCAAAACGAGACATTGTCCTCAATGTCCTAAGGTAGAAAGATAGAGTATAGAAGACATTACCTGAAACAACGAACACTGACAAACCTGAAACACACTTAAACAAACATAAGAAATAACAAAACAAAATAATATGCTATTAATAAAACAAAAAAAAAACATAAATTTTTACAAACTAAGACTCAAATCGTAGTTGTGATTGTGGCTCACATCTTCCCTTGGTTTTACGTCCAAGAACGGCTTAAACGCCCTCTATGGGTCGGGGATAGGCTTCCCATCCAGTTTTCTTAAAAACTGGCAAACAGGGTCTTTTTTAGTCAGATTCCCAAGACTAAGTCGATCATGTTCTTTATGAAAATGGGGCCATAAATCATGAATTGCACGATGCACATCTCCACTAGGATGCGTCTCAAGGGTCAATAGAAGATTATCTAGAGACCCCTTACTCAGGCCATCCTTAATGACTTGTATTTTATCTTCACGGTTTATAGATACCATTCCTAAAGAATGACATGTTGCATTACAAGTCCATTTGGCACATCTGTGACAGACTTTCAGTCGTTTTGCATGATGTTTCTTTGCAAAAGTGCTTTTATTTGATCCAGGCATGTATGAGATGAAAGAATTGGAAGACTCACCTGATAATCGGACCTTTGCTGCAATCAGCCAGCGAATATCTTCAGGAATTCCATGATTCATTAACAACCTCAATCTTACACATTTAGCTCGGTAAATTTTAGTAATCACATTTTAAGGCAAAGTGGGAAAATACTTTTTTAATTTTTCAAGAGTGGTGTCCATTTTTTAGATGAGAAGTGGAAAAAAAATGCAAAGAGAAGGAACAAGAAATTGAACAAATATATACACAGATATCAGTTATCATGGGAAACTGAAAGAACCAACTTAAGAGTCACGGAGTACCATTATTCACCATTTGACCGGGGTGAGAGAGACTAGCAAAACAAGAGTCACTCCAAAAAGAAACACAAAAACAATGTGAGAAAAACTAAATAATCAACCTTTATCTACAGGATCATTCAAACCAATGGATTCATTTTCACTAGGAAAATTATCAAAGTAAGCTTTCAAACGATGTCCATTTACCTTAGAAACATTGTCATTCTTTAGATTCTCAATATTAAAGGCCCCATAATGATACACATGTTTCATAATAAACAGACCGCTCCATTTTGATCCTAGTTTTTTAGGAAATAAATGGAGTCGAGAATTATAAAACAAAACTTTTTGACCAATATCAAATGTTTTTCTTAAGATTCTCTTGTCATAAAAATCTTTGATTCTTGCTTTATGAATTTTTGAATTCTCATATGCATCATTTCTTATTTCCTCAAGCTCATTTATTTGTAACTTACGCAGCTGACTAGGATCATCAAGGTTTGAATTGAAAGCTTTAATAGCCCAATAAGCTTTATGTTCAAGTTCCACAGGCAAATGACAAGGTTTTCCATAGACTAGTCTATAAGGTGACATACTTAATGATGTTTTATAAGCAGTTCGATAAGCCCAAAGTGCATCATTAAGTCTTAAAGACCAGTCTTTCCTATTAGGGTTCACTGTTTTCTCCAAGATTTGTTTGATCTCCCTATTAGTAAGCTCTACTTGTCCACTTGTTTGAGGGTGATAAGGGGTGACAACTTTGTGTGTGATTCCATATTTCTTCATTAAAGACTCAAATGGCTTGTTGCAGAAATGTTTTCCACCATCACTTATCATGGCTCGAGGGATTCCAAATCGACTCAAAATATTTTCTTTCAAGAACTTTATCACTATTTTGTGGTCATTGTTTCGACTTGGAATTGCCTCAATCCATTTTGAAACATAATCTACTGTGACTAATATGTACAAGAAACCAAATGATGGAGGAAATGGACCCATGAAATCTATACCCCAACAGTTAAAGATCTCAATGACAAGAATAGGATTTAAAGGCATCATATGACATTTTGAAATAGATCCCAACTTTTGACAATTTTCACAAGTCTTACAGAATGCATGTGAGTCCTTGAACAAGTGGGCCAGTAAAATCCACTTTGTAAGATTTTTGCAGTGGTCTTTCTTGATGAGAAATGACCCCCACATGCCTCAGAATGACAAAATTTAATGACACTACTTACCTCATTGTCAGGAATGCATCTTCAAAATATTTGATCAGGACAATATTTGAATAAATAAGGGTCATCCCAATAAAAGTTCTTTACTTCATTCAAGAACTTTCTTTTGTCTTGGGTACTCCAATGAGCCGGCAATTGTCCTGAAACAAGAAAATTAACAATATTAGCATACCAAGGCATTGTAGAGACAGAAAATAAAGATTCGTCAGGAAAGTAGTCATCGATTGGTGTGATGTCAGATCTCGAATCTGTTGTCAATCTTGACAAGTGATCTGCGACAACATTTTCGGTGCCTTTCTTGTCTTTGATTGTGATATCAAATTCTTGAAGTAACAAAATCCACCGAACCAATCTAGCCTTAGAATCTTTCTTAGAAAGAAGATATTTCAATGTTGCATGATCACTAAAAACAACAACAGGTGAGCCAACAAGATAAGACCTGAATTTTTCACATGCAAATACTACTGCAAGTAATTCCTTTTCAGTGGTGGTGTAATTCATTTGAGCACTATTCAAAGTTTTACTTGCATAGTAAATCATATAGGGTTTCTTATCTTTTCTTTGTCCCAAGACAGCACCCACGACATAATCACTAGCGTCACACATTATTTCAAAAGGTAATGACCAATCAGGAGGTTGAATGACAGGAGCGGAAGTAAGCAGGTTTTTTAGTTTAACAAAGGCTTCTTCAAAATGTTTAGTCCATTCAAAAATATTATCCTTTGTTAGAAGGTTACTCAAGGGCTTAGATATCACACTAAAATCTTTGATGAACCTTCTATAAAAACCAGCATGTCCTAAGAATGATCTAACATCTTTAACAGATTTTGGTGTTGGCAAGTTAGCAATTAACTCGATTTTAGATTTGTCAACCTCAATTCCTTTGGATGAAACAATGTGACCAAGTACAATGCCGTTTGTTACCATAAAGTGACATTTTTCCCAATTCAATACAAGATTCTTCTCTTCACACCTGCTCAAAACCTTTTCTAAGTTAGTCAAACAATCATCAAATGAATCGCCAAAAACAGAAAAATCATCCATAAAAATTTCAAGAAAACGTTCAACCATATCACTAAATATACTGAGCATGCATCTTTGAAACGTGGCTGGTGCATTACATAATCCAAAAGGCATCCTTCGATATGCAAAAGTACCAAATGGACATGTGAAAGTAGTCTTCTCTTGATCTTCCAATGCAATTTCAATTTGGTTATAACCTGAATAGCCATCTAGGAAACAATAAAATTCATGACCTGCAACTCTTTCTAGGATTTGATCCATGAAAGGTATGGGAAAATGATCTTTTCTAGTCATTGAATTAAGTTTCCTATAGTCAATGCACATGCGCTAACCAGTAATAGTCCTAGTTGGAATTAACTCATTTTTCTCATTTGTTATCACAGTGACTCCAGACTTTTTGGGTACAACTTGGGTAGGACTTACCCATTTGCTGTCAGAAATAGGATAAATGATTCCATTATCTATAAGCTTAATGACTTTATTTTTCACTACTTCTTTCATATTAGGATTAAGCCTTTGTTGCATTTCTCTAGAGGGTTTAGCATTTTCCTCCAAATAAATCCTGTGTGTGCAAATCAAAGGACTAATTCTTTTTATGTCAGCTATGGTCCATCCTAATGCATTTTTATGAATTTTTAGAGTTTGTAATAACTTACCTTCTCGATGTGCATTAAGTTTTGACGAGATTATTACCGGAAAAGTTTCATTTTCTCCCAAAAATGAGTAATTGAGATTGAATGGTAACGGCTTCAAATCCGGTATTGGTGGTTAAACACTTGAAGGTGTGGACTCAATTGATCGTGGTGGCAATTCCTCAATTTTCGGTCTCCAACTATTTGCCTTTGATTCTTCCTGAAAATAAACCATTTGCAAATCATCAAATTCATCAATCTCAATTTCACTGGAAGTGGTTTGAAATTGGTCATGAACTAATTTTTCAGTAAAGTCCACTTCCTGCAAATTATTATCATCTCCAGGTTGCTTACAAATGTTGAAAATATTCATCTTCAATGTCATGTTTCTAAAAGATAACTTCATCAGTCCATTCCTACAATTAATCAATGCATTAGAAGTTGCAAGAAACAGATGTCCTAAAATAACAGGAAATGAATTACATGCTTCTACAGGCTGTGTATCCAAGACAATAAAATCCACAGGGTAAATGAATTTATCGATTTGTACTAACACATCTTCAATTTTCCTCTAGGCACTTTTACAGATCTATCGACAAGTAAAAGAGTTACAAAAATTGGTTTTAACTCACCTAGATTGAGACTTTGAAAACTGAATATGGAAGTAAATACACACTAGCTCCAAGATCAAGTAAAGCTCTTTCAATTTTATGTTCTCCAATAAAGCATGAAATTGTAGGACAACCAAGGTCTTTATATTTCAAAGCATTATTGCTCTGAAGAATGACACTTACTTGTTCGGCTAAAAAGGCTTTCTTTTTCACATTCAGTTTTGTCTTCACAGTGCACAGATCTTTTAAAATGTTAGCATAATAAGGAACCTATTTAATAGCATCCAACAAAGGTATATTGATCCTTACCTGTTTGAAAGTTTCAAAGATTTCAGAGTTGTGATTGACTTTCCTTTGTTTCGTCATGGCATGAGGAAATGGAAGTGCTGGCGAAGAATCAATCTTCTCTTTACAATGTTCAGATTCAACCCCTTCTTTACCCTCAGAGATTGACTCATCATCTTTCTCACAAGGTTCAAGAATGAGTTTTTTAATAACCTTACCACTACGAAGAGTGATGACTGATTTGGCTTGATCCATGTGTTGGCTTCTAGAACTACTTGCATTCACATTGTATTGCCCCTTTGGATTTTGCTGTGGTTGAGATGGAAACTTACCTTTCTCTTGAAAACTAAGAGCAGATGTCAATTTTGCAAGAGTATCTTTAAAATCTGTCATGCTTTGAGCAAGTTGAGTGTTGATCGTTTCCTGCTTTTCAATGAATGCATGCAATGTTTCCTCAAGATTTTGTCTAGGAGGTGTATATCCATGAGAATTTTGGAAATTATGGTGTGCTTGAAATGGTGGCTGTAAAGTTTGTGCATTATTGTTATCACTCTTTCAATTGAAATTTGGGTGATTTCTCCAACCAAGGTTGTATGTTTGCGAGTATGGGTTATGATTGGGCCTTTGGAAACTGTTTAAACTATGGGCTTGTTCGTGGAGACATTCCTTAAAAGAAGGCAAAGTTGAACACTCATTGGTTGAATGTTCATTAGTTTCACAGATTTGACACACAATGTTTTGAACAGATTTTAGTTGACCACTCTTTTTTAATTTTAGTGCCTCGACTTTTTTAGCTAAAGATGCAAACTTGGCTTGGAGGTCATGATCTTCCCTAAGGTTGTACATACCTCCACTAGATGTATGAGGTTGGGTTTTACTTGGTGCCTCATAAGTTCCTGTA
>Ga0325411_1004067_pt1 | contig 16464 bp, 14 predicted proteins | sample PopdelMetagenome_13_FD_206181 | JGI IMG/M metagenome (GOLD analysis project Ga0325411, IMG submission 206181) | Populus deltoides microbial communities from Bellville, Georgia, United States - Xylem-PdIQD-R4 | ecosystem: Host-associated > Plants > Phyllosphere > Stem > Wood/Secondary xylem...
AGAAAAGGGCAAAGGGAAAACCACAACCACATTAGTTTCAAAGAAAAATTAAGAAAACTCTTTCAAATTATCCCAACTAAACCCCTATCTGGTTATTGATTAGAGTCATGAACTCATGCTCAGTTTGCGAATTTGGAGTTATTCTCTTAAAATATTTACCCTATATATATTCATGTAACAATCTGGTGGATATATATGTGTGTGTGTGTGTGTGTGTTAATTTCTAGGAAGCTCTCTCAAGAAAGTGGAGAATATAGCCTTCCTCCCCATCATGGAGAATATTTAGCGTATATAAGATAATTGCAGATTAAAAACATATAATCATGTTATGTGATATGCATTTAGCATTTTTATGTAATTATCCGTTAATATTCTTTTTGTAAATTAAAACTAAAATTGCATTGAAACAAGATATTTTGTTAGCATAGGTTTTTTTTTTAAAAAAATTATCTAGCTAGAGTTTCAAATCCATTCGGGTTGTAGAATCATATTGGAGTTGGCTAGCACATGTGCACGCGCGAGCATGCGAGAAATGTTATCGCACTTAGGCGGCACATGCAACTTTCTTCGAGATTCGATAATGGCCTTTCTTGATGTCGATGGAATTGTCTAGGAAGCAGTTCTCTCCCATGTTAGCGCGTGTCGGCAAATTAACCACGACCTAGATCGCTACCCTTTTTTTTTCTCACTCTCGATTCTCATGCTTATCTTGAAAGAAAAAAAAATTATTATTCTGTCCATAGTAGTTTGTTAAAGGGGCAACAATGTTTTTTGTATAAGAATTAGGTTTTTTTGTAATTTTAATTTAATGTTACATGGGTTTCACCATGGGTTTAGCACATTAAAAGTTCTCTTTTAGCTTATTCCTTTTAGGTTAAATGCTTCTTGTTCATTCAATAATTCTATCGTAACTGACCTCACTCAGCCCATGCTTTGACTTGATGGTGAACACCTATGCAACAACCGATAATTAACTTTGATTTGTGCACCCATCATATAATGGTTTATCGAAGTCTTTTAAAAGATAAAAAAAATTAGGTTGCGTCTGCATTTTTTTGTTGCTGCTATTTGCAAAGAAAAATAGAGGAAGAAGAAGAAATAAGGGAGGGGAAGATGGGGGTTGCTCAAGTCATAATTTAAATATTATCGATGACTATACCTACGAATATTAGCGACGAGTTTTATACATTGTCAGAGATTAAACTCGGTATCTCCAATACGATTGCACAATTCACCAATGATGGGATTGACTCAGTTTTCCTAGTACGATTACACAATTCACCTTGAAATGGATGAACTTTGTCACTCTAGTGTGATTGCAAAATTTACGTTGGAAGAAATTGACATGGGCTCCCTTATACGATTGTACACTCTCAAAAGATAGGACTGACAAGACCACAACAATGAGGATTAATGCAATCTCCATAAGACAATAACCCCTCAACTCTCTAAAGGATTTGACTTCATCTCCACGATGCAATAACACCAATCTCCACATGATTCTTGGGGCATCTCAACGATCTATTGGGAATATAAAAATATACTTACAACCCATTTTAATTCTCGGTTCCAAGCATGAGGCAAATGTTACTATGGTTAGGTGAAATTCAAAGTTTGATTTTTTAAAAAAATTGATAAATATTTTTCTAAGTATGGGTGTTGGATCCATACAAATTGTCTAGAGAATTCCCTTCTTAAGCTAGTTTTTTTTTTCATGGATTTAATATATATGAGCCGGATTGCAGAATCCTATGGGTTGGCTTATATATTTATATATAAAACATGGATTACGAATATTGAACGTGATTATTGGGTTTCGACTGTCATCATCTTCTTTTCCTTTTAAAAGTTATCTTTGAATGGGTTTAAAGAGAAATATACAAGATTTCCTAGATTTTCTGGTGGCTTTGTTTAGCTCTAAGAATGTATTTGCTTTTGAACATTATAAAAAACCTATAAATAATACGGATAAGTATCATTTTAAAGACAAATAATATATGTTTATTGATTCAAATTCATCATCTTCAAATTGTCCAAAAAAATTCATCGTCTTCAAATCCGCATTCACTTACTTCTAATACTACATAGCAAGTGATTAACTCTAGACAATTTCCACCTCATCTTGAGAGCTTGTAGTTGTAGGGGCTGCTCGGCTGATGAAATGATGTTCGGTACAATCATTCTTTCTTTCAAGCATGTCAAAGATTGTTCTTCCACCTTTGGGTGTTTCAAGCTTTATCTAATGAATTATTTAACAATAAACAATTAATGACCTAAGATCTTGGTAAATCTAGTGGAGTATCTAACAAGAAATAAGTTCTTTATATCAGGAATTATTAGTACCACGAAAGAATTTAGTAAATGCTGATTAGAAAATATAAATAGCATTTCTATAATGAGAGGCTGGCCTACATATATATATTGCGATTCTGTAAATGTTTTGTGGGCCAGAAAACAAACCCTTTTCAAAGAATTTGCAGACAGCAGCTAGCTTGAATCTGAACTGGACTGGAGAGATCAAGTGTCAACCACGAGTCATTATCTTCCATGAAATAACAGTGTTATGGTCTACTTGTTTTTCTCCACCTCAGGAAAATAAAACAAACGCCATCACTGCCTATTCCATGGAAGACAATAGCTTGTAATTAGCATGTTCATCATAACCCTACAGCTCAACTTGTTCGCCATGCATGGGTCCAATTCTCAGCAAGTCATTTGCCCTATTTATGGAAGGAAATGCAAGCTATAAATCAACAAAGAGCAATAGCAACAGATCATAGAATATAAAATTAGTGTCTTTGGAATAACTTTGGCTTCAAGTTTAGTGATGGAATCATGGGAGGTCTTTACTAGATTAGCCAGCTATATTTCGACGACTCAATCCGTTGTGTGAAGCTCTTAATTAGGAAATAATATTGATTTGAGATTTGCAAAGTGTAGATTGCACTTAGCTACCTCTAATGTAGCCACAAACGTCAGTCCCACCAATCCTTGAAGAACAACGACTTCTTTTTTTTTTAATAATTTATTTGGTTATCTCTAAAGAAACTCCTTTAGTCAAATCTACTGTTTATTAATTAAATAAGTCTTTCGTGATGTAGCCACTTTTTGCTACGAAAATCAAACAAGATGTACTAATTGTATTAAAGTATCTATGACAAGAAGAGAATGTTGGGTGCTTTTTATTTGAAGAAAAGGGCAAAGGGAAAACCACAACCACATTAGTTTCAAAGAAAAATTAAGAAAACTCTTTCAAATTATCCCAACTAAACCCCTATCTGGTTATTGATTAGAGTCATGAACTCATGCTCAGTTTGTGAATTTAGAGTTATTTTCTTAAAATATTTAGCCTATATTTATTTAATAATTTGGTGGGTATATATATTATGAAATGTGTTGTAAAATAGGAAAATATTATGTTTCCTCTCATATAGTTTTATCATATGTAATAAGTTACACCATATCATATGTACAATGCTCTACTTATATAAATAGTAGAGGAGTTGCTCTAATTAAGGCACTCATCAAATTATTACAAATCTCTGCTTTAACTTGGTATCAAAGCCTCTCTACCTTAATTAGGTATTTCTACTCTTTGTTGCAGATTCTTCTCATTACCGCCATCCCTGCTCTTCTATTTTTTTATGTTGCAGATCTTTCTCTTTGTTGCTTGCATGTTCTTCTCTCTCTGCTGCATATAATTTTGTGTTTGCTGGACATGCTCAACCGACATCTCCTCTCTTTCAAAGGCATTCTCCATCAAGGGAAGCTCCCCTCTTCGCAGGTCTTCTTCAATTGGCTATTCCTACTCTTCTCTGTTACTGTTCTTGCCATAGATCACACAGCTAGTGCTGCTGCTGGCATTAATGTCAACTCTTCTCCTCTAAATTCTTTCTCCCCAGTTCCTGGACTCACAACAGCAACCAACACAGCCATGGCTCCCTTTACTACGACAGTAGCCCTTATTCCCCTCTCCAACACCCAACAAGTTATCAATCTTAAACTTACCAACACCAATAATTTTTTTTAGAGTATGCAGATGAAGTTGTATCTGATTAGTTAAGGATTCTTCTCATTTGTTGACAGCTCAACTCCATGCCCTTCTTCACGTGATCTGTCTAGTACAATTTCTGTCGCCTCTGTTACCTTCAATTCTGGCCCTTCCCAAGCATTTTTGACTTGGAAACAACAAGACCAGCTCATCCTTAGTGCTCTATTGTCCTTTCTTTTGTTTGATGTTCTTTATCTCGTGGTTGATTGCCCGACTTCTGCTAGTGTTTGGAGCACCCTTGAATATGCTCTCGCCTCCCCATCCAACTCTCGGATCATACAATTGCATGGCTCTCTTCAGGATCTTTGACAAGATGATGATACTGTCACTCTCTACTTGCAATGCACTAAAGGTTTGTTTGATGAATTAGTTGTGGCTGGCAGACCTATTTCTCTCACTGATTTCAACCTGTATGTGTTTCGGGGACTTCATGGTGAATTTCATGATTTGGTTACGAGTTTGTCAACCAAAGATGACCCTCTTTCGTACTCTGAGCTCTATAGTCACCTATCTACTAATGAATTCATCCATCGCAACTCGTTTCCATCCATTCTGCCTACTGCCCACACCTATGCAGCCTCCCTTAGTCTATGCTGCCCAGCGTGGATTTTCTGGGTCTAATGGTAGTGGTTTCATGGCTCATCGGGCAGAGCCAGACTAGGTGGCTGGCGTCATCATCGTAGCAATTTTCCTTAGTTTAGCAGTCAGTCTTTTCATGGTGCTGATGGTGGTTCTCCTTGGCCGCAAACCCGCAGTCATAGTGGACAGTGGCAACAACACCATCAACGGTCTGTGGCACCAAACCAATGGCCACGACAACAGATAAAATGTTAGTTCTGCCATATTTATGGACATTATGCATAGCAGTGTTCTCAGCTTGCCCATCATGGCAATCAAGCCTCGGCCAACCTCTCTTTTAGTGTTGCATCGGCAAAAGATTCTGCCACTTAGTTTCCTGACTTAGGTGCGAATCATCACGTTACTCCAAATATTACCAGTATGACACATGCAAAACCCTATCTCAGTAATAATCAATTGCATGTTGGTGATGGTAAGGGACTTATTATATCTAATACCGCCCATAATATCTTGCATACGCTAAAGCACGCATTCACCTTCTCAAACATATTACATGTTTCATATATTAAAAAAAGACTACTATCTGTTCAACAATTTTGTTGTGAAAATTGTCTTTTTTGAATTTCACTCTTCTGTTTTCTATGTCAAGGATCTCACCACCAAGGAAATTCTTCTTTCCGATTAGAGTAAAAATGGCTTTTATGTCCTTTCTGCATCTTCTGCCACAACCTTGCTGCAAGCTTTTTTTTCCACCAACGTGCCCGCTTCTGCCAATATTTGGCATCATAGACTTGGTCATCCTAGTTCACGTATTTTGAGTCTCTTAACGTCAAATAAAAAGGTTGTCTCTACCTCTCGTCCTTTTAATTTTCAATGTCAAGCTTGTCCGTTAGAAAAAACCTCTTGTTTGTCTTTAGGACCTATGAGTCATAAAACTTCTGCTCCTCTAGAACTTATTTTTAGTGATGTTTGGGGCCCTACTCCTATGCTATGTTCTAATGGTTTTCGATACTTTGTCATATTTTTGGATGCGCGTACCAAATTCATTTGGTTTTATCAAATTGCCCTAAAATCAGATATATTCAATATGTTTCATCAATTTCAAGTACTTGTTGAACAATAGTTCTCTCGAAAAATCAAATTCGTTCAAACTGACTGGGTGGGGAATATCATAAATTACATTCTTTTTTTAAAACCATCGATGTTCATCATTGTCTCATATGTCCACAAACACATGAACAAAATGGTACTGTTGAGCATCGTCATCGTCATATTGTTGAAATTGGTCTTACTCTACTTGGTTAGTGTAAAGCACCACTAAAATTCTGGAATTATGCTTTTGAAACCTCAGTTTATCTCATTAATCGTATGCCAACACCGGTTTTGAGCAACACATCTCCCTTTGAATGTTTGTTTCATCAAACGCCTGATTATACCTTTTTACGGACTTTTGGTTGCCTCTACTTTCCTCTACTTCATCCTTACAATGCTCATAATTTGGACTATCGCTCCACTTCATGGGTGTTTTTAGGTTATAGTTCCTCTGATTTAGGCTATTGTTGTCTTGATTTGTCATCTCATAGAATCTATATTTCCCGTCACATTCTCTTTCATAAATAGGTTTTTATGTTTTCTGCGCCTGCCCTTCCGTCTGTATCTGTCGTCCCTCAGCCTTCTTCCCCGTCTGTACTGTCTCCAATCTGCCCCTCCTCACTGTCTTTCCAACTCTATCAGTCTCAACCACACCTTTCCTCCGCACTCACCTATCGGTCCCCTCACCATCATCTCCATCTATATCTCTTGATCATTTTACAAGTTTAAGTTATGAGGTGCCAGTGTTTGTCTATGAGGGAGTCACCCTCTGTTGCTGTATTTCCAGCCTCACTGCCAGCATCTTCTTCTCTATTTGGGCACTCTGCTTCATCACTGCCAGGTCTGGACCTCTGCATGGATCTCTCAACCTATTCTCTTCCCCAGCAGACCTCCGTTAATCAGTCCTCTATTCTACCACCCACACAACAGCATCCCATGGTACTTACTGCGTCCTAGACAGCAGAAAACTGTCAACATCAGCTCTGTTTTTACTTCCTCTCCACTAGTTCAGCTCCACGGGTAATGTCTTCCTCTACTCTTAAGCCTCTTCGTTTTAAGGAAGTTGATCGGTATTTGTGTTGGCAAATTGCCATGAAGAATGAAATTGCAGCCTTACTTGCCAATGCCATTTGGTCCTTGGTGCCATGTGATCTGTCTATAAATATTGTTGGCTGCCAATGGGTGTATAAAATCAAAGATCGAGCTGATAGGGCCATTGACTGATATAAGGCTCGCCTAGTTGTGCGAGGGTTCACCCAACAAGAAGGTCTTGATTACTTAGAAACCTTCAGTCTTGTTTTAAAACCGACTACTATTTGGTTAGTCCTCACGATTGTAGTCTCTAAAGGTTGGAAGATTCGGCAACTTGATGTTCATAATGCTTTCCTCAATGGTTAACTTCGTGAGGTTGTTTACATGAAACAACCTCCAGGTTTTGTCAACCCTGCCTTGCCTGCTCATGTTTGTCGCCTTCACAAGTCTCTCTATGGCTTAAAACAAGCACCACGAGCCTGGTACATACGATTGAGTGATTTCCTCCTGTCTATTGGTTTTTGGGCTTTAAAGGTTGATATCTTTCTCTTTATTTTGAATGTGAATCATGATATATGTTATTTACTTGTCTATATGGATGACATCTTACTTATCAGTAACAACTCTGACTTGATTCAACGCCTTATTACCTTACTGAGTTCGAAGTTTAAACTTCATGATTTGGGTGATGCTCATTATTTTTTGGGGATTGAATCGTGCTTACTAGTACGAGTCTCGCGCTTAGTCAACACAAGTATGCTCTTGATATTCTGAGTCGAGCGAGTACGTCATCATATAAACCCGTTGACACACCAGTTTCTGTTTCCAAAATTAATCTACAATCTATTGAGTTGTTTTCGAATCCCATTCGCTTCTGTAAATTATTAGTGTTCTACAGTATCTCATCTTTACTAGACCAAACATTTGTTATGTTGTGAACAAGGTATGTCATATTCATGTTCCTACCAAAAGCCATTGGGCTACCGTTAAACGTATACTGTGATACTTGAAAGGTACGTCCTCCTTTGGTCTCCACCTTACTCATGACTCTTCATTATCTATACATGGTTTTACTAATGTCGATTGGGCCAAAAGTATTGATGATTGGAAATCCACGGGTGGATACATTGTCTTTCTTGGCAACACTCCCATTTCATGAAAATCTGGCACGCAATGCACTGTTGCTCGCTCCTCTACTGAAACAAAGTATAAGGCCTTAGTTGATGGTACTGCTGAGGTTCTTTGGCTTTGTTATCTTTTGTCAGATTTGTGTTTCCCTTCTAGTTCTGCTACCACTATCTGGTGTGATAATTTAGGTGCTACTTATCTATCTGTTAATCCGATCTTTTATGCTCGTACGAAGCATGTTGAGGTTGATTATCACTTTATTTGCGATAGAGTAGCTAAAAAAGGGATTCAGATTCGCTTCATCCCATCCAAAGATCAATTAGTTGATGTGCTTATAAAGCCCCTTGCTTCCTCGGTTTTTGCTTCTTTACGTTCCAAGCTTCACGTGGATAACCCATCCTCAGCTTGAGCGGGTGTATTATGGAATGTGTTGTAAAATAGGAAAATATTATGTTTCCTCTTGTATAGCTTTATCATGTGTAATAGGTTACACCATACCATTTGTACAATGCCCTACTTATATAAATAGTAGAGGAGCTGCCCTGATTATCGTGCTTATCTTGAAAGAAAAAAAACTATCATTTCATCCATAGTAGTTTGTTAGAGAGGTCGCAGTTTTTCTTCTATAAGAATTAGTCTTTTTTTGTAATTTTAATTTATTGTTGCATGGCTTTTTGTTGGGGTATGTCGTTACCTAAGTAAGAGTACAACTCTCTCTCGTGTTTTGTATAGGTTTCCAGTTTTCAGAGCTCAATTTACAGGTCGAAAGAGAACTTATTCAAGCGAATCGTGTTGATGCCCTTAAAAACCCTAGATTAGCAGTTTAGATGGAATCAGGCATAATCCAAGTCTAAGAAGACCGAGGAGTCCTCAACACAAATTAGCTACCCAAACAACGACTCTTTTATTTAGTGCTAAAATTAGTAAAATAAAGAAATAAATCATCTTACACTTTCTGATATAAAATATTATATTATACCCACTTCATGCTAATTTTTTATCGGAATAACAACCACCACATTTATGTCATGATGAAACTTAAGATAGAGAAATTAGGGACTGAGACTCAACATAAATTATCATGAATAACCTAATTTAATGAAAAGAAAAATAGCAAAGATGAATAAAGAGTAGACATATAAAATTTAACGTGCTTCGTCAAAATTCTACTCACATCCATAATTTTTTAGTAATCCTTTTTTATTATGAGAGAAATTAGTATAAGAATATGATTATGATTTTTATGTACAATATCCAATTCCAAAGCCTCTTGTACACTCTATCATACTTTAAAACAAAACCCTCAAACTTTATCTTTTTCACAACCTAAAACCACTCATTTTCTCATCTATTTATAATATTCAGTACACTCGATGAACGAGAAAGAAGCAAACTTGGTGATCAAGTTTAATTACAAAGCATGGAAGCTACTGCGCTCATTCTTGGAGGACTATTCCTTAGTCCCTATTCCATTTACTTGTTCATTACTCAATAAAAAAAAAAAAAACATCACCAATAATACCTTTAAGTTTAATGAATTTTGATAGATTATGACCACAGGTCTGTTTTAAATTAAACTATTAACATTAATTAACAAAAAAATTAAAATAGGATAAATTTTTACGATAGCATGCGTTCCTATTCATCCTCTCACAATACATTATTCATAGCAATGTTTATTGTGTATATGTTCATCCTCAGTCCCTTGAATTTCATTTTTCTCTATTTTGGACATCAAACCATTTTTTTCTTTCAATTTGGTCTTTGAAAGTTTCTTTTTCCTAGATTTTCTCATTCTATTTGGATTGCATTTCATCACATCCCCTAAGTTTTACGAAGTGTCTCAAGATTGAATGGAATATTGATTTTGGATGGATGAATTTAAAATTATTGTAAAAACAAAATTAAAAGAACAAGGATCAAAATTGACATTGACAAAAAATTACAACCTCTTCCACAAGTTTGTTGTTTAAAAGGTGCATAAATATACATTTTGGTCCCTCTATTTTAATCTTTTTACACTTGGTGTGTTCTAGCTTTGTATTTTTCATTTAGATCCTAAACTTCATTATGTTTAAGTCCCTAGATCTTGAGAGATGATAGAGAAAGTCGTTGGAAGAAATTTAAAGAGAGATAAAGCTTTTGGGTGACCAGATTCCAACCACCAATAACTTCAATTTTGGTGTTTATAGGTTGGTTTTTCAGAGAGAAACTTAATAGATGTGGTTTCCACCTTCAATGATGTAAAACAAAAAGTAATTAAAGATGAGGAAGTTTTTTAATTTGATTTTGAGTTTTTAGACCAATTAGAATTTGTTTATGAGATGATTTTAGATGAAACAATTATTGAAATCTTGGTTTTTGAAATCCAAAAATTTAGACCCCAAATTTCCAATCACCCATGCCACCTTGAGTGATTGGAAAAGATGAAAGATGAACAATGCATCGTTTGTCGAGTTGGATGACATATCATTCACAAAACTAAAAAAAATTGGTGTGAATGGCCTATTATCCGCCATAAAGAAATAAAAACTAGGTGCAAGATCCTCGGTTGTTTTATGGGTAGACGTGTGTGTCTAACCGATGCATGTCTTGCTATTAAGTTGACCTAAGGCTAAGAGCTTAAACCAATAACAATTGGTTGAACAACTACCAAAATCCATCTGTAAAAGCATTTGCTAGCATTTGTTTCTGTCAATAATGGATAAGATTTATCTTTTCAAGGATATCTCAAAAGAAATACTCTTTCTCCTAGCAAAGAACTACTTCTCTAAGTATTTTAATGTAAAAGGTAGTGGAATTTGAGATAAAAAAAGCATTTAGAGTTTTGAAATTTCAAAGAATGTAATGAAAATAACTATGTTTTGAAGATCAAAGCTAAGTATATATGATGCAAGAGTTTTTTTTAGCAAAATAAATATTTTTCTTAGTTAATCTTTTTTTCTATTTTGTATTATTATACTTTTCTAGTTTGTTTTTTTTCTATTTGAAGGAATGTTTTCCAAGTTTATTTTTCCTATTCAATATTACTAAGGCTTTCTAGTTTTTTTTTTTCAATATAAAAAGTTGTAATTGTCTTTTGACAAGTGGATACATAGATGAATAAAAATTAAGTATTTTAGATGTTTCCTCATAGTTATGGTGTTCTTTGTCTCTAAGGGTTTTCATTTGCAACAAATCATGTTACCCTTCCCTCCCATCTTTGTTTGTTGGTATCATATTTCAACGATCCCAGGTTGTTTTGGTTGTATGTCATAAAGGATGTATATCAAAACTTATTAATTCCTAGTAGTTAGTTGTAGTGTGTTATTGAATAATCATGATTAAAAGATGTCACATAACAGGACATGCTCGTGTTGGAGGGGATGTAGAGCTTCTTTCTTGAGAAAAGGATGTTCCATAACTAGTATGTTGTTTTTGTATGTGTTGGTTATTGTTATTGAAAATCCTGATAGTGGGGTCCACAATGGGGCGACTCGTATAAAAATATTATGCCAGGGATCTATAATGGGACGATTTGCACAAAGATGTTATGTTAGGAATCTATGATGAGGTGACATGCATAAAGATATTAGGAACCCAAAATGGGATGGACCACTATAAAAGGATATTCGTGGTGGGTTATGGTTTCTTGCTAAGGTCTATATTCAAGTACAAGTTTCTTCCGAACCTATGAGATTAATGGAGAAGTTTTTTGGGAAACTATATATTTTTCTTAGTTAGTTTTTTTTCTATTTGAAAGAAATAGTTTTCCTAGTTTATTTTTTCTATTTAATACTACTAGGGTTTTCTAGTTTTTTTCTATATGTAAGGTTGCAATTGTCTTTTGGTAAGTGGAGACATGGATGAATGAAAATTAAGTAATTTAGGTGTCTCTTCATAGTTATGGTGTTCTTGATTTTTTAGGGTTTTGATGTTGGAAAAATTATTAAAACATGGTTAATAGGCACATTTAAGGACAAATAAAAAGTAGGGTCCATTCAAATTTTTAGATTAAAACTTTGTTTTAATTTAATCTCCAACATAAGTTCTTTAACACAGAACATTAACATGTTTTAAACAAATTATAAGTGAATAAAAAATTGATCTCAAAGAACCCTTAGTTGACATGTTTTAGCGAAACTCAAAACCCTCTAAAAGAACTTTATCCCGCATAGAAAATAAACAAAACTTTCTTGGTGTTTATAAAGTGGGAAGTTGAAAAATTAAAATTGAGCCCAAATGACACATAAGTATATAGAGGGGAGAGGTCATAGGCAAAGTGGGCTTTGGACTTAAACTCACATACACACAAGTGCTAGCCAGGCCTAAGTTTGATTTTATTGTAAGATAATGTTTTGGGCTACAAAAAATTATTTTTTACCACCTAAAATTTAGAGTTGGGCCTATTCCATGAAGAAATATTTCCTTGTCCCAACCCATGAACGTTAACAGTCTCTTCTAGAAGCTTTTGTTTCAAATTTGGACAATTTTGCAATTAAAAAATTACAAATTTATGGCCACTATGTTCAAATCTAACTCTTGATTTATGGTAACTAATCAAAGTTTGATAATGTGAGAGTTAATTCTGATTATTACCAAAAATTAATTTTTATGCAATCTTCCTCGCGTCATATTTTAGTGTTTTCTTCTCTTTTTATGTTTTGGTTTTCCTCCAAAATCTATAGCTTAGGTTCATCTTATTGAAAGATATTTAAGTTATATAATCTTTGGTTTAAAGATCTTATTTAGAAGTGTATCTAAACCAAAGTGATGTTGTTGGAATTTTTAGAAACATATTGTCAACATCCTAGTTGCACAAGTGAGAGTAAGAAAGCCTTAAAAACAAAGAATTTATCATTGACAACAATAAAAGTTTTATTACTTTAAATTCAACAAGTAAGTATCCTTTTTTGTTTTAATAGTTATTTTTATTATTAGTATGCAGCCAACAGTTGCTTTGCTTATTTAAGTAGCCAACAGTTGTTCAAATCTTACGGTACTTTCTCACCCGAAGAGAAAATATTTCACTTTATCGTTTGAATATTTGTTGAGACCTATCATTGGTATCACAGCCTAGTTTATTATAGGAACCAATAAGGAACGTATTGAGCAGTTGGAAGATGGGCTACACCGGATGGAGCTCAAAATGGCTAACTAGCTGCAGCATTTGGAAGAAACTCTTAATCGTCTCTCTGATGTGCTACTTGCAAACTAGAAGCCTTCAAATCGTGGTAACCAACACCGTTAAGGCCACGATGGGGGACGGCTTGTTGTATCATCCAAAACAACAAAGCTTGAATTTCCTTGATTTTCAGGAGATGATCTGACGAAGCTGTTCAATTGTGTGAACCAGTTTTTGGAGTTCCAAAGTACTCCCAAAACCCAAAAGGTTTCTTTAGCATCCTATCACTTGGAAGGAGAGGCCAACCAGTGGTGGCAGTGGATTCGCAGGACATTTCAAGAAGAAAGACGTCCTCTCTCATGGGAAAATTTTGAAGATGAACTCTACACTCACTTTGGGCCTTCAGAGTGCGAAGATTTTGATGAAGCCTTTTCAAGGATAAGGCATGATGGTTCTTTGCGTGATTACCAACATGAATTCGAGTGCTTGGGCAATCGGGTACGAGGTTGGTTGCAGAGAGCCCTTGTAGGAACATTTAGTTTAAAAAGGGATATTTCAAATGGTATCTAGATGTTCAAACCTCAGACCTTAAAGGAAGCCATCGTCTTAACACGTATGAAAGATGATCAACTTACCAGACAAAGGAGGTTTTTCAGACCTGTACCACCAATACGAGCTCCCCTAGTCCCTCCTCCCTCTATCAATCGAGCAGCACCACTAACCCATGCCAATCCTATCTGACGCCTCACCTGGAAAGAAATGCAATGGAGGAGAGCCCAGAACTTATGTTTTAATTGTAATAAATGTTTTACTATATGGCACAAATGTCAAGGGCCATAAATACTCGTGTTTGATGGGTACGATGGCAACGACACTCTTTTAAGTGACAATGACCCTGAAGAACAAACAGCCCAAGAGAATTATGAGGAGTTTACCGAACCAGAAATTATATTACATGCATTAATAGGATGGACCAAGCCCAAGACCATATGGATAGCTACCAAAATTGATTCCCACGATGTCATTATATTGATCGATAGCAAGTCGACTGACAATTTTATTATTAAACGTATGGCCATCTGGTTGCAATTACCGTTGGTGCCAACATAAACCTTCATCGTTCGGGTTGCCAATGAAGAACATCTCTGATGCCAAGGGTTGTTTAAGGAGGTACAAGAAAATCTTCAAGGCACTCATTTTTTCTTAACTCTACACTCCTTACCTCTCACAGGGTTGGACGTAGTACTGGGGATTCAATGGCTAGAGTTACTTGGCTCTTTGGTTTCCGACTAGAAACAGTTGACCATGAAATGGTTTTGGGAAAACCAGACTAGGAGATTGCTTGGTATCGACGGGCAAGACAACCGAGTGGCAATATTCAAGGAGTTATCCAAGGAAATTCGCCCAATGTTTGCATTATGCTTCCAAGTTACTCACACGGAACCACAAGGGAATATTCATCCAAGTATGCAAGAAATATTGCAAGAATTTTCTTATCAGTTCACGAAGCCAATGAGCTTACCACTAACACGGGTGGTTGACCACAACATCACTCTTAAAGAAGGAACTAAGTCGATTAATATTTAGCCATACAGGTACGCGCATTATCAAAAGAACGAGATAGAGAAGCAAGTCTAAGATGTGTTGAGATCAGGGCTTGTTCGACCTAGCACTAGCCCTTACTCATCATTTGTTTTGCTAGTGAAGAAAAAAGATGGGAACTAGTGTTTTTGCATAGATTATCGCGCACTCAACGCCGCAACCATTAAAGACCGATTTTCAATCTCCATAGTTAATGATATGTTGGACGAGCTCTATGGTGCTTCCTACTTTACTTAGCTAGATATGAGGTCGAGGTACCATACAAGTAAATCCATGTGATGTCCATAAAAATGCTTTCTAAACACATAATGGGCATTATAAATACTGGTTATGCCATTTGGCCTATGTAATGCACCTTCTACATTTCAAGCTATCATGAACTTTATCTTCTATCAGCATCTTCACAAATTCATATTAGTTTTCTTCGATGATATTTTTGATATATAGTTCTGATTGGGACAAGCATTTAGTGCATGTAAAATAGACCTTTAAAATATTGAGGCAACACCAATTCTTTGTCAAAGTTAACAAGTGTGTATTTAGGCAACAAGAACTAGAGTATCTGGGGCACATTATCACTAGCCAAGGTGTCAAGGTGGACAAAAGTAAGATTGTTGCTATGGTAGCTTGGCCTCGACCTACTAACATTTTGGAACTACTTGGGCTTTTAAGTTTGATAGGGTATTACCAGAAGTTTATCCAGAACTATGACATTATAGCTCGACCACTCACTAATCTTTTCAAAAAAGGTCAATTCAAATGGCATGAGGAAGCTAAAGTCGTCTTCCTTACTCTCAAACAAGCCATGACGACCACTCTGTACTAGCCATACCTAACTTCAACTAGGTCTTCACTATCAAAATAGATGCATTCGGGGAAGCAATTGGAGCGGTCCTGACCCAACAAGGAAAACTTGTTGCATACATGAGTCGAGTGCTCGAAGTGACCAAGAAATCTTGGTCGACATACGCTAAGAAGATGTTGGTTATAGTAGAAGTCATACGCATGTGGCGGCCTTACCGACTAGGTAAAAAATTCTATATTCAGACCGACCAACGTAGTCTCAAGTATTTTCTAGAATAGAAAATAGCAACCCCATAGCAACAAAAATGTGTTGCTAAGCTCTTAGGTTACGATTACAAAATTCTTTCCAACTAGGTCGTGAAAACTCTGCAACCGATGCTCTCTCATGCAAGCAATGTAGCCTTATTCTTCACCATATATTCTTTTTGCAGGTTACTTTATGGGAAGAAATTAAAAAAACCTTAAAGGAGGACCAGTACATTCAGTCTATGGGTCGTGTGGCCACGGAAGAACATGAAGGATCATATACATGGCGTCAAAGGCTACTACTATACAAGGGGAGGGTTGTCATTTCGAACGATGCGCCCTTAAAGTCTAAGCTACTACACGAAATGCATGACATCGAGGTGGGGGGTCATTCGGGTGTCTTACGTACATTCATTAAGTTGGTACAGTAGTTTTATTAGCCTGGGATGCATAAAGCAGTGCAAAACTATGTCAAGGGGTGTAAGGTTTGCTAGAAGATAAAGGCCAAAACATTGGCTCCAGCTAGGCTTTTTCAACCGTTGTCGATTTCATGTCAAGTATGGGACAATGACAAGACCAAAAGATTGATATTTTCTTCCAAGTGTAGGAGTGTCGAAGTAATAAATAACTCGACAAGATCGGGGTCGAACCACAGGGAGGTTAACTATACAAATTATAAATAATAATAATAATAATAATAATAATAATAATAATAATAATAATAATGAGTTAAAGACTAATGGTATTTCAAATAAGTATAATATAAACTATTTTTATTACTCAACTGGAAACCACAAAATAAGGAGGTTCCAATCGGATGATTTGT
>Ga0325411_1004068_pt1 | contig 16461 bp, 14 predicted proteins | sample PopdelMetagenome_13_FD_206181 | JGI IMG/M metagenome (GOLD analysis project Ga0325411, IMG submission 206181) | Populus deltoides microbial communities from Bellville, Georgia, United States - Xylem-PdIQD-R4 | ecosystem: Host-associated > Plants > Phyllosphere > Stem > Wood/Secondary xylem...
GGATTCTTATGGGGATGAATGTCCAGAGCTACAAAAATTTGCAATTCGAGTTCTAAGCTTGACTTGTAGTTCATCTGGATGCGAGCGAAACTGGAGTGCATTTGAGATGGTAAGTTTTTTCCTTTTTAATTTTAATGTTTTTATATTTTATGAGAATCTTATATGGTATTAATTTGAATTGCTTACATAGGTTCATACAAAACGAAGAAATCGTTTGCACCAGAAAAAAATGAATGACTTGGTATTTGTAATGTGCAATCTGAAATTAAAGGATAACCAAGTCAAAAAGCAAGCTAATGATTTTGGTGAAGTTTTTGATCATCTCTCATCTGATGATGATTGGATAACCGAGGGAGAGAAACGTGATGGTTCATCCAACTTTGATTTGCTTGGTGTCATTGATAGTGCAACACGAAGAAAAAACGGTAAAGAAGATGAAAGTGATGATGAAGAAAATCTTAATGATGTTGGGATGGAGTGTCATGGAACTGAAGATGATTTAGAGATTCAGAATGATGTCAATCCAGATAATTCAAGGAGCTTGGAGTTAAATATTGTTGACAATATTGGTGTTGGTCCTGGTACTAGTAGTAGCACTAATGTTTCTAATATTGGTGCTGGTACTAGTAGTAGCACTAATGTTCCTTTAGATGGTAATGATTTTGATGACTGTTTTAGAAATAATAAGGGAGACAAAGGCAATGAGGGTGTGTTTAGTTTACATGACACACCTACAGATTGTTTGTTTTAGGTGTGTTAACTTTTAGTTGTTGAAATACTATGGACATGTATGGATTTTTATTTGAATTATGTATTTTAAGATGTTTGGATATTTGTATTGTTTATTTTACTTTTATTTGAATTATGTATTTTAAGATGTTTGGATATTTGTATTGTTTAAAATATTTTACTTGCGATTTTACGATTTTAGTTAAAATATTTTACTTGCGATTTTACGATTTTTAGTTAAAAAATTTTACTTCCGATTTTATGATTTTACGATTCGAGTTTACGAATCGAGTTTATATTGTATGTTCCGTGTCGTGTCAAAAAAGCGTTTTTGACAACATTGCCCCACACCAAACACAACCTTAAATTACATAAGGTGTAAAAGATGCTTTCTTTTTGCATCATTTAGTGACTTTGTTATATATTTTTGTTTTTCTAGTTGCGATCAGACAAAATGCTTTGACAATATTATTAAATTTGGTTCAGCGGATTAAACTTGCAGCCTCTCAACCTAATTTTTTTACTAGATTGGGTTTCAAATTAAACCATATGAGAGTTATTTTGATGTGATACAGTCAACTTAGTAGGTCCAAAAACAATCCAGATAATTATAAAAAAATTTTGCTTTAAAATTAATTCAAGATGATATTTTTTAAAATATTTAGATGACAACATATTCAGTCAACCTAGTTTCATAGCTTAACTCGTTAAATTTACAATCTAGATCATAGACTCAACAAGGTTTAATGACTTTGTTTTCTAAAACTATTTTTTATTTAATTATACGATAAAAATAGATGTTTGTAAAATTAAGCATCAATCAAATATTGAGTTATTTGTTTGAAACTACAATAACCCCATATAAAAATAAATAAAACAAATTATGAAGACTAACTCAAAATCAATCAAATGTTAAATGATAAAATTAAAAAAATCTCAATAAAAAAATCAATAAATGAAATTGGAAAAGGAATAATACAAAATAGTCTATGTGCACAAGCCTTTAAAACGAAAACCAAGCATACAAGCTTGCTAGCCCAAACCCGCAAATCTGGGCATTTCTTCTTCTTCATATATATATATATAATTGCACATCAGATATCCATTTAAAAATTATAAACTATTGCAACATCATATAGCAAAGTATGAATTAAATGATAAATAATTGCCACAATAAAATTTAATTAAATAGTTCACAACCTCTTTCTCCACTATCCATTATTGGATTCAACTAATTGCTTAGTATGTTGTGCACCTAGTGATAATCTACAAACTAACTAGTCGGATTTTGTTGATTTATTGTTGTTTGAGAGATATCATCACCACACTATTTCTAGAAAACTACCCTGAAACTTTGTGTTCCCCTTAAACCGTCTTCTATTAGTTTCAGACATGACCATCGGTTACCTAAGAACCAATCAATCGGTTCAACAAACTCAGACAGTCGATCGATTAATGCAACAGAATACTCTCACCACCATAGCTACCAAAAAAACCTTCATCACCATTAACCCAAATAACACCAACACTTTAAACATCCCTCAACCTCCTCAAAACATCAAAACTACTTCTAAATAGAAACTACCTAAAAAAGACAAACCCTTCCGTCACCCACATTGCCACCATGGCACTAAAGAACACCAACACCCTAGCACCTCATGGGTTGATAAAGTGAAAGTTTCATATTCAACAACCTGAGTTAAGATAGTTTTTTTTTCATGACAAGAGATTTGTACTATTTTGAAAATTTTAGATAATGTAATTAATAAGAGTATGTATGTAACCAATATTTGGTGGGATTCTTCCCTGGTTATAAGATGCCCTACCATGCGGCAAACTCTATTGCCTTCCGGGTATAGAAGAATTGTGGCATTGAGAGTGCCATGACAACACAACAAGATTTCTTGATTTTTCATTTTAAGAGACTGTGAATGTTTAGGGGAAAGATCATTATCCTTCAACCACGACACCTTTATTTTATTCTTGACAAGAATAAAATTTCAAAAATGGCTGCATGGATTCACTTTCAAGGGTTACCTTTTCCTTTATTGAATGAAACGAGCCTAGGAATGGCCGCTAACATGGTTGGAACACCTTGGGCTTAAGATGAACAAACATTTAATGGCACCAAGCTTGATTACGCCCGAATTTGTATTAAACTGGATGTTTAGTTACCTATGGTTCGTAATTTTCAGCTGAAATGCAAGTTATTTTTAGATTATATCACAATTATGGTAGAGTATGAATGAAAGCCTTGAGCCTATGACACTTGCAAAGTATTTGGGAACTCTTGTAAGGCTTTGGTTCCAAATCTTTTAGTTGATGATATATTAAAGATCCAAAATGGGAGTGATGCTTTGTATCCATATAGCTCCCTAGTTGTAAAGTTCTGATAAATCATAAATAAGATAATTGAGAAACATGGAGAAAATTTGATAGAAAAGACTTGATAAGGAAAAATATTAAATAAAATATTAGGATACCTTAAAAGTTAACTGATACGATTCAGCCTTGTGATATGACCCAAGTAAGGTCAGATTCGGATTTTGGCGTAAAAAGCGTAGCAATACTGGTCAATCGGAGTTCAGGAAGGCACCACAATACTGGTCAACAGAGGCTGTACGAATTTTGTTATTTATTTCCATTTGACTTGTGAACTTCCTATTTGGTTAGGATTCTTTTCCTACAAGGATGTGGTAGCTGGTTTTGGGAATTTCCTAGTTCCACAAGGATCTTTAATGCGCTGCAATATAATCTCCAAGTGTGGCAATGATTCATTAATGTTGTCGCGGGGGGCGCAAGCCGGCGCGATGTCGTCTGGCGACGGCGGAGGCTCTCTGTCGTGCCTCCTATTGTGAGGTGTGGTGTGTTCGGAAGGTTTTTTGGATTTAATCATAAAATTATTATTAAGGTTCAGGAGTCGCTACCTAGTATTATGGTCATTAGGACCTATGGTCTGTGAGAGTCTGAGTAAGGGACTGGTTGTACAAGGGGAAAACACATCACCCCCAGTGCACCCTACCTAAGGTAAGTTGCATTGTTGTTTGATTATTTTTTTTTTCTAAGTCGGGTTTTTATTCGTTGGTCTTTTATAAGGCTCAAGGCAAATTTCTCTTCATGAGAGAGTCTCTACCTTATCAGGTTAAAACCTAGCCGTTCTTAAGTCTGAATTTTAGCATCGCATTTCTACACCTTGTATCTTTAATACCTGAGGGTGTACTTTATCGTGTAATTTTACCCCCCACAAATATTAAAGTCTACATCTGGATCCTAAAAAAAAGATTGGAAAAAGATTTTTGACATGTTGGCCAAATCCTAATGGATAATCATAAACTGATTCCGATATCCATTTTTGGATTTTTTTTATTCATGAAAAAGATGCAATTTTTGTTTTTTTATGAAAAATATGCTTGAGAATTTTTTAGGATTTGGCCATATACAACAAAAATATTTTTTTTCTTTTTGAAAATTTTTTATTTATTTTTTTGAAATATTTCGGAGAAAATCGGGTATTTTAATACTGGATTTGTATTTTATAGTGTAAATATACAACCTGATATTATGCAAAATTGGTAGAAAAATATGCCAGAAAAATCACAAATATTTTCAAAGTATTTTTGATTTTTTTGTTTTTTTAAATATAATAATAACATATAATATATTATTATATTAATACATTATAAAGAGTTATGTTGCAGAACGTGAACAATTATTGTTCACGTTCTGCATGCAACCAAATGGTTGCAGAAGTTGGAGATGGGCGGAAGATAAGGCTACCAGGCGCAGTAGTGGTTTGACCACGGAGGACGTCGTGTGGTAGTGAGGCCGGCGGTTGGAACTGGTTGTAGGTGGTAGAGTAGGAAGAAAGAAGGAGAAGAAAATCTGTAGGAGAGAGAGAGGGACCGACGGTGTATGCTTTGCTGCTGGTGAGGAGTTAAGGCGACCGCTGGTAGTGGATATGGTGAGGGGCTGAGTGAGGACAGTGGTAGAGATGGTGGTCGGTAGCAGAGGAAGCAAAAGAAGAAGAAGAATAAAACAGAAGGGGCTGCAGAAAGGAGAGAGAAACCGACGGTGGCTCTTGGTGGTCGGTTGGTGGTTATGTTGGCTTCCTGTGGTGGAGCTAATGGTGGGAAGACCGGTGATGAGGGTGGTGGTGCTGAAGGCCACGGTGGAGAGAGAAAGAAGAGAGAGGACTGTGCAGAAACTAAAAAAGCTGGTTTTTTGGCTGACTTTGGACCTGATTTTTGTCCTCCCTCAGGCCATGAAATCCACCTCTATTTATAGGAGGTGGAAGAGGGTATTCTCTTCTATACCGGTGTAAAATTTCAGCCCTTGATTCAGATGGGAAGGATCCCAACCGTTGGCTCAAAGTAGGCATAATGCACTGTCAAATTGTCAAATCTGCAGCTGTAGGCCGCCTGAGTTGGCATGTTTAGACCGGCGCCAGCACCTATAGGTTGTCATTCAGACTGGACTATTCACATAGATCTGTAGAGAAACTGCAGAGGATCGTTTTCGTGCAAGTTTGGTTAAATTTGGTGTAGTGTAAAGGCATTAAATGCACCTGCGAAGTAGGTAACCTGAGCAGTTATTTCAGAGATTTAAAGAAGAAGATGAACAATACCAAAGTCCTGATTTTGGCCAAAGTTCATTTCAGTCCTCCCGTTTAAATTTGATTTAATTGCACCTATAATTGACCCTAAAACTTCAATTTTCTTACGATTTTACCCCTGATTTTGTCAATCGAACCCCCATAGTTGGCCGCTTGTTGCAGAATGGTCATTGGCTGTGAATTTTGTCAATTTAACCCCTAATTGACCCCAAAACTTTAATTTTCTTGCAATTTGACCCCTAATTTCAATCAATTAACTTGGTAAAAATTAAACTTGGTCTCTTAAAATTTCAATCTTCTCAATTAAGCCAAAATTAGGCTCCCAAACTTAATTTTTCACCAATTAAGCCCCAAATAAAATTAATTTGACCCATTTAAAGTATAATTAAGCCCTTGCACTTAATTAAATCCTTTAATTGGACCCAAATTAATTCTTAAACATAATTAAAATTCAATTTGGCCCATGATTAAATCAAATTTTCCTATTAAAAATTTAATTATATCCTTAGACTTAATTTTTATGCAAATTCATCCAATATTCATTTAATTTGATCTTGAATTTGCATTTTTTCTCCATTTTTGGGCATAATAGGGTATAATTAAGCCTTGAATTTCCTCCAAACAATTGCAGCTTGATTCCCCGACCTGCTTTCTCCACGTTGCCAGCCTTTATTTTATTTTTTTATTTTTATTTTGAAAAAAAATGAATTTTGAGGAATAACCCAAAATTGGGTTATGGCAGTTGCCCCCCTCTTTACAATGCTTACGACGAGACTTTAGATAGTAAGCGTTGTAAAGATGAAAAAGAAAGATGAGAGATGATTGACTCATCATATTGAGAAATGATGAATCCTTTTGAGGGCTAGAAAGCGCACTCAAAGTAAAAACTGAAAGAGTTTTCCTTTGAAAATTCAGAGATTTTAAAATGGTCGAATTGTCATGGGTGACCTTATTGTAATGGGTGACTTACCCAGGTGAAAAATGCATAGATTTTTCAAATTGATGAAAAATATGAAGATTTTTCAAAGTGATCTTGTTGTAATGGGTGACCTGCCCAGGTAAAAAACACAAAGATTTTTGAAAGAGGTAAAAAATACGAAGATTTTTCAAAGTGGTGAAAAATACAAAGATTTTTCAAAGTGGTCTTGTTGTAATGGGTAACCTGCCTAAGTGAAAAATACAAAGATTTTTCAAAGAGGTAAAAAATACGATGATTTCTCAAAATGGTTTCATTGTAATGAGCAACCAGCTCAAATGGAAGAAGAAAAGTGTTTTTAAAGAGGCCTGATTATGATTGGTGACCTACCCAGGTGAATGAAATTTCTTGAAGGGACGACATGATAGGGCTCGAAGGTGTATTATTCAAGAGATATGAGCTCAAAGGAGCATTCAAAAAGAGATAAGACCTGAAGGGGAATGAGGGTTGAAAAGCATATTTGAAAGGAGGTAGGGTTAAAACACGCACTACCTGAGAGGTGAGGGCTCAAAGGCGCACTTGAAAGGAGGCAGGGTTAGAAAACGCACTACCTATGAGGTGAGGGCTCAAAGGCGCACTTAAAAGGAGGTAAGGTTAGAACACACATTACCCAAGGTGGTTGAGGGCTCTAAGGCGTACTCGAAAAGAGGTAAGGTTAGAAAACACACCACCCAAGAGGTGAGGGCTCAAAGGCACACTCAAAAGGAGGTAAGGTTAGAAAACACAATATCCAAGGTGGTCGAGGGCTCTAAGGTGCACTCGAAAGGAAATAGGGTTAAAAAATGCACTACCTAAGAGGTGAGGGCTCGAAGGCACACTCAAAAGGAGGTAAGGTTAGAAAACACACTACCCAAGAGGTGAGGGCTTGAAGGCCTACTCAAAAAAAGGCAAGGTTGGAAAACGCACTACCTAAAGTGGTTGAGGGCTCTAAGGCGCACTCAAAAGGAGGTAGGGTTAGAAAACGCACTACCCGAGGAGTTGAGGGCTTTAAGGCACACTCAAAAGGATGATAGGGCTAGAAAGCACACTACCCAAGAGGTGAGGACTCAAAGGCGCACTCAAAAGGAGGCAGGGTTAGACAACGCACTACCCAAGAGGTGAAGGCTCGAAGGCACACTTGAAAAGAGGTATGATATGGCCTAAGGGCGCATTCAAAAAGGCAAAGAGGTAAGGTTGCAAAGCGCATTAGCTGAGATGGTTGAGGGCTCACCAGCCTGCTCAAAAAGAGATGACGGTGAGACACCGATTTGAAAGTAATACATCATGATTAATATGTGTGTGTACTTACCTGAGAAATATAGGTTCCATTTTCTTCATGGAGTTTTCTCTTTCTCAAAAGTTTGAGTCTCTAATAGTAAGCTTTGATGGCTCTTCCACTCTTGCGTATTCGAGTCATATCTTGTGATCTTGACCTCTGAGAGGGATCAGCGTACTTGTTTTCCCACGAACCTTAATCTGATGGGTTGTCAGCTCTGCCCAACATTTTCTATTTTCTTAGAAGGGGAATCATGGAGTCAGCCTTATGTGTTTGTCAGATTGCCCCCCAGTTTGATCATGTCTCTAAGTGTTTAATTTGGGTTTTCCTTGGGGATGAGGCTATGTGGAAGAAGATTTGGTAATTTACAAGTAGTTTTTTTCATGGAGAAATTTTGGAATTTCAAAGCTATTCTAAAAAATCATTTTGATGTTTGTTCAAAACAAACTTGTTCTGAAAAATTCAAGCGATTCTCATGGATAGTTTGCATGAGTGTTGAAAAATTTTATTTTGCTTTTGGTGAAAATATGAAGTGATGTTTGATTGGTCAAAAGGGGTTCAAGCTTCAATTTGAGGATTTTAAATAACCAATTTTCAAAGCATTCATTTTACTTGCATGAATAATGACTTGTTTCACATAGGAAAGCAAAGCCTGCTGATCCAGATTGCTTGCCTTTGATCATAAAGGGCTTGATTTGTCACGTAACGTAGGATTTGGCTCTTGGCTATGAAGAAAAAGGATATTTATAGGCTCGAAAGGTTTTTAAGGGACTTTAAGACTAAGGATCACTAGTGCTTATATCCCAAACTCTTTTTTGGTCCATAAATTTCTGGACCTTGGAATTGATTTGCAAAATGGTCCATGATGCCCCCCAATGTTGGGCTTTTTATTTTTTTGGTTTTGAGCATTATTAATTAGTGATTTTTGTGGGGCGCTTAAATCTTTTTGACTTTTTTTTTTCATGCCCCCCGACTTTATTTGGGCACTTTTGATCATTCAGGATTTTGTTTCATGCCCGCCAATGTTGTTTTGGCACTTTTATTATTGAGAACTTTTTCAAGCCCCCCAGGGTTGTGTGGGCATTTTTAGTCATTAAGGATTTTTTTGCACTTGCCTCCCAGTGTAGGGTGTGATCCTAGTCAAGGTTATTTTTCAAGAAAAAATGCATTAGGCTCAGAAAAAGGATTGCAAGGGATTTTTTTAGAATTTGTGAAATGATGATCAAAGATGACCTTTCTTCATTTCAAAGGCATTCATTCAGAATCGGCAAGCTTTGCTTTCTTACATGCGAATATGCAAAATGGTTTATCATTATTTATGCATCCAAAACTCAGCTTTGAAGTTATCTCATGGCATTTGGGTTGTTTTTTAGGTTTTATAGGGTATCAAGACATCACTTGAATTTTCAGAACTTGTTTATTAGAACAAACATCAATTTAATTTTTGTTTTTATATTAAAACTTTGATTTTCCAAAAATCCTTGTGAAAACATGGGGTCATGCTTTTTTTGAGAGAGAAAAAAAGGAAAAACACCAAAGAATTCTTGGTGTAGTGGTTTTGTGAGTAAAAGGTGTGTTCAGTATGTTATTTGTATAAAAGCACATAATGAACATAGGCAAATACATCATTTTATTAACAGGAAATGCTCATTTGACAGAAGAAAGTCTTGTGGTATTATGAGCTAAATTGCCAACAAGACTAAAACAGGTTAAAACAGACATGATCAAACAAAAGGAAATAATTGGGTAGGCTTCATCTTCCTATTCTATAGAAAAACTTTGTCCTCTATCCTCGAGAGTGCACATTGCCTTCTTCACACTTTGCTCTTGCCATCGGTGCTTTGAGGTTTCAAAAGCATTCCGCCTCCAATGCATTCACCGATCCAATACCTGAAGCATGATTGGGTAGAGGGTTCAAACTCACGTTTGGAGTTCCTTTGAATGTTATCCACCCAGCTTTGATCAAATGCATGAGCCTCTTTTTGAAGGCACTACAAGTATGAATGTTGTGTCCCGCAGTGCCAGCATGGTAATCGTAAGTAAGGTCGGGTTTGTAACAGTTGAGGTAAGGTGGTTGCAGAGGTGTCAAGGGTTCTGGAGCTATGTGTCCGATGCTCAGTAGCTTTTGGTACATCTCATTTAAGGGCAACGGTAATGGAGGTAGCTGTTCTTGGATTCTTTGGTGTTTGGTTTGAGTCTCAGGTTTTCTGGCAGGAAAAGAAGAGTTGAGATTGATGGTGGCCATTTGGGGTGAAAAGGATGGAGTGTGGTATTTTTGGAATGGGTTCTTCCTACCCCTATAGCTACCATCGACATGGTCAACCTCTTTCCTTTTACCTTCGAAGCCCCTTTTTTTCCATAGGTGTAGAGATTCTTCCATTTTGACTCTTTGCTCTATGCGCTCAGCTACTGCCACAGCATCAGTAAATTATTGGGTCGAACTACCCATCACATGCTTGTAGTATGGGTCCTTAAGCATGTTGGCAAATAGAGTGACCATCTCTTTGTCCAAAAGTGGGGGATGCACCTAAGCGGCTAGGTCTCTCCACTTTTGAGCATATTCTCTTATGCTTTCCTTGTCCCTTTTCTCTAAATTGGACAGACTGGTTCTATCAGGAGTAATGTCCATATTGTATTTGTATTGCTTGACAAAAACATCCACTAAGTCTTTCCATTTTTGGATCTTTGTGTTGTCCAATCTCATATACTAGCTCAGTGCATCAATAGTTTTTCATCATGTACTACTTCTGCCATTTTGTTGCAGTAGGATTTGAGATGAGTCATGGGGCATTATGTTCAAGTATATTTGATAAATTCAGGAACACGAAACTTTTTCGAGAGAACCACATTTGGAACCAGACACATTTCTGCTACCTGTACTGGATCATATAAGTCTACCCCTTCAATGGCTCTGATTCGGGCTTCTAGCGCTGCCATCTTATCTTGATTAATGCCATTGGATGACTTGGTCTTGTAGGACTCATTGGCAAATGGATCTATGACTGCAGGGGCTGGTGCTGATGGCATTGAGTGCACAAATGCTTGATTGTGTGGGGGTTCTTGACCATGTTCACTCAATGTTTCTTAAGGTTGAGCTGTTGCTGGAGGTTGAACAAAGATAACTGGTTGGTTAGAAAGACCTTCACCAGAGGCATTTCTAAGTGTTTGCTCGAGTAAGCTAGTGAGGCGAGCCACACTTGCTTTCAGAGACTCTAATTTTTCTTGAAAATGGGCGTCACGGTAAGCACGCTCTTCATCTTTCATGTTTCTTGCTCGGAGTCGGGTGTTGTAGACTCTTCTTGAAAATGGGCGTCACGGGAAGGATCCCAACCGTTAGCTCAAAGTAGACATGGTGCACTGTCAAATTGTCAAATCTGCAGCTGCAGGCTGCCTGAGTTGGCATGTTTAGACCGGCGCCAGCACCTATGGGTTGTCATTCAGACTGGACTATTCACATAGATCTATAGAGAAACTGCAGAGGATCGTTTTCGTGCAAGTTTGGTTAAATTTGGTGTAGTGTAGAGGCATTAAATGCACCTGCGAAGGAGGTAACCTGAGCAGTTATTTCAGAGATTTAAAGAAGAAGATGAAAAATACCAAAGCCCTGATTTTGGCCAAAGTTCATTTCAGTCCTCCCTCTTTAAATTTGATTTAATTGCACCTATAATTGACCCTAAAACTTCAATTTTCTTACAATTTTGCCCCTGATTTGTCAATCGAACCCCCATAGTTGGCCGCCTGTTGCAGAATGGTCCTTGGCTGTGGATTTTGTCAATTTAACCCCTAATTGACCCCAAAACTTCAATTTTCTTGCAATTTGACCCTTAATTTCAATCAATTAACTTTGTAAAAATTAAACTTGGTCTCTTAAAATTTCAATCTTCTTAATTAAGCCAAAATTAGGCTCCTAAACTTAATTTTTCACCAATTAAGCCCCAAATAAAATTAATTTGACCCATTTAAAGTATAATTAAGCCCTTGCACTTAATTAAACCCTTCAATTGGACCCAAATTAATTCTTAAACAAAATTAAAATTCAATTTAGCCCATGATTAAATCAAATTGGCCTATTAAAAATTTAATTATGTCTTTGGACTTAATTTTTATGCAAACTCATCCAATAATCATTTAATTTGATCTTGAATTTGTATTTTTCTCCATTTTTGGGCATAATGAGGTACAATTAGTCCTTGAATTTCCTCCAAACAATTGCAGCTTGATTCCCCGGCTTGCTTTCTCCACGTTGCCAGCCTTTATTTTATTTTTTTATTTTTATTTTGAAAAAAAGTGAATTTTGGGGAATAACCCAGAATTGGGTTATGACAAATGTTTCAGAATCCTTTTCTTATAAGGATTCCTTATTCATCCTAGCTGCACAAGGAAAGAAGGGCTAGTGATATTTAATGACACATTAGTTATTTTTATTATTTTCTTTCATGTTTGGGCTTAATTAAAACTTTGTTTTGAGCTAGGGTCCAAGGCTTGTTTGGATCAGGTTATGAACTTTTTAGTTTAGGGTTTTTGGGTCAGTTTTGTATCGGGGTCAGTTCAGCCCACAAGGGTAGATCCATTAGGGTTACTTTTAAAAACTATTTAAACACATGTAACCTAAATTTTGGCAGCTTTGATGATAATTACTTCTGAATTTTCAGTTTTAACGTGTGAGAGTGATTCTTGCATTCTTCAGTTCTTGAACGAACTGAATCTGACTTATCAAAGATTAATTGGCTTTGTGGCGTCATTCTACTCAATCCAATAGCGTTGGTGCCTTGGGGCAGGTTTCCATTATATCACCCTCCTATCAGACCTATTTCAGCTTTCTAGGATCAGATTTTAATCTTGATTGTGGGTTGCGTGACCACGTGATCACGATGTTTACATCATTAACATAAGAATATTGATAGTTGGAGCATAAAACTGTAAATCCTTGATCTAAACTCGATAAATTTGGACTTAATAGGGAAAGTATTAATTGAAAAATGATAAACTAGAGAGAAAAATTATTAAGGGAATCAGAATGAACACTCTCAGGTGATTAATTTAAATGTCGAGTGAGATAAAGAAATAAACTAACACGTGAAATATTAAATAATGAGAAATTATGTAAATTTCCTAATCGGGCAAGATAATTATAGGAAGGTGGAAATTTTGCAATCTTCAGTGATGTTATTTCAAAAATAAAAGGAAATTTCAAATAAGTTATTGCATGACCCTTGCGTAAGAAAAGTTAAATGCCGTTACAAACCCGCACACATTCGTGCTATGGGTTGGAATAGGGGGGTAAGGACTCCAAGGAAAATGTTATGATAATCATAAATAGGAATTTCCACTGAATTATTCTAAGACTCGCGATGATTTAAGTAAATTATTTGGTATGCAAAATTTAGATTTTTGGCGTGAAATTACTATTTGTCTAGTTTTACATTATCTCACAATCTGATCATTTGATCAGGATGAAATTTTACAGGGGATCTTCTGACATATTTTTTTATCTTGGGTTAAAATTCCAGGACAATCAGAGATAAAGAAAGTCTTGAAGATAAATTGTCAGTACTGAGTCAGTGCATAAAAAACAGGAAAATAAATTATGGTTTCACCAAACAAGGTTTAAGACATTTTATGGGGGGATATAATTACATGGGGATAAGACATGCATGCTCCTTTTTTTCCAGTATGTGCTTTCTAGAACAACCCCCTTGGCCATTATTTCCTTCATTTTCTCTTTACTAAAACCACTTGCATGCCCTTGCAAAGAAGAGCCTTGAGTGAGTTTCTATGTATATGAGAAGAGCAAAGGTACACCAGGAGATATCGAGAGGGAGATGGATGGTTTTTTTGAGTGAAAGAGTTAGGAGGTGAGGCTAGGGATTCTTAAGAAGAAGAAAACAAAATTGGAGAGAAAATTGAAGGAGGACAAGAACTGTTGCTAAGCCCATTACGCCCTCTTCCACCTTTAAATCGATCTAAAATTTAGATAAGATGCTCTAAGCAACCTCACCTACAATCTGATTATTGGAATCAAATTTTGTTTGAAAGTTACAGCTAGTAAGGTGAAACTGTACAAAGCTAGGATTTCTTGTTTCATAGTAGTCAATATCAACACCATGTTTCTCTTTCATCTACCATTAGATTGCCCTAAAATTTAGAAGAGAGGTTCATAAGATCAAGTTATTACTTATAAACGGTGGAGATCTTAAAAAAAGCCATCAAGAAGAAATTGTTCACTTTTAACTGTAAGGGTTTAGAAAACCCTGATTTTTAAGTTAGTCTAGTATAAAGGAAATCGTGTCTAATTTAACTGTTGGATCATTCTGATTTGGAGGTATATTGTGCAAGACTTCAAGTTCTATATTCGAATAATTAGGTTTGAATATATAATCTACATTTAATTATTTATTGTTTTTTGAATCTATTACTAATTTTTGCAAAATTTACAAAACTTGATTGGATACATATTTTGATGTAATTGGAATTGTGTGGGTGCTAGGGTTTATATAAATGTTTGATAATAGAAGTTTGATTGAACAAATATGTTAAGCAACAATGGAAGGACATCTTATGATTTAATATGAGGATGGTTAAGTTGATAAAGTGTGCACCTTGTGTAAAAAAAGACATAATTATGATGTAAAGTAGGAAGAAACCTTGTTGCTTAAACAAACATGATGTATAAGGTTAATTGTAAGTTGTGTACATGTGAATAAGGTAAAATACATGAAGTAATTGAAAGAGAAGTGGGGTTTCAAAACTAAGATTCAAAACTAAAATTTTAAGTTAATGAGTTGAACTTTTACATAAATGAAAGAACATTGACCATGTGTATAAACATGGGAAAAGGTTGAAACATAACTTATAAGTTGCAAATTATATGTTCTTGTACAAGCATAATGAGAAATGTTGAACAAGTTAGGAAATAACTTTAATATTGGTCTTGTCACGGTGATAATGATAGTATGATTTATGTGGTTAAAATTGGTATTACTTAGATTGTAAGATCAATTGTTGCCATTGATCTTTACTTAGTAACACCATTACATTCTAACATGAATTGTTGGATGGAAAGTATGTAATTGAACAAATGTTGAGGTCTTAGAGGAAATGGTAAGAAGTTATGTAGTTATGCATATGAAAACAAATGAGAAAGAATTGGGATTGATACTCTTATAAAAATCATGATTCTTATTTAAGGGGAATACAATAAGAATGACAACAAGACCTTACTTGACAAAAAAGAAAAAGTTAAAGGAGTAGTAGAAAACTTAAGATGATTGTGTCTCAAATCTTATAGATGGGGAAAACTGGACAGTTTTGGTATTGAACTCCGAGATGAGATTAGGACTTAAAAATGATAGAATTTATGATACATTCTTCACAAATATTATAGGTATCAATGTTATCTTTTAAATAAAGTTGGCCTTGATTTAATTGGAGTTGTCTAACTCCAGATATGAGCCAAAAACAGAGTAAAGGTCTAATCGGTAAAAATCTAGATAGATCGTAGTTCTACTGTGATTGTTTAATTTGAGCCCTAAAACTATATAATTTGGAAGTGATTTACTACAAAAACGTGTAGGTATGAGTGTTATCTTTCAAATAGAATTGACCTTGAATTAATTGGAGCTATATAACTCTAGATATGACTTATCAACCAAAGAAAGGTCGAAATTGATCCTCGATGGACAAATTTCATTAAGTATGATAACGGGTGAATTTGGGTAGGTTAAGGCTAGAATTGGGTATCCTACCCTTAGTAAAGTTGTATATTAATGTCTTAGCTTGCAAAAGCATCAAGCCACGATCAAAACTGAGGTCTAGAACTTTACTTGTAAGCAAAATGCTAAACAATGTTCTTGAGTAACAAAATGGAGTTAGAAAATGTAATGAAGAAATTAGTTGAAAGGCAACAAATTCATATTCATGAACTTGCATGAATGGAATTTCAATGATATGAGAATTCACATTATGGTAAAGTTATGAAGTGATACTTATGATACGTCTTAATCCAAAACAAGAGAGGTGCTTAGAGCAAGTTCATCTGCGGTTAAGGGGACTCGTTCAGTCGGAGGAGCAAGTAGTTGCATCACAACTTTTCTTTTCAATCCATGTAAATTTATTGATAAATTTTAGAATTCATTGTTTTATTTATTCGATAAATATTGAAATGAATATGAGACTCACCTTGCGTACATTGGTATGGATTAGTTATATTAATGTTTGAATGGACATGAGTACCCTGTGTGTATTGGTATGGATCAAATTAGTTATGATAATGCTTAAATGAACATGAGTGCCTTGCATGTTGATTAGTACTTAAAAATGCATTTTTATCAAGGTTTTATATCATCATTTTGCACTTGAAGTATCAATAACTCCTTAACTAGAGCATGTTTTATAATAACAAGTCTGATAATATAAGATAGCTTTAATTTATGATAAATGCTCATTTTAAATGCAGGCATATCTTACAATTCAAAGGATTGATTGATGTGATTAACTATTGAAAGTGAAAGGACAAAGAAAAGGCTAAGCTTAGAAAGGAGATACCGATTCAATTCAAAATGGAACACTGTTCAATTATTGGGTCATATCTGGTGAAGATAACCTGCTCAAATTGCCAACAAGTTTCATGAAGATAACCTGCTCAAATTATGATGTTAGTAATAACATTTCATCCAGACAAGAGCTTGAAGGCTATCCACCACGTCCACTAGAAGCACTACTCAGTATTTTAGCCATATCTCGAGCTCTAGTGATCTGTTCAATTATTGGGTCATATCTGGTGAAGATAACCTGCTCAAATTGCCAACAACTTTCATGAAGATAACCTGCTTAAATTATGATGTTAGCAATAACATTTCATCCAGACAAGAGCTTGAAGGCTATCCACCA
>Ga0325411_1004071_pt1 | contig 16449 bp, 6 predicted proteins | sample PopdelMetagenome_13_FD_206181 | JGI IMG/M metagenome (GOLD analysis project Ga0325411, IMG submission 206181) | Populus deltoides microbial communities from Bellville, Georgia, United States - Xylem-PdIQD-R4 | ecosystem: Host-associated > Plants > Phyllosphere > Stem > Wood/Secondary xylem...
TTAAATAAATAAAATTAAGCACGGATAAGTAGTGAATATAAGTAAATTTCAAGCCGAATATTAAACTCGAATATTATTCATTAGTTTAACATAATATTTTAAACCTTTAAATTATTATTATTATTATTATTATTTGATAACTCGAATATTAAACTCGATATGATAGAAAAGCCATTAAGGTCAAACATCTTATTAAAGATTTTAGAATTCAATTTATTTAATAAACCTTAAAAGACAGGTTGCAAGTAAGGAGTACTGTCAGAACTACCAACCGCACACAGAATAAATAAATAATAAAAAAAATATGCTAAAGTAAGTTTTTAAAAAACAAAATTTAAAAACTAACGTGCCCTTTGGTATGACTACAATTTCCTTTTTTATTTTTTTTTAAAGTAAAAAAGAATATTGAATTGCTATATTTATTTATTTTCAGTAAAAAATTTAAAAAACTAAAGCGGCTTTGAAAAAACAATTAATTAAAAATGTTTTTATTTTTTATTTTTTATTAAATATTTTGATTACCATACCACAACAATCACTTCCCAAACCACTAAATTATAGTAATTTTAATTACCATCCTAATCATGCCTGAGCTTTAAAATTAAGACGACCTTTTAGAAAACCGACCAAGCACATTAATTGGACCTGAAAGGCTATGCTTGTCGTCCACTTTTTTTTTTTCTTCGTTTTTTATTTTATTATAATGGACATTACGTTATCCTTTCCTCCACTTAATTTTCATGTAACCCAAAAGAAACTTTAATTCCTAAAGTTAAATTTTCTCATGATTCACTTTAGATCAAAGTAAAATCAATTAATTAAATTAAGTAAATGGAATCCCTCACACACAACTAAGATGAAAATTGTCATTATTTAATGTAGTAATCATGCAATAAAATAGTTAATTATGCAAGGAAAATGACAGCAATATGAAACAATATTGATCTATCGTCTCTGTCAGCCTGCGAAACGGCAGAATCCTACTAGAGAGGGGATGGCATCGCTCGAGGATGGAACCTTCTTGATCTAGCTTTAATTTGGATTTTCCTTCGCATGGCCACTGTTATTGAAACATAATATATACATTGTAATTAGGGGTTCTTTCGTTACTAGAAATAATATTAATAAATTCTTCCCTCGTCTCGATCTTGTGGCAGTCCTTCTTCTTCTTCTTCTTCTTCTTGAAGTTATGGTGTGGATGGATCCAGTTGAAAGACGTCCCACTAACATTGAAGACAGTTTATAAAATGTTCAAATATTTAAATCATACACATATCTTATATACATACGACATATATAAAAGAAAATTGATGAAGGTGTACTATGCAGTATATAATCACAATTTAAAAAAATAAATAAGAATAATTAATGAAGGAAATTGAAGAAAGACACCAAATATGTTTTTGACTCATTTATTTATAATTACCTGGACTTGGATTTATTATATAATAACTCAACTAAATGAAGTCTTACTGATTGTTACGAAGTCATTGTTAATTAATATTTTGTAACTCAACTAAATATTTTTTATTTAAAGATATATTAAAATAATATTTTTTTTATTTTTACAAAATTATTTTCAACATTATCATATTAAAATAATATGAAAACAAAAAAAAAATAATTTAAAATAATAAAATAAATAAAATAAAATTATTTTTTTCAAAGACAATCTTAAAACACAAAAACAAATAGTATCTTAACTTGAAAAACTTAAAGATAAAACACCCAAACAACTTAATCTGTTTTTGTGGTCAGGGTTGTGATTTAATTTGTGTTAATAATAGATTTAAGAGTTCTTAGACCTTCATTTAAAAAAAAAATATAATTTATAATTGTTTTTAATTATCTTTTTCAAACCTCAACAGGAAAAACTATTACAATACTACTACAATACCAACAGACATGTTTAATTTATGTTTAGAAATTGTTTACTGAATTTTTTATGTTATATTGCTATATATATATATATATATATGTACACATGGAGCTTTAGCTAGCAAGGGCAGGTAAACACATGAAATTATTAGTAGGATCAATCCAAAGAATATTACTATTTACTAATAAGTTTTTGATTAATCTTCCCATGATTAGTTGGTTAATTATATTAATCTTAAGAAATTTAACAGTCAAAGATTTGGAAAGCATTCACTGTCAAGAAGATATTTCCATGATCGTTGTGTATGCATCATGTGAATTTCAGTCCTGGTATCGTCTATATATCCTCCTTTACCAGGGGAGCAGTCAAATATAATGACCTGGGAAAACAACTTTAGATTTTTTTATGGATTTAGAAATTAAGGAAATAAGAGGACTGCCTAATCTGATAGTAAATTAACCACAAAAATATTAGCATTATTTTATTTTTTTTCAAACGCTGAGGAAATGTCATACTCCATTTTACTCGTACGTATGCATACAAGTAGTACATAATTGACTCAATTAAAAAAAAAATTAACCTAATAATCTTTCTTATTCTCAATGTGATTTTTCTGTAATTCTGAAATCGACAGTATTAAAAAAATAATCTGAAAGTGATATCAGATTTCTGTCACGCCATCACGGGGAACTCATATGATCTATGAATCTCGTATAAAATTTATTTATGACTTGGAAACCATCAAAGTACGTGTGCGATTTGCCTATGAATTTATCCAAGTTTTGGAAACCATCACAGTAATTGGTGGGATTTAGCTATGATTCTCAAAGCTAGGCATCATCATCATTAATTTGTCCAAGATTTGGAAACCATCAAAGAGATTTTCACTAATTTAAATTAAATTAACCACCACAACCACCACCGGAAATTTAATATCATGTTAACAAGAGAAAAAAGGTACCAGAATCAGAGAAAGACTTAATTAGTGTCAATTTATTAATGTGTTTACTTCTGTTTTTTTAAATATTTTTCAAATTATTTGTTTACTAAAATAACATTAAATTAATAATTTTTAATGATTTTAATGTCTTGATGTCAAAAATAAAAAAATATAAATTAAAAAACATTGTATTAATATTTTTTTAATTAAAAACCATTCTACTTCATATTACCAAACACATACATGGCTGCATTTGTAGAATTTACCAAATGAAAGAACAGCTTTAAACCATCTTAAAATCTAAAATCATTGGCCTTTCTGGCCTCCCAGAGGAAATAAATACCCTTTCAGTTATCTCCTTGTTTGCAACTCTCTTTTCTTTTGTGAGGTTGTATGCTTGAGTTTTATCCCTATATCCTGCATTCTCTTTTCTCCATCCATGAGTACAGTTCTCGTTAGCTTTCTTGGTGTTTTTATATGCTTTCCTACAATTCTGTGCTATCAAACAAGGTTTAGGACTACCACTGTAAATTTTACTCTCCCTGAACCCTCTACTAATCGTGCCCGTCATAGCATGTATTGTCATTACAACAAAACTGATTTGACATTTCCTTAGCATCTTTTTTTATGAATAAATACGTGAACAAATCCTACCAGTTGGCGTGAATATTCTGAATAGTAGTAAAGTGGTTCTCATTTAGCAAGAATCATCGAACCACCGAGTATATATTATATGTTTTCAGATGCTTGTTTAGAATGATCGGGTCTTTGAATGCATCTTATTATATCGTGATTTGACGTTGAGTTATCTTCTGTGACCAAGGAATCACATCTCTTGTTCATTTTTCAGCTTTTCTATAGGTACACAGTGTCTACCAAGGAGTGGTTTGAGTGTTGTGGATTCATTTATTTGGATGGAGGTCGGTATGGAAATGTTTTTGTATAAAAATACAAGTAGAGAAGGATAAAAGTACCTAATTTAAGGGTATAGATTATTACGTTTTAAATGCTTTTAAAAATTATATTTAGCTTGAAAAACATAATGTGATTTTTTCGTTTTTTTTTAATAATGTTGATGTCTTAATGCTAAAAATAAAATAAAAAATCTGTAAAAAAAATTATTTTAAAATATTTTAAAGTTATATATGTATAATAGGAAATTATATAATATAAAATGTATATATATTGGAAATATTAATAGATTTAATTTTATGTTATAAATCCCTACATTGACTATTATATATTGCCCCCATATATATAAATAAGAAATGAAAAGTTGACTAAGCAATATGTTAAGAATTATATTTCTCTTCAACTACCATGCATTCTACACACTAGTATGGAGGAGTTGACTTCCCATTTGTTGATCAACAGTAATGGATACGGCAACTAATTAATAATTTAGTCCATGTCAACCACAAATCATTAGCTAGCAAGATATATCTACCTTAGTTTTTGCTTAAGAACTACCTAATTGTTCATATTAAATTAGCAAGTAAGTTCTTGTGTACATGTTCTTGGAAAATAACCTTTTAGGTGAACTATAGGCTACTTGCAATCTAACTTTGTTAAACTTTATTCAGCTATTAAGTTTAATCCATACACTGCCCTTGAGAATTAAGTCAGTGGTATTTGATTAGATATCTCTTAATATTTAATGTAAGCGCATGGAGTGTTAGCGCTAAGGTTTAATCCGCTTCTTAAGCATCAGGATATTCAGTAGTTCATGGTCTTTTGAAGATATTCAAAAGCTCAAATGCAGGTACGTAATGGAGCCAAGTAGCACTTCCTGCATGTCAAGTGGAGAGTTTCGGAATGGAACCCTAAGTATATACATCATGGGGTTTTTAGTACAAGTACTATCTTTTTTTTATATTATAATCGATAATATTATTAGTAAATGATATCATATTTAGAGCATAGTCAAATCAAAACATGCTGACAGTTTGTCGAGTAAGAACAGTACTAGCGGGGGAAAACAATAGAAAAGGTTGCAAGGGGAACGGTAGAATAAAAGTAGAACCGCGTGAAAATATTTTAAATGTTTTGATGGGTTTAGAGAAATTAAGAAAATATGAGGATTACCTAATCTAATTACCTAATCTAATAGTTAAACAATAATTGACTGACATTAGAATTTTCAAGTTGCTGAAGAAATATCAAATGAAGAAGTGTCATGTGCTTCATTAATTTACTATGAAACATCATAATACGCGGTGCATTATTGACTCCATTAAAAAAAAGTTACTAATTATTAGATATTTCCTTTATTTATTTAATCATAAACTACAGTTGGATTAGCACCAGGTAATCAGGATGAGACCCAATTGATCCTAAAGATGCACAGGCTCTTGGTAAGGAGTTTCCTGTAAATAAACTACAGTTAATTCATAGGCTTTGATCAAGTCCGATGGTCCCATGAATTTGTTTGCACTTGGCAAGAGTCCAACTTGGGATCTTGAACAAGAACATACAGTCAAGTCTCAGCTCCTCTCCACTTGGGATCTAATTATGGGTGCATGCATGTCACTGCCGACCATAGCTTGGAACACATGGAGCCTAGCCTCTATTAGAGGGGTCTTGGAAAAATTAAAAGAAAAAAAAAAACAATGGAATCTTGATTCTTACTGTATACATTGCATGCACCCTGATTCCCTTTCTCTTAATTTAAACAAAACACATAGCTGAATGTTTTATTTTTAGGAAAAAATTTAAGATATATCCTAGGTTTGATATTCTACTAGTAGAGTTTTATACGCTTAATCATTGATGAAAATGAACCATTATTAATTGAGGATGCCACAAATATCCTGGCAGGTATTGAGTACTGTTGGCAATGCTGAACTACAGCTAGCTTCTATGCATGGCCTGCAATGGATAATCAAACTAAGAGTTTTGTAGATGATAAAGAAATAGCCATCCATAAAGCTTAGTAACTTGCAGAAACTGGCAAAATAAGAATTCATTGGCCATTGATTATTGATTGGTAATGTGAAAAGAGAGATTAGGTTCCTTTCATGCGTAATTAGCAACTAACGTGATATTAATTTCCTTGGCATTGCTTTATTAGAAATAAATGTGAACGATATTTGGCTAGTATGGAAATAAAATAATGAACAGTTTTAAATCTATAGAAATTGCTCAATTAGTGACCTGCTAGGCCGTGTGTTCAGATTCTGTGTAGCATGTTTCACCCCAAATGATATTAAGTTTCATTTTAACTTCTGGCTTAAATGGTAGGTGAATTTATTATTTATATAATAATTGGGATTTAATTCTGAAGAAAATCCTTTCATGTTTTTTTATTTTAAAAAAATCTTACATAGTACTGTTGAATTGTTTAGATTAAGATTCTGTTTGATTGCACCTAAAAAAACATCTTTTGGATGTTTTTAATGAGGCTGAAACTTTAACCTTATTATCGAACCAAGTCCAGGAGAGGGAAAAAAGAAAGGTAACTCATTGCGTTTTTATAATTGCAGTATCGAGTCCATCTAATTTTGGTTTAATAAACATGAAAATAAATAACTTATAACCCCAACTGTAAGAGAGAAATTCTTCAATATAATTTGAGTAAGGATCACTTGTGATGAGATTCGCAGAAAACCCATCAAAGATCAAGTTCTTTCTAAAACTAGTAAATAGATTAGAAAGTTTTGAACGTTGGGTTTGGATAGCATGACCTGCAAAAACAAGATTTATATTCGAGAGTATAACAGATAAATTCGAGATTATAATTCTTGTAAGAGAGAATACTTAGAACTTGTTTGAGATTGTGATAACGATGCCGGTTCAAAATGCTTTTCGTTTAAAAATATATTAAAATAAAACTTTTTATTTTTAAAAAATTATTTTTAACATAACATATCAAAATAATCTAAAAATATATAAAAAATTTAAAAAATAAAATAAAAACTTTTAAAAACACTATTTAGATCGCGTTTTCAAAATAAGTCATAAAAAAAAGAACGCAAGATCAATTCCAGGAGATGCGTGGTAAATCCCACTAAGAAGGATCCAAGATCAGTCTGGGAATATTATCTTATTGAGCCGATACCTCGACTCCAATCTAGTACTTTCTGTATAAACTTCATCCCATGTAAACTCCTATAAAACCAAAATATCTAGACAAATATCATTTTGGTTAAAATTCAAAGAGATAAAAGAAGATATTTTCATGATATTAAAGAAGTATTTGTCAATGCAATGAGGCACGCTCCAATAGACTATTCGTTGCGATCCATTTGATGATAAGTTCAAGATCAGAGCTTCGTTGCAGTCTAGTCCGTACTCCATGGACCTCTCTACTAAAGAAGCGAAATGATCATCAAGGCGGTCTATTTTGTTATCCATCATTTTCACCATGGGATAAGATATATGACTTTCACTTCCAATTGCAGCCGTTTCTTTTATTGTCTTTTCATGGAAGCAAGCAAATATTCTAAATCTCTGACAGCATTTCATTTAATCATGATGTCTGAGAACTAACTGACCAAGTCACCGCATCTTTCTTCAATCAGCAAGACACCAACGTCACCACATCTCCTGTTCGTTGTTTACCCTGAATTATTTCTACTGGTACGCATTGCCTGACGAGATAAGAGATCCAATATGTAGTTTATTGGATTTGTGGGGTGTCAGAATCATATATATGGATGGACATGAAAATATATATGAGCTGAGCTTCGGAGATTTGGTTAGCTGTCTGGTCTAGTTGGGCTAGTTCTATCACCGCAGAATTTTCTCGCAAGGAAGACTATGGTGCCAAGAGAATCCTTTGTTTTTTCCTACACTGTGTTGTGTTGAAAATAAGGTTGAATCTTTTCAATCACCACTCAAAGTGGACCCGATGGGTTCCATTACCATTCATGCGTCCAAAAGAAAGCTGCCTTGCCTTATCTCGTCTAACCGATCAAAATCATGAAAGAAAATCTTCACACAGAAAGGAAGAGAAAGCAGAATGGCCCAGAAAAAGATGATCAAGTTCGAATTTGCAAGCGGCGACACAAACCTGATTTCAAACTTCAGTGGCAGATATTGAAGGAAGAGAATAACTAGGAGTATTACTGTGCCTTTCCCAAACCATTCAGAGCACTTGGCATACCCTGCCGTATGAATCTAAAAATAAAAGTAGAAGAAAACAACAAATAAAAGACTACTGATTTTTTTACGAGCAAAAAAAATTGCAAATACAAACTCTAAAAATTTACAGATTTATTCTCTCTAAATAATAATAATAACAATGAAGTCTATCTTCTTATAAAATTTACAAAATCTTAAATAGACGAAGAACTTTATCTTAATTAAAAAACAAAAACAAAAATAAAAAAATAACAAGAAAACAATCATAGAATCCTAAACAATAAAATTTAAAAATAATAAAGAAAATTATAAAACTATCAAAATCAAGATTCTTGGACAAAAAAATTTTATATCTAAAATTCTGATAATTTAAATAGAATTTCATAACTACTTTAAATGTGATCCAACAGTCGAATAAAAAATTATAATTTTTTTTCATCATTCTCGTATAACATAACCAAATCTTCTCTTAAATCTACATTTATTTCAATGATTTATAAATATATTTACTAGACCATTTAAATAATTTATTTACAGTAAATTTTCATCTAATTATAATAAACTCACATCTGATCATACATGTTATCGTGAAGCCGAATACATCACTAGAAGTGTTAGTTACCATGCCGTTCTGTCATTGGATCTAAATGAGGAATTATGCCAGCCAATCATTCAAGAGTTCTTGATTAGAAGAAAACATGGAAGTCCAATACTTGAAGGAACAAAAGAAGGCTGGACCTGGGTCAGGTGTAATAAACTCTACTTTTCAAACCATGCATTGACAATTTTGCATGGTTGGTCCCTTGTGAATCTTTCACCAGAAGCAAATCATAGCCCAGAATATCATATATAGAAGTTGAGATATGAAGAGCTTGAAGCAATCTCAAAGACTGATCAGGAGTGAACCCTTTGAAAAATTACCCTTCGAACTCAAAAACTCCGAACTTGTGTTACTTCCTGGACTACTGGGAATCTCATTTGATAGCCTATTTTTAGAACATCTAGCTCACCGAGATGCTCCAGCTTACCCATTTCCATGGGAAGAGACTTGTACGTTGATTTTCTGGCAGGGAAATCATATGATGTGATTCAGCACAAAAAATATAAGACCTAATTAATATTATAAGATAATGTGAAAGCCCAAGCCCAAGCTTACATACCGAGAGTATGAAATACTTTCCTTCGGTTTTTGCTAGAGGGAAAGAGCCCAGAAGCCAAGCAGAAAACACAAAACCCCGGCAAAACCACCATGCTTTTAGTCTCAGCAACAAGGCCATTGACGTTCAAAGTCTCTCTTCCATCTCCAGTCTTCTCTCTCAAAACCCACATGGAGTCTCCACCAAGAACCGTCTTGAACTCTGCTTCACATTCTGCACAAACAAAATCTGATATCAAAGACATTGGTATGGCTTCACTATAACATTACAGGCGTGGCAAGTTCGGGGAGCATTATCTCCACTGCCTGCCAAAGTTATGAAGATTGTTAAGGATTTGAAGCTTTTAGAGGAAAAAAAAATTGAGACCTAGATCAACTACATAAATCCCTATGGGAAATACCCTCTTGGCATGTTTGCCAATGAGTGTAGAGAAGATAAGAATGGTCTTGATTGCCAAAACGTGGAACAATCCAAGAAAAGTGTTGGAGTTTAAATTGCAGCTACTCAATCCTCATTGTTGATGCTCACAGCCGGGCTCATAGCGTTGTTACTCCAATTATTCTAGATGGTTAAGAGTGGATAACCATTCATTTCCTACCTGTTTCACCTCCCTATCCCAAAGTATTGCTTCATCATATTGTGGTTCCACCATCATTGTTTTGTCCACCTTTGTGCTACAATTTGGCATTCTTTTAACTATTAATTGGTGCACAATTTGCTGTCGGTTTTTTTCGACTTCGACAAGCCATGTGCTGTTTTACTGTAAACCTGTGTAGCTATGTGACACTCAGAAGAAATTCTTGAATTATTAATGCTGATGTATCATTGCCGTTGACTAAGTTCTACTGTCAATTTGTAAAATTGGATTTGCGAGAATTTCAATCTGCCATCATGCTGGGGTATTCGGGTTCGATCTGTTCGCTTGTCCCCTGATATAATTGAAGATTCTGGTATTATGTCAATGTCTGTTACCCCTCTATGCACTTGGAACTGCAATGTCATACTGCAGTAGTACAGATGTCTGCCGAATTTGCACATCTTGTAAGAGTGTTGATAGGTTATGGAAGCATAAAGTCATGGATCATGTGCTAAGAAAAATATAGATTTTAGAGAGAGGGTCACTCAAGAAAGGACAACCGCATGAAAAAGCATTTGGATGATATCTATTATTGCTTCCAACGCAATTATAACTTTCATCTCATGGCCCTTGCTTTCTGGGTCTGTTCTGTATCAAATTCCCAGCAGAAAGGTTCAATATTCTTTGGATAAGGGTAGATTTTTCTGTTCCCAAATAATTGGATATGACATATTTCTTTCCATACTTGTCCATTCCCTTCACAAATAAAGAATCGGATTCCTTATCTTCTTTTAGGTGATTACCATATAACTTTTTACCCATATATTAAGCTATCTGGTAACCATACATTTTTCCTCTGTTTTCGCTGTCCGAGAAAAAGCATTCCCTTATTAAAATCTATTAGCTTTTTACGACAGCACATTACCTCTCCATTGATCCAATAGCAAACTCCATGCATCTTTCTAGTCATTGTCACCCTTATCTCTCCCATTCATTGCTTCCATTGAAGGGGAGAAGGAAGCATTGATTACTTGTGGAAGTGACTCAAAGAGGAATGCTATAATGGATATAAGAGCCTGATAGCTTAAAACAAGCTGCAATACAATGATGCACAACTACATATTAAGGACAAATCAAGACATAGAAACGAAGTTAACATAAAATTAGCCAATGGCAAACTAGTCAATGCGTGAATGAGACCCATTTTAGTTGTTCAGCATCAAGCCCACTAAAAGTATGTTGTAGCATCTGGTTTAGGCAGCTTTAAGGCCAAAGAAAATACAGTCGATTGCATTATCTCAATTATGAAGTTCCTAGAAAAATTCATAAAGGTCAAGGTCTTTCGTAGACATATAGATGGGTTGAAAGGTTTAGAACACCGAATTTAGATAGCATGAATATCTATAAAAACAAGTTTTTTTTTTTTTATCGAGTTTAGGGTTCCTATAATACTTAAAATAGCATTAGTGTAGGAGAAATAAAGTCGTGTTATGTATGTGTTTTTACCAAGTTTAAGAAGATTATAGCTAGGAAGAAGGTGAAGATTATAATTTAGCCTTGCATTTCGGGAGATGTTGTTAAGTGGGCGAACACTAGCTTTCACGGGTGATCCTCTCAACACCCCTTTTATCTTTGGCCGGCGCGTGCAGTAAATAAATTTCAGTGCAGTGATGGTGGTCTTTTCTTTTGTTATTTTCTTTCTTCTCTTCTCTTTAATTTTCACACTTGGTTTTCAAAATTTTCAAAGTATTGCTTGAATTTGTATTGAAAGCTTATTTTTTTATAGTAAATTATTGCAAAAGAATTTTGTTTGCTTTATTTACTCTCATGTGTTTTTAATAATATTATTAAATTAATTGATTTTATTGAATCCGATCAAGTCAATAATTTAGATTGTATTTTTTTTTTGTTTCTTAAAAAACATTAACATCACTTGAATAATTTTTTTGGTAGAAAAAATTCAATCCAACTTACAGCATGATACGAATCACCTATCTAGTATTAACTGTAACTTTTACAAGAATATTTTCTTAACAAAATAATTGTAATTTTCGACTATCATTACAAAAGTAGTTACATCTAAATTCATAATCCAATCATTAAGTGTGTGTTTGATAAAACGATACATGTTGTTTTTTAATTAAAAATATATTAAAATAATCTTTAAATTTTTTATTTATTTTTTATATCAATATATCATAATAAAAAAAAATGTAAAAGCATATTCTTAGATGCTTTGAAAAATATAATATAAAAAATAATTTAAAAAACATTGTAAAACAAAGATTGAAACAAGAAAACAAATATTTCCTAGATAATACAAACCCTTTAGCAACTAGCTTTGGAATTAATTATGGTATTTATTTAGATTGCGTAATCATACAAGATTAGTGGAATCAAGAATATCCATTTTCCAAGGATGCATAAACTTATTCCACCACTTCCTTTCTTTTTCTCTTTTTGACCATTGAAAATACACAACTCATCCGTCCCCATTACCATGGGTTCAAATTCAAAAAAGTTCTTAAATTTTTTACCATTCTTTTGAGACACCACTAGGCCATTTGGCAGCGGCGGAGACAAGGAGGCTCTTTAGAGATCCCGGTACCTTCAAGGAAATCCCCTTTTCAAGCCACCAACAATATTTATAGTTTTAACTTTTAGCCTAAAAAATAGAAAGAATGAAATTTTAGCTCCCCTAGAATAGTTTTTTTCTTCTAATTTAGCCCCTCTTAATTTCATTTTCTGGCTGCCCTGCCATTTGGTCTATTGATCACATTCTTGTTCCACTAAATTTTGTTCAGCTTGTTCCAATGCTGTCTGCAGACTAGTCTCATGTCTTTTGATATTGCTGGCAAACTATTTCAGGCAAAAGCATGGTGCTTTATCAAGAACTTGGCACACTTCGTGGCGGTAGCAGATCAAATTTAGGAAACCCAAAATACTCAAGCAAGAGCCTGGTGCAAAATAAAGAATTTGGCTATGTTATTTCAAAAAAAAATAATTTTGAAGTAAATCCAATAGGGCTTTAGGTGGCCTCCTCGTCAGCTCAAGAACAACAACAACAAAAAATGGATGCAAGCAACTTGCCAATTGATCTTGGTTGATCACAAATGAGCTCCCGAATTCATCCAAGCATGGAATTACTTCGTTTTTCTCTCTCAATTAGGGCATTTGGGAGTATAGGGAAGATTAGTTTTAAAAATATTTTTCGTTTAAAAGTAAATTAAAAGAATAATTTTTTTAAATTTATTTTTAATATAGCATATCAAAACAATAAAATATATAAAAAATTAATTTCAAATTAAAAAAAAAATTAATATTTTTTTAAAAAATGATTGTAAATAAAAAGGCCTTGATACGGTCATCAAGCCCACATGAAAGAAAATTGTTTATAACTTGGAATTCCCCTTTGGGACTTCCATCAGAAATTCAGAACCATATATCGGAGTTGTGGTGCTAGAAAACTTTGTCATCCACACGTAACCACCAGATGCCTGCCTAGTACAAAATATTGCTGTAAAAAGGCAAGTATTGGAGCATGACTTTAGCAAGCAACCTTTGCAAAGCAATCGTTTTCTAATCCCACAAAAATTAATGGCACAAAGAAAGTCAGCCATGAATTATGATCAGGAATAGCAATTTTTTAGAGAAAATTACAGTTGATACCTAACCATATTCACTCGAAGAAATTAAAAAACAATCAAACTTTCTTTAGCCATCTTTTTTTTTTCTCTGGATTAAAGAGAAATGATGGGTGCTAGCTAGAATTAGTACTACTAATCAGTATCGTCCATGGAGCTATCAAGGCCAGATGTTGATTCTCTCGTCATCTGTGAGCAGTGACCAGCGTTTCAATGAACCTCAGCCCATCATACCTTGGTGCAAATTTATCCATGGAAGCCGATCTCTGTTGATCTCTGTTTGAGCCAGCTTCCTATAAAAGAAAAGGTATCAAACTTTAAGACTAATAGTTTGGAAAAACAAAGATCAATCACAAACTAACAAATACGCTTGAATTATATCAATAAACCAAGAAGATTTAAAGAGATCAAGCACCAAAAGGGGTGATTTAAAATTCCATGAAACCCAAAAAATATTTCTGGGGTTTACAAGACAGTAAAAGGCAGAATCTTTACGGTAGCGAAGAAATCTCAATTTTCTCTGGAATCAATTACAGGACCACAAGACAGGGCAAGACGAAGGGGGAAAAAAACAGAGATAAGAACACAAGAAACCAACTCCCACGAAAAAAATTCAAGAAAAAACACAAACCCAGAATTGTTTTGTCAACTGTCTTACCTTAACATTGGAGTTGCAGCTAGAAGATGTGGAGGAAACAGGGAAGGCAGAAGCAGCAGCGGCAGCAACAGAGGCTGCAAAGAGACTTGGTTTCTTCATTGGCATGGTGATCTGTTTGGAATTCAAATCCTTGGAATTTTGTAGAGGACAGGAAATTGGAAAATGGTTTCTTGGAGAGAGCTGAGAGAGAATGGTGTGCGTCTCTGTGTGTGTCTATATATATATATATATATAGAGAGAGAGAGAGAGGGGGGGGGGGTGACTGAGAAGGATTTTTGGTCAGTGAGGGTAACTTTCGAATATTAACGCGGCAACTATCACCTTCTCTGGGTTCTGAATTTACAATTTTGACTTTGTTCTTTGAATTATTTCCTTTTGTTTAAATTTGGTCTTGTAGAGTGATGTTATCAATGCATGAATTTGATGCGTTGAATGGGTGGGATTTGTTCATCCAGTTATTGAATTCAAAGATTTAGATTTTTTTATGGTTAAATGATATTACAAGAAGTTTTATAGCGCTCAAGAGGTGATTAGTAATATTTTACTAGTTATTTTATTAAATTATATTTAAAGAAATAATTAGATATAAATAAGAGACAAATACTATAAAGAAATATTTTTATCATTTTTAATAAATTATTAATTATTATTTTTTCTCACACTTGTATTTGTTTTTTTAATGTCGATTTTATTGATACTATTAATTACAGTTTCAGCACCATGAAAATTTTTGTTATATATATTGATTTTATTTAGTTAAACATAGATTATCCAATTATTAATTTTATTGAATTTTATTGATGGAGAATTTGAAGGAAACAAATCCCTTTAATTAGAAACTCAATTTATTTGTAGTATATAAGAAATTAGTTATATGTTTATATACATTAATGATGAGTCTATCAAATTAATTGATTAAATTTATTAGACTGATAAATTTTTAATCGCATTTCTTATTATCCAAATTTTATGTTCAGTATTGTATTGCAGAATTTGAGGCTAATTTGACAATAAATTTAAAAACTATATATCTCTCTCTATATATCCCAATAATATCATCATATATTAAATTAAATATAGAAAATACTGATAAGAATGTAAAAGAATCTTTAATATAAAAACTTTAGTAATATTAGCATAGATAGAAGGGTATCCCTAGCGTCCGATATAAATATATTTAATCAATGAATCCTAATTATTGGATTGAAATTCATTAATGATGAATATTAAATGATTAAAATTATTTGAATTACTCAATTGAGATAAACGTTTTTTGTACATCGAAAAAAGAAGAAGAAAGGAAACTCTAGAAAAAAAAAAATACCCATGTAATTTATACACGCATTAACCTATATAAAATCTTGTTTGATTTTATATTTTAAAAGTATTTTTAATTAAATTTAATTTTTTTTATTTTTTTTACTTTAAAATAATTTTAGATCGATATTAAAAATAAATTTTAAAAATAAAAATAATTACTTTAATATATTTTTATAACATATATATTTGTACGTTAGAAAAACAACAACCACTCTACAGTCACGATCCAAGAGTTGGGTGGTTTAAACGTTTTAGAGAACTCAAAAACTCGATCTAAAAAATGGAAGGGAAGGGAAGGGTAATCCTGTAAAAGGGGAACTTTACTTCTAGAATCCGATTAAAATTAAAAAGGAGCAATATAGTAATAATACAAACGAGCAGAGGTTTTTTCGCGGCTTGTCGATGATGGTTTCTTAAAGACGACGTGTCGGGAGTTAGTCCTGATAGGTTGATTTTTTCATGAAGCAGTCAATTAATGGTCGACACGTGTATGGACAAGATGGGAGCACGCTAGCATCTCTAGCTTCACAAAGTTATTGAGAATGAAAACTGGATCGTGACATGGGAAAGAACAAGATTTTAAAGGTATTGGAGATGAATGTAGTGGTGGAGAGGGAAGGTACTATAAATTATTTTTGTTTTGAATTTGTGATCCCAATTTTCTATTATACCCTTCTATTTTCTCATGGTAATATCAAAATTATTTTTGATTTTTTAAATTAGTTATTATACATATAATTAGGGAAAAATATAGCATTTTTCTTGGGTACGTATCAATCTACCTTATTTATTAAATTATTTCATACCGATATAAACCAGTTTTTATGTTATTTTCAAAGAGTTAAGAATTTGATTTTAATTTTGAATTGTTATTATATAGACGTAAATTTTATTATATATTTAAGTTATTTATCAACATACGAATTCAATACCCTCTCACTATTTTTTTTTTTAAATTAGTGTTCTAATTCTATTATGACTATTGTTGAGAATTAAAGGAAAAGAAAAGGAAATTATATATTGCAACCCTTAATAATCATGTAGTAAGAATATGATTAAAGTTTGTAGGCATTGTCTATGCTTGAATTCTTGACAAGAAATTTTAGAGTGAAGTTATTTTATCAAATAAATTGTTCTAAAATGAATATTTGTTTGATTCAAGTCTCTAATTTATATTAAAAAATAAAAAAAA
>Ga0325411_1004072_pt1 | contig 16449 bp, 10 predicted proteins | sample PopdelMetagenome_13_FD_206181 | JGI IMG/M metagenome (GOLD analysis project Ga0325411, IMG submission 206181) | Populus deltoides microbial communities from Bellville, Georgia, United States - Xylem-PdIQD-R4 | ecosystem: Host-associated > Plants > Phyllosphere > Stem > Wood/Secondary xylem...
GAAACTGTAAAAGAGAGGAAAAGTGTGGGACATAGGCTGTGGAAAAATTTAAAAAAAAAGTGGGTTATTAATTTTTTTAACCTGGGCTACAGCCCTCCTTAGCCTTGTAAAAGGCTCCGCCCCTGCTCTGGAAGACGCCATAAAATGCCGTCAAGAGCATACAAAGGCATGAGCTCAGCTTCAAAGAGCAGCCGCTACGGTCGTCGCTATACAAACTACTTGAGGTAATTAAATTTTGAGATATAGTTTAATTTGTTAGTTTTATATTTAGATTTTAAATTTTTTTTCTAACAGTTATAAATTTGAGTTCTTTCAGAACTATTAAAAGCTTATATAATTATTAATTTTAAAATCTTTAAAATTAATTAAGCTATACTATTCATGTTAATAAAAAAAAATTAACCAGTTGTTTTATTGTCACTCCACCACTAAGTAATAGAATCTAACATAAGTAAATAAATAAGAATTAACAAAAACTTTTTTAATCATTTTTTTATTTTAATTTCTAAAATTGAGAGATGGGTTTTTTCGGTGTAAATAAAAATTTGAAAAGCTATTAAAAAATTATGCTTTTTAAAAAAAAATTATTTATGGAATTTATAATCAAAATTTATTTTTTTCATAATAAATAATAAAAATCTAACATGTGTATCATCTCTTAAAAATAAAAAAGTGATAAGTAAACTGGAAATGCATAGATAAAAAGACGTCATGAAGCAAAATATAGACACTCAATTATCTAAATTTAAATAATAAGAGTGTATAATTTAGTCTCTAGTAGCGATGATATTTTTAATTTACGAACAATGATGTTTTGGCATGATCTGAGCATTAATGGTGGAGGTTCTTGCTAGATAATTATCAAAGTATTAATTAATTTCTATTGTGAGATATGGCATCGGCATATTTAATTATTCTTTCAAAAGCCTCCCCTCCAAATCAAATATTTATTTAAGTGTAATTATCTTATCGTATATATAGCACCAAATTACAGTATCATGAACGTCAAGAACATCTCACTGAAGAGAATTGATCTGCTTAACAGGATCAAGTTCCCTGTTAAAATCTTTCACAAAATTGCAAGAAAAAAAAAACAATCATGCTCTTCTTGTATATGCCATCAGAAAAGCTTTGTTGGCAAAGGAGTCAGAGTCTGAAAAAATCCTTCTGTTAATCGTACGAGCACGTCCTCTAAACCCCCCCCCCCCTAATCGCGTTTATACCCCAGCCTCGCCGTCTCCACACGTCGGTGATCGGACAGTGGGCTTTATGGCACGGTTTGGTCGGTTTTTCTCGCAGACCCGTGGCTTAAAGATTAGAAAGCTAATATTCAAGACCTTACAGCATATAAATATATAGAAGGATCATCCATCAGCAACTTCTCGCTCTCTCGCCTCCAATGATACAACTCACCCCCTTTGTCATGGGATCAATCCATGCTACCATTACAAGTTTTATGAGAGTCGCGAACAAGGTTGAAAATTACCTCCCAAATATACTTTCAATCACTGCTATTTCTTTCTTGACCAACTGGAACATCCGACGGCTTTCAGTTACTAAAGCCCCCAGCAATGACAATGGACCCCCTGTGCTGCTTCAATTGTAAAGTAGAGTTAAGAAGAACAAGGACCCAAAACCCATCAAAACTGGATGCCATAAGTATCCTTAAACAGTGCCAGCAACTTTAGAAGATGGGTCGGATGTAACAATCATGGGGTCTCGAAAAACATGCAAGGTGCCAAGAGTTGATGTGGTGCGAGGCAGATTTGGTCCAGCCACGCCATTCACGATGATATACCCGGTTTTATTCCGAGTGGCATGCTCGCAGAGAACAAAGTAGTGAAGGGATTTGAGTTCGTTGTGGTTTTGCTGGGTGCTGGACGTGCCCTTGAATAAAAGAGCAAAATATAAAATAGCGAGAAGATAGAGGGGTGGAGATTGAGCCATGGCCATCTCTGGTGTCGTTAATGGAAAGATCAGGGTCATTTATGGCCTCGTTTGACAATGAACACCTTTGCAGTGACTTCAAATCGTTGATCGCTTTGGAGGGAGGTGAGGTACCCTTAAATTTAAGGCAGACTAATATAGCAAGAATATATAGGTGTAAATAGAGAACTATGTCCGTCTCTGTTGCCAGAAGCATGCAAGAAGACCAGGGGATTTATAGGACTCTGATGCATATACCTGACAGTACAGTGGGTAATCCAGCAAAGAGGTTAAAGGCTTTTATCTGTTTGAGACAGGGGAGATGCGTGCCAGACACATGCAACTATAACCAATGGCAAATTAACGAACACATGTTCAGTCTAAATTGATCCATCGCCAACTCCAGTGCATCTGAGAGGGGAATGACACAAATTATACGAATGCAAGACTGAGTTATGTGATATATAGATCTTGCTGGTGTCACATAGGAAAATGACTTTGCCTTAATGAACAATAAAAAATATATGAAATAAGATAAGATAATCTTATGCAAAGATCCATCGTGCAAACACCATAATAATCAATGCCCAGATTATCTCAGACAAGAAAAGTATGCTCGACAGAATCAAGTACCCTGAGAAAAAAAAAATCATGCTCTTCTAAATGCCTTGAAAAATCTTTGCTACCAAGGAAGATACAATTGCTGTAGAACAGATTCAAAGTACCTGAATCTGACTCTTGTACACAGCTTTAAGTAGTCATCAAGTAAAGTTGGTGTTGAGTACTCTTGAAAGAACACAGATTTATTTCCATTTAGTACTCTCTCACCTGCATGTTCAAATGTTTTGGCTTTATCATTTATGTCCATTGCAATTACATGATATAGTCAGTACACCCCCGGCTAAGAAATCATGGCTAATATTCAAGGTTTTCCAAAATATAAAAAGATAATTGTTGCCTGCAAGGAATTCAATATGGTTCCAAAATTGGAAGTACCCCATGCCAAAGCATCAGTGCAATTTGGAAGTGCCCAGGCATGGATATTAAACTCTTTAGATTACAACAAAAGGGTGAGGCATCTGACTCTTGAGCTTCCCAGTTTCCAATAGAATTCAATCGCAGATGCACAACTAGTACTGTAATATGAGAGAGAGGAGAGAATCTTCTGTAGTGTCAAAATTTTGGTTAAAACTGCTTCTTTTTCTTCTCTAAATAAGAATGATTGCGCTGGAAGTCTAAGACTGCCCACACCAAGTGCCACAACCTCATATCTGGCCATAGTGCATTTGGAGAATACAACAGGCAGTTACTAGTTTGCCAAAGTAGGAAGTTACTGAGGCGGGTCTCCCCAGAACTTCGGATCACAATGTCAGGATTGGGAGCTACTGACATATACATGTGGCTCTCAATGTCAACCACCTTTAATATCGAAAGATCCACCAGCAATTTCTCACTCTTTACATTTGGAATCACAACATCTCCGGTTCTACTTGCCTCCAATGATTGAACTTCACCCCATTTACCACAGGATCCATGGACAGCATGCCCAGCCACACCACTTTTTTTATCAGTCCTTTCTACTCCTTCGGCCACGTCATTACAGAATGTGCTTGCCCTTGTTGCTCGTAATTCATTTGTTTGAACTCCAAACAATTCTTGAACACTGTGGCCAATGCCATCATCTATGCTTTTGCCATCTACTTCTTCAACCCTACCACTGAAACTTTTATGTGAGTTACAAGGTTGAATTTCCTCCCACTTATTTTTACAGGATTCATGGACAGCTTGCACAATCTCATCACATGAAGTATAGGCTATGCAGATCAAAAGCGCACACTTGGTGTTGTTAGCAGTAGCCTTCATAACCTTTTCTGCTGCCACCCTGACAGGCTTGCTCAAAAGTTTCAAATTACCAATAAAATACACCCTGATACCATATTTGTTCACAAGGCTTTCTTCCTTGAGCAACCCTTCAATCTTCTCCAGAATCAGATCCATCAGGTTCTGAACCTCATCAGGCTTCCTTTTGAAATTCTCAATGCTGAAGGCATAAATAGTGACATAAGTTACTCCCAACTCATAGCAGTACTTAAGCATGGACATAAGAACTGAAAATCCCGCTCTGTGACCAGCACCTTCTTCCAATTTTTCCTTCTTAGCATATCTTCTATTTCCATCCATTATGAAAGCAAAATGGTTGGGGATGGGACCCATAGATAGAATGCAAAACAAGCATTTTCTGAAGAAACTACCCAAACTACCAAACAGCTCACTTAATCTACTACCACGGTGTTTGTCCATTGTATCTAAAACGAGAGTTGCAAGTGTCAACTGACCTATTCAAGAGAGAAAGAAAATTAGTTGACTTTGGTGGAGTTGACCCCTCCAGAATCAGTAGAGAATTAGTGCAATATATAAAGAGAAGTTGCTCAAGTAAAAATACATAAATAGCAATAAGATTTAGCAAGCAGAAATGTATGTTTCATTCATTCTGCACAGCTCAAAAACATGGATTCCAAGCTCCAACACATACATATAATGAACATCTTTGATGAGCTATGACAGGATAAATCACACCCATATGATTATTCTCTATGCTAAGTCAGTGCTTCAAATCCACAATATTAATGCAGAGACTACTATGATTCAGAAGTCACAAGATTAGCTACTGTGTTAGTAGCAAGTGGATTGGTCCTTCAGGCAATTTTGATATACAAGTAGAAAAGCAATACAAACAATTCATGCAACAACAAAGAAAGCTAGGTTGAGGCCAATGCTAAATATGGCATCATTAGTAACTCTTAAAGGCTAATTAGTCAAGAGAAAGAAACAGTGAACACTAAGTCAGATCCAGCAATCAATTGTAACCATAGAATACCATGCACTTGTACTAAAAATAAGATAATTCACCACAAAAATAAAAGAAACCAATGAACTTCGGCATTTTAATAATGAGAACATCCAAAGTAACACAATCCTTATCCCTGAGGATATAACTACACCGCTTGAAAGTAAAAACCCAATTCCTCAAAATATATCAACAACAATATTTCCTAGTTCAAGCTAGCCATACATCCTTGCTTGAATAATCTAAAACAAAAATACTCATCTTGACACTTCATTTAACAGAAATAAAATCAAAGCCAACCAATCCTTCTCCCAAAACAAGTTAGATTCTTAATTAAATGACAATAAACGCAATTTTATATGGACAACAACACCCATAAAGTTGCAAACTTTAGATCAAAGTCTCAATCTTTAAAATTACTATTCAAATCCCACACCATAGATCAAAGTCTCAATCTTTAACATTACTATTCAAATCCCACATCAGCTTATCTCATTTAAGACACCATGCCAACCTCAAAGTTCTAACACCATCGAAACAAGTAACATCCATAACGCATCAAAAACAACAAGATTACTTACTTCAATCTAACCTCTATATTCTTCCTTACATTAAGAAAATCCAAACTCGACTGAGCCCTGGTCAAACTCGACTGAGCCCTAGTCCCTAACTAACTAATTAGAAAAAAAAGAGACAAATTGAATGCAATCAGACAAGCAAAGATAGAAACTTTGAATCAAAATCTCAATCTTTAACATTATTAGAGTAAACCCACTTCGAATGAACTCAATTAAGACCAACAAAACTACCTAAACAACAGTCACGCAAAGATTAAAGCACCACATTAGACAACTGTAAATCACGAATATCAAAAAATATATATATAGGTTCTTACCTATGATCTGTGCAGATCAATATTGCAACCAGATAAAATCAATCATGAATCTACACGAACAGAACTTGGAGCCTGCGAATCCAATCAAATTAATATTAAAAACCTTAAAAACAGAGAGTAAAAAATAATTAATGTTATTTTAGTTTATTTGTGTGCACCGACAAGGAGAAACGGACAGTGACAAAAACAGGACGCCTGGTAGTTAGCAACAGAGAAGAGAGAACCTTTCGAATTATTATAGTGAAATTTTTGTTAAGACCACCTCTCGTCGATTCGGGAATTTCTTTCTCTCTGTGGTAGTAGTGTGGAAGCGGGAAATTCTTATTGGTTTTTAATGTAAAGGCTAGAGAGTAGCCGTGGTGGTGGCCAATGTAGATTTATAGATCGAAGGTTTTTAATTGTTTTTTTTATTTTTTCTTCATTCTTTCAAAAAATTATAAATTACATTTTAGATCAATATAATTTTAAAATTTATATAAAAAAGATAAATCTACTCTTTTATATATATATATATATATATATATATATATATATATATATATATATATATATAATTTCTCTATATTCATACACAATTTGTTTCTCAACAAAAATAGTTTTTTAACCCAAATAAAAATCTCATAACAATATATAATATTCATTTTCAAATTCCATGAAAGCACATATTCACTTTGAAGTAATTTGACATTTACTAGGAAAATACAAGCTCATAAAATATTTATTTTATCAAAAAAAATTCAGTTCATAATCAAATAGGTAACATTTCATGTAGTCCTTGTGATTTTGATGATCATAGAACATAAAGTTTTTCTAATAGGTATATAAGATGTAGGTAAAATTTTTTAATGAAAAACAATCAAGCTTAAATATATATATATATATATATATAAATTGTTACATAGCCCAAGAGATATTCATATTTAGTTCAGTATATGACATGTTGTGATGTTTATGGATATTAGAAAATAATATAAATTATATTTTATAATATTTTTACTTAACCATTTGGGTTGAGATAATTTTTTAACATGATATCAGAGCTTTGACGACTTAGCGATCACGAGTTTGAATTTCACTATTCTTATTTATTTAATAAAAATTAAAAACAATATAATATAAGTTTTCTATTTAAAATAATGTGTCAGAAAATAATATAAAATATATTTTTAAATTTTATCTAATAATTTAAATTTTTAAATAAAATGATTCTTTAATAGCTTGAGTATATAGGTTGTCATGTGATGTTGGGAGAGCGAGCATCCATATGTATTTTTTTTCTTCATAGCTCAAATAGTTTCTTCACGTTTAATATTGTTTCTTGCTTGAAATGTTGTTATGTTATGATGTCTTCACAACATAAAGATGTTATTGATTTATTTTATTATTTTATCATTATTTTAAAATTGCTAAAATCAAAATGTTCATTTCATGCAAAATATAAACTTTTTTTTGTCAGTATTTTTTATAAATTACCAGCGACCATAGGAGATAAGTTTTTGTCAATTAGGTATTTATTGATCCATTATATCATACTCTCAATTTTTTTTTATTGGAAAAAAATATATAATATTTTTAAAATAAAATTATAAGATATGAATCTCTTTCACATACCAAATTCTGCTCAGATTCACTCAATTTTGCTTCACCTAAACAGTTTTTTTAGCTTCATGCAACTTTGCTTTCATCACACCTTCAATTGTTTTTATATACAATATTATCGATTTATAACACCATCAAACATATTTGCTATATAAATTTACGGTAACGCGCGGGCAATATATTTAATATATTTTTGTTAACCCGAGTAAATGTAAATCATCTTCTTTATTCACCACTCATTTTTACATTTTTTTTCCATAAAACCCTCTTGGAAAATATTTCAATCTTTGCTTTGAAGTCTAGGCTTTTGAATTTAAAGTCCAAAGATCATAAATTTTCATGAAAGAAAGTCATTATGATCTAAATTCGATTTCCTTGAAATGACAACAGGAAAAAAAATCACTTCTTAAGGGAAAATGGGAACAAAATTGGAGACAAAAAAAATTTTCAGGTTTCTAATATAAAAAAATAAATAAATTTGTAAATTAATAATGATAATGATAATGATTTAATTTTTTATTGGGTTTGGGTGGCCAAATTAAGGATGGCAGAGACTAGCGAGGCTAGGGTTTTATGTTTGGCTCAAAAAAAAAGAGAGAGAGGGGAAGGTAATTGTGTTATTTGTAACAAAATAAAAGCTTTTTAGTTATTAATTAAAATATAATGAGAATCTTTTAAATAATTTAAATCTTTTTATTGATTTTTGTAACGTTGATATAAAGTATTATATAACTTATAAAAAAATATGATATAAACTGTAATGTCTAAAAATTAATACAAAGTAAGAAAAAAAAATACTGGAGAGTGAGAATAATTCTCCCTTCTTATTATTATTATTATTTTCCCTTCCATGTTACTTTCTCTCTTCTTCTTTTTTTGTCATTTTTATTAATCTTGATATTTTTGTGTTAATCCGATTTTATCCATTACTAACAGTGAGAAACTTTAATTAATAATAATCTCAGCACTAAATGTCAATGGACTTTGAGAAATTTTGACCAAACGAAAAGCTAGGTATTAGCTTTATAAGTTGGAGGGTTTGCTTTTATGTGTCTTGTGCTTCTTTAGGTCATCAATTCAAGTTGCTTGACTTTAGCCAATGTCCTTTCCAAAAAGGGACCACCATAACCTTCCATCATGCTTAAGCACACTTGTTACCACTTCTGTAATCTGGACAGACTCAGAAATCATAATAAAATGAACTTAATTATTGATCTACTAGATGTTTGTTATAGAATCATAGTCATTCAAATCTTTCCAGGGTTTTTCCAGGCACGAGATCGAGTTATGAATCACACAGGTGGACCTAGATTAACTCGAAATAAATACATGTTTAAGGTTTTAATATTCTATATAAAAAAAGATTTTGAAATAATACATATGGATATAAGTTATTAAAAAAAAATAAGACTTGTAGTATAGTATAGTTAATAAACAATTTAGGTCAATGCAAGCTATAAATAAATAAAAAATTATCAAGTGTAGTATACTTATCTTATATTAAAAATTTTAAAAACAATCCATGTAAATGTTGGCTATGTATTGTTACTCTATATCAAAAAACTAAAAAATAATCCATATAAAAATAGACTATAAAACATAAATGTGAAGTATAATAAAGTATATTTACAATGCAAGGACACTCGGGTTTTATCATGCCAATTACAAACCCGGGTTTTTGTGATTTGAAACCTGATAAGATTTCGGGTTATATGGATCTTAGGTCAACCTGCTGTGTAAAGCCAGGTTTTATAAATATGTATGGAATGATGCCTAGGAATCTTATAGAAAGCACTTCCCACTGAAATTATGAGTGAGATGGGTCATATTTTCCCCAAGAAAAGCCGCATAAAAACACCAGGATTTTTTTTCCCACTCTATTTTCATTAGATTAAAGAATCACACTTCTTGTTTTTCAAGTTGCAACATCATCATCTCACTGAATACAAATGGCAACTACAACAACAGAATCTGTTCTACTCTAAAAGGAATCACTTAAAAAATCATGACTTTTAATCAAAAGTTGAAGGAGTAAATGATTTTGTGTGCACATAGAATTTGTTGGGTCCAATTCTGCTTACTTTACCTTTTTTGTTATTTTACGAATGTTCACTTCGTGCTCGTATTTAGGCCCCCTGCGACCTGGAATGAAGAGGGGACGATGCTGAGTTGGTTGTTGGCCACGGCGATGGGGTTTAGAATGTGAGGAAGCGAAAGCGCTTTTGGTCGCCTTTGGTTTTTCCTTCATTGCCTCTATCTGTTCCAACACCTCTACAACTTCTTTCATGGAGGGGCGGTTTTTAGGATCTGCTTTCAGGCACTTTAAAGTTAGTTGTGCTGCTTGTACCATCGCCTTGGACGAATATTGGCCCTCAATCCTTGAATCCATAATGGTGGTTTTGAGCTTCTTTTTGTGTGAGAGCAATGGCTTCAACCATTCAACCAAATTTTGCTGACCAGTTGGTCGCTTCCTATCGAACGCCCTTTGGCCTGACAGCATTTCAAGTAGCACGACACCAAAACCATACACATCACTTTTTACATACAAATGTCCTGTTTATCATGAAGTTTCACATTAGATGATTTATTTATATGCCAAGAGTTACGTATACATGTTTATCGTCTAAACTATTGCTTTAACAGCCTGTTCCAGTAGCATTTCAGATGTCCTGGAAGGCACGGCACACGTACCTGTTGCAATGTACTCAGGAGCAGCATAACCATAGGTTCCCATGACCCTGGTTGTCACATGTGACTCTCCACCAGAAGGCCCCAACTTCGCCAGGCCAAAATCTGATATTTTGGCATTGTATTTCTGTACAATGCAGTTGAGATGAAAAGGGTTGAATATTAGTGATGATAAATGATGGTTCATAAATTCTACATCCTAAAAAACAAGCCGTTTATCTGTTTAGTGTTTCAAGAAGCAGGGGACGTAGGCAGGGCCTTGGCCCCAAAGCCCCATCAGCTCTCCGATGATGTTATTCTACCTTGCATGCATGTCTATTTTGAAGTTTTCAATGAGATGACCCACCCAAAACCTATTAATGCCTTCTTGCAACACATGCTACCATATCAAATCTCCATTGACGATTGATAGCTCCACCATAACTTCTAGACATAGTAAGAGAGTCTAGTTGTCTTTCTTAGAGAAACCAGCCAAAGTTTTGCTAATGATCTTACTAACACATCAAAATTCAAGCAACCGACTAGAGGGATAGATTTGGATCTCCAGCTCTCCCCTGTGTAATCAAACGCTTCTTAACAAAGTGTTCTTGGTATAACATCGGCGTCACGCCCTCTGAACTATTTTGCATCATCTTCAAATTTTTATAATCAATTAAATTTAGAATAAGGCTCCATTTACTAGCTGTAGAAAATCAGTAATGAGGGGAAAGAAAAGGGAAAGTACAGAAGCTTAAGTTCACAAAATGACATTCCTTTCCGCTGCAAAATAACTAATCTGATATTGCATTGTCAATCACATTTTAGCAATGTGCACATATGTCAGTGTAAAAATTAATCTAAGGAAACTTAGAATCACAAAGGGCAATTCACATCCACCACCATATTTCTTACTGGTTTTCAATTTATTTGTTCTTTCAGCAACAAATTATAGGGAGTATCATAAGAAAATTAAGCCTCAAATATAAAATACATAATCATAATAAATAAACTAACCCCGTCAAGCAGGATATTAGAGGCCTTGAAATCTCTATAAATGACTTTCTTCTCTGAGGTATGTAGAAAAGCTAGACCTCGAGCTGCTCCAATGGCTATCTTTAGCCGTATATCCCAAGAGAGGGGTTCGGTATTCCCTGCACAAACAACCATACCAATTCATCTAGAAATTAGCTAATTCCTTAACACTTTTTTCTTCTTCATATACCTCTTTCTATTTTTCAGCAACTCTTACTTCTAAACAGATGGTTCTCCAAGCTTCCCTTCGGCATAAATTCATACACAAGGAGTAGCTCTTTATCCTCCAAACAAAAGCCCAATAACTTAACCAAGTTGGGATGCGATAGCCTTCCTAGAAAGTTCACCTCTGACTGCATACCCAATGAAAAATGAAACAGATGTTTAGCATCAACAATAGGGGCTACATTTCAATAAACACCATGCCAAAATGTGGCCAGTGAAGCATTGGTCTGTGGCTCAGAACTAGAGGCTTGTGCCCCAAACCACACCCTCAATGCAAGGAGGTGTATTTCCTGGTATTTTGGTCTAAAGACAGCTCGTAATTGTAATGATTGGACCGCAATTGCTACTTTATGACAAGGGCATCTTCTACCAACTATCATACCATTGAAATTCTATTCGATAGCATACACAAAGTCATGCTAGGTGGGACCCGTTATAGAAAAATATTTAAAAACCATAGTTGCTTTCCCACTATCCTTCTCCCCATCCATTCATGGATTGGTCACAAACTCAACAAAAACATGAAACTTGATAACGGAATGGCTATTAAATGCCCAAATATAACTTTCTTGAATATTAAGACAGTTGAAATTTAGAATTGAAAATACCTGCCACTCTTCAAGTCCTTGCATACTTCCTGAGTTCAATTTCTTTATAGCAACCACCATGCCACTGCCGGACTTAGAGGGCGCATAAGTCTTCTGATCAATCCAACCTTTATAGACTTTACCAAAACCTCCCTCGCCCAACAAAGTATCTGATTTAAAATTCTTTGTTGCCCTCTTCAAATCTGCAAAAGTGAACTCCTCCAAATTTGATGATTCCAATATTTGCCCATTTGCATTACTTATCATTTCATTTCCTTCATCATGACTCGCTGCCTCAGAGAATTGACTCTTGCAAACAATACTACTACTAGTGGCTGAGTCATCTATGGCGGTGCTGCTGTAAGTACTATTGGATGTCCCTGTATATTGCATCCGAAAAATGGGAAAAGATCATTAGACGATCAGTTAAAAAAGGAAAGACAAGAAGCAACATATAACATATGAACTCTTAAGATATCCACAAACAAGGTAAAGCAAGAAGGATACCTGGGGTGGAAGGATTGTTGTTGGCTATGGAGCTAGGACTAGGATCATAAAAGAAAGATCTTAGGCAGTTACCCATGTTGCCCTTTCAGTAACTCATCAAAGCTTAGTAATCTTCAGACCACCTTAGCAAGATGGTAGCAGCACTCTTCATGGTTTATGGAGATTTGAAATTTTGAGGCAGAAACCAAGAAAGAGCCAAGAAAGAAAAGGGAGAGAAATTAAGAATGTTTTTTTTATCTTTTATCGGTGAATGGAGACTAGGCAATTACCATGTCTTCACTTTGCTGGCTGTTTGTCTTGTTTGGCCAAACATTTTGTTATTTATTTTTTTTAGTTTAATGTGAGTATTTGGGCTAGTTTGTGTATATCTTGATTAATTTTACAGGCTTTAAAATTAACAATCATATAAACCTCCAATGTCCATGATATGAGCAACATTTTGTTATTTTTGTCACTGGTATTGTTTGCTGTCTCGGAGATATAAAAAATACAAATCATGGAGATGGTGTGTGTGTCAAAGTCTTTATCTTTGTCTTAGATAATTATTTTTGTTTCTTTAAAAAAAAATTTAAAAAAAAAAACTGAAACCAAGTTTTTTTTTCTAAAATTGTATTTTTATAATTTTAACATTTAACCTCAGGTTGGATCATTGGTTTTAATTAACTTAGTTTCTACCATTAAATTTAAAAAAATATAAAATATAAAAGCAAAATTCATTAAAAAAAATGAGAAATATAAGCAAGAGAAAAGGAGAGGAAATTATTTAAATTATTTAATAATCTATAAAAATTGAAAAATATATAAATTAGAGTAAATTATTTTTTTATGAAATGAATAAAATTAAATAATTAAAGAGTTATATATATTAAAAAGTATAACATGAAAAAACAAATTTACCGAATGAGTGTTTTTTTAATATTATGAAAAATAATGAATAATATTATTGAAAAATTAATACAGTAATTAAAATATACATAATATAGAAAAATGAAAATACATTATGTTTTTAAAAAATAAAATTTAATGATAAAGACTTAGGAATTAAATGATAATAAAAAATGTGAATTTATGATAAATTTATTATCTTGCATTTCATCTACTTTAGATTTTAATTTTGGGTTGATACAAATATTTTATTCGATATAAGAGGCTCTAAAATATCAAATATAAATATGATGTAATTAAACCATGTGGATAGCATAACATATATTTTTATAAATCAGATAAATAAATACAAGTCTATAAAGATATTTGGTCACATCAAATAATATATCCAACTAAAATAACCATAACTTTTAATCTGCAGTTCATGCCAAATTTTTTCTTGAAGGTTCTATAAATGAGGATCGGAAAGTTCTTCAAATTAGATATAGAAGATTTTGTTTTATTTTTTAATTTTTGTATTTTTTTTAATTTTAGCTTTTTATTTTTTTCTATCTAGGATTTGAATTTCCTTTCTAGTTATGGTTGGTTTTAAACCTATTTCAACATATATAGTCCTTTGTTGAGAGGGAGAGATTTTGGAAAAATAATTATTTAAACAATAATAAAACGGTTAGGGTTCTTGTTTGACTTTTTTGTCATTTTTTTTTTTTTGTCTTCTTGTTATTCTATTCCTAATATAATTACTTTTAGTTGCATATGATTGGTTTAATTATTTATTTTATTATTAAATATAATTGAAAATATGATTTAATAAATGATTAAATCATAATTTAATTATATTTTTTATAGCAATTATCGTTCTTACAATGATTACAAAAAAAGATTTTTGCATGATTTTGACAAGTGGAGAAATTAACATTTTAATTAGTTTAAAAAAGTTAATGTTTATTATAAACTAAAATGAAAATAATAATTTTTAGTTATTGTTTTAAACATTGCAAGTTTGATGGTAATATATATTAAGAATAAAACAAAAAAATTTGCATTTTATTATGTCTTGTTCATAGTTTAAAACGTGACTCGTGGGTTAATGAAATGTAAGGCTCGAGTCACAATTTAGAAAATTAACTCGGGTTGATTTTAAAAAAATAATTAAAACGATATTGTTTTGACAAAAAAAATAGTCAATGAATTTATGACGAGGTTTTGTCAAGATCAATCAGGTCATCGAGTTAACTCGAGCTTTGAGCGTGTAAAATAGATAGCATCATCCATACAGGATTATCGATCAATCAATTATTGCTAATTTGAAACAACAGAGTAATAATGAGCAAAATAGTACAAACTTTTTGGTTGAAAATTTCAAGGTATTTTCATTATTCACTAAAGTGTTGTTACATCTTATTATTCAACCAGCTGATGTAGTTTAGAATAGAAATAATAGGCCAAGTTGTGATGGATGTCCTTCATATATTAAGATTCACGTAATCTTCTTGAAAAGAAGATTTCTTTAATCTTTTTTAATAGGAAATTTCTTAAGGTATACGTTCTTAAGAAATTAGATGTTTTATGAAAAAGATAAAGAAGGGATACTGATTGAAGAAATTAGAAATTAAGGGGTACGTTCTTAAAACCTGTGAATAGTAGAAAGTGAAACTCTACTATTCATGTGAATAGTGGAGTCACTCTTCACTATTCCAGCCGGACCGGATTTGGTTCATAGCTAAATGCATTGAACCGAGTCAGATCCGGTTAAAAAATTCAATTTTTATTTTTATTTTTAATTGTGTTTTATTCAAAAAATTAGAATGAGATCGCTTTATGACGTACTACTTGCAGAATTTGATTGCAATCTCAATTTTGTTCTTGATGATATTTTACCTGATGTTGTTGCGCGCTTAATAAACCAAAGAAACTATAGTCCTTATCAGATGGATTTCGTACATGATGAAATTGTAGATAGTTTAATGAAACAATAAAAAATATTTGATATAAGTATTATTTATTTCATGAAGTAATAACAATAATTACATCTACAATATTTAAATTAAAAACCATCAATATTAATATATATATTTTTTAATTATTTTATAACCTCAATTTGAAAAACATTCTTTTAACCAAATACATTAAACTATTTTTTACTCAACTTCAATTTCAACCACAGTTTTAACCAAACATATATAAATACCAAACCAACCTCAACCAAAATTTTTTTTTTGTAAAATAACTTTTTTCAAACCACAACCACAAAAGTTACCACAGTACCAAACACTAATAAATAAAAGATATTATCACTCTTAAAGCATCTTACCTAAGGTAGGTTGCATTACTTATCTTATCATAAATTATTATATTTAAATTATCAGTGGCTTATCTATTAGGTGCATATAAATTTACTATAAAGAGTTAAATCCTGGTCAAAAGCTCAATAACTATCCATTAGAAAGGTCTCGTTTGTTTTTATCACTCCTAGTTATTTAATGAATTGAAAACTTTAAATTGATCACTCTAGATCACAACTCAAGTTATATATATGAATGTATCAATGGGCTTATGTTAGATTCATGGAACTTAAATCAAAATCCAAAGAAAAGTTCATGAAAAGAGCTTTTAGAGAGTTCATTTAATTTATAATACCTTAATATTTTTATTTCTAACGTCAATGAATATTGAATCGGAGATAATACTCTGAATTCTAGTATTAGTAAATATTATATCAAAATCATTTTCAAAATCAACCTAGTTTTCATGATTCATCATCTCAAAACATATATTCACATCTCTTTTGTTTTACCAACAATCAAGATTTTATCTTCAATTTAAATCATCAAAGATTCTTACCCACTAACTCACCAAATCTCAATCAATCCAAGAATTAAATCAAGGATTCAATCAAGGCAGATAAATCTATTCTTATTGGCACACATCCAAATCAGAAAACAATTTCACAAATATCCAACATTAATAATTTTTCTCAATGATCCACACATCATCCATCAAATCGAATTATCACAAAATAAAATATACATTTGCATGATTATACTTCTAATAATCACATGACAACCCAATCAACATCAACAATTTCTAATCTCATTATCGCCAATAATCCCTTGTAATTCACACATCATCAACCAATCCACATCACCATAAAACAATATGTGCTCAATTTAATAGAATGATATCACTTCCAATATTTATCATCAAATGACACAAATTAATCAATAAACCAAACATTTCACCACAAAAAGGAATCCATTCAATTAGACATACTAAAA
>Ga0325411_1004073_pt1 | contig 16449 bp, 9 predicted proteins | sample PopdelMetagenome_13_FD_206181 | JGI IMG/M metagenome (GOLD analysis project Ga0325411, IMG submission 206181) | Populus deltoides microbial communities from Bellville, Georgia, United States - Xylem-PdIQD-R4 | ecosystem: Host-associated > Plants > Phyllosphere > Stem > Wood/Secondary xylem...
AAAAAAAACTGTTTTTCTAAATAAAACACAAAATTCAAAGATCAAATTTATTGACCATGACAAGCATTCTTAATACATAAATTGCTACGATTAAAATGAATCGTAAGCAAAAACAATGGAAAACCATTCTTTCTTTCTTTTCGAGATTGCTTAGAGGAAAGTTTAAAACAATTGATTCATGACATGTTGCCCATCATATCTTCAATTAGACGACCTAATGAAGAAAATGAAGATCCTCCATCCACCAAGGTTTTTTCACTTATTCTACTCATCTCCTTTACCTTCTTTCTGACCTCACTATTTTCTTCCATAACACTCTTTATAGCTTTCAATATATCATCACTGCTCACAATTATTTCATTATCACCATAAAAATCATTCCTATAATCCATTTTAATTTCCACGGCTAATCCTACCTCAATCACCATTTGAAAAGCATTAAATTGTTGCTCTGCATATAATGGCCAAGTGGCAACTGGAACACCAAATCTTAAACTCTCAAGTATAGAATTCCATCCACAATGTGAAGCAAACCCTCCCACAGCTGAATGAGCTAAGATTTCCACTTGTGGAGCCCATCCAATTACCTTCCCAATCTTAGCCGTTCTATCTAAGAAACCTTGGGGTAAAATACTTTGAAAATCTTCATAATCACTCGGAGATTGCATTTCATCGTTCTGTGAAGGTTTCCGGAGAGACCATAAGAACCGATGCCCGCTATGCTCAAGTGCAATTGCAATCTCTTTCACTTGTTTCTCTTTAAAACTTCCCCAACTTCCAAAGCATAAGAACATGACCGATAATGGAGGTTGATCATCAAGCCATTCCATGATGTCCCTATAATTGTTGCTCTCATCCGACCTCCGATCACCACCATCTCCTATATGTTTCACAAAGGGACCAACCGGGTACACGGGAGGGGTTTTACCATCTGACAGAGAGTTAATTGCATAGGATTCGAACTCTAAAAATGTATTGATCAAAATACCCCTAGCCTCAGTCAATATCCGAGCATGTTCAAGAAAAGTAGTCAGTGAGTCTTTCTCGAACACCATGGAAGGCACAAGTTTAGCAGGAATTGGGTTCGCCAAACACGGAATTTCCAATTCATCCTCTGAGTTCTTCAACCCGGTAAGGTCAACTCCCTGCTCATCATGAAGAGCAGTAAGATGCAACATGCTGCCAATAAAAGCTGCTCCTGAAGCAGAAAAAACATACCATGGAACTCCAAATTCATTAGGCACATCTTTCATCCTAGAAGCAAACGTATCGAAAATGAACCCAGCAAGGCGAGGGGAGTTCGGATTCATCTCGAATTGAGTTCTTATCTTCGAAACATATTCTTTGACGTGGGGTTTTTGCCCTTCAACCAAAGAACGAAGCCAGTTATTGGGTTCAATATCTGATGTTATGGACTCAACACTGGGCAAGTTAATGACTCGCATACGATCAGGGAGAGTTGATGCAGCAAGTGACTCCATGTAATTGATAGTGCTGGGGTCAACAGTTGGATGCATTACCAAGACAGTTGTGTAAAGTCGATCATCACGTTGAACAAGAAGCTTAGCTATCTCCACTGCTGCTACAATATGGCCCATAGCAGGTAAGGGGATTAGCACCGCCTCTGCTTTCTTCATTCTTTGCTAGAAATTTTTGTTTCTTGCTGTGAACAAATGTGATCTTGACCGAAATATATATTGAAGGTCTAGACCTAAAGGCTGATGTCATGGCTGTTCTGGCAATGAACCATAAATATGCATTTAAATTAAGAATTTCTACGGCTAGTAGCCCATAGATGTTTACAAAAAACAGTCCAACGGAGCAGTTGGAAAAAATAAACTTGTAACTTAATCAATGGACTCTAAAATCGTGGGTATGTTTTTTCGATTGGTATATCTAGATTAAGTTATTTTCAATGGGATCTTAATCAAGTTATCTAGCTTGATGCATTACTGTAAATTTATTTTTGATATATTGTTTTTTTAATATTGAAATACTAGATAACAATTAATACAAGAAGCAAGTATATTTTAAATAAGTATCCGATAATGTAAAAAGATTGAATTTTAAACTGTCAGCGCATGACCATCACGCGTCGATTCTGTGCTGTTTTGATCCAACAATTGTTGGTGACTCCGACAGATCTAGTAGGTTGTTCTTAGATCTAAAACAAGTTTTTTTTCCTTAATTTCCTTTGGATAATGTAATATGATCGAATAATTGGTTGAGGATCATGTGTGTGGATAATTGGTTAGTGATTGGTCCCGATAAACACTTAACTGAATGATGGTACCTAATGATATGTTCAGAAATTTTTGTTTCTTGTTGTGAACAACGGTGGTCTGCTTAGGATGCGTGGAAGTGATCATGATCTTATTCGTAATATAAATCTTTAAGGTCTAGAATTAGAGTGATGTCATGGCTTTGCTGGCGATTAACTATGTACATGCATTTAATTTAAGAATTTCAACGGCTACTAGCCCATAGATGTTTACAAAAACTGTCCAATGAAGCAGTTGGAAACATCGTCATCATATTTGATCTCGGGAATCTGATAACTAACGTGAAAAAGTATCTTAATTATCATGTTATTACGTTAATTTATAAGTTATCGCGTAATTATTTTAGTTAAAACAATATATATATATATATATATATATTGTTGACCTTTGTTATATTAGAATTGGGTTTCCCCGAATAAATCAAGTTTTATATATTTAATGACTAGCCCAATTCAATTAAAAGCCCAAGCCTGGTTAAGTGTTATGTTTTTTAAATCAATTTATCTAACTAGAATAAGTTTTAATAACTATATTTGAAAAAAGTAAACTTGTAATTAATTTCAGTACTTTTATTGAGCTGGAAAACCGTGGGTGTATTTTTTCAATTAGTACATTGATATTAATTTAAGTTTTAAAATTTTCAAATAAATTAACTAATTTAGACTAAGTTTAATAATTATGGTTGAAAAAATAAACTTGTGACTGATGTAAGCTTTATTGGGCTGGAAAACCATGTGTATATTTTTTAATTAGTACTTTGATAATAATTTATTTTCAATCTAGTCTTATAAATTTATATTTTTAATTTATTTATAATTTTTAAATACGAGATAATAACACAAGAAATTGACAATGAAGAGAAAAAAAAGGTTGTTTTTGGAATATTAGAAAGGAAAAGTCTCGTCTACAGACCACGGGTGTTAGACAAAGAAAATTACGGTATCTTAGTTGGAAAGTTTTAATAAGTTTTATTTAATATCTTTGTAAAAAACGTTGTTTTATTTAATAAGCCAAGATTCATTCATAAATAGATATTTTTATCGTTTTTGGTGCATCTTAGTTGGAAACTCAATGATCGAATCGTTTTGTCCGTTGATTGCCTCATCATGAGATTTTAATATTTTTATACGAATCATCACTTTATAAATCTCACCATTAAAATTTTTAATAACATCACATAATAAAAAATCATTAGAAATTATTCGGTTTTAATACAAATTAACATAGTAGGAGCAAATGATAAAAAAAAAAAAATTGTTTTAAGTCAAAACCCTCAAAGAATTAGAACATTCTAATTGTGAAAAGACACCTAAAGTATTTAATTTCAGTTCTTCCGAGTATTATTTGTCAAAAGAATATTATAATTTTTTATATAATAAATGTGTATAAAGACCTAGAACATCCTAATTGTAAGAAATATGTATTTATGTTACATGCATTTTTTAACTTTATAATAAGTTTATCAAACTCGTCATTAAAAGCTTGTGTCAAATAAAATGATTTATTGCGTGTACATACAACAAAAAAAAACTAAAAAAATGATAAAAATTAGTAAATTACAGGGGTTTATTTTTATAAAAGGGTCAAACTCTAGTATTTTTCATTCATGTGGATCCAATGTCCATTTTAAAACCCAACTCAAAATTGTTTAAGGTAAATAGATTCATAACTAGTATTAACATTCAATATTTACTGATACCAGAGTTAATGGTATTACCCTCAATAATCATTGATGCTAGAGTCAGGATTATTAACCCTAATATTTATTAACGCTAGAGTTAGAGATATTAACTCTAATATTCATCGACGTTAGAGTCAGGGATATTGACCCCTAAATACTCATTGATGCCAGAGTCAAAAATATTAGATGGTAACTCATTTTAAGGATGATATTATTTTTTTAAAAAACATAATCAGTCATTTTTCATAGAATCTTTGTTGACCAGTCATGGTTTTTAATAACTATAATACTAAATGGCGACTCCATAAAGAAGATCTTTTTTTCCCCATTAAAAGAATAAGATGCTAGAAACATTGTTCTTTTTTTTTTTAAGGTCATCGCGATGTTAAGTGCGAAAATAATCATGGTAAAATACCTAAAATATTTAATTTTACTTCATCCAAGTATGACTTGTCAAAAGTCTATTATAACCTTTTATATAGAAAAAAAAACTAGAAAACTCAATTAATACTAAATAGAAAAATAAAAATAAAAAATTATTCCTTCTAAATAGAAAAAGAAATAATAATATTGAATAAAAAATTAAAAAAAATAATTCTAAGCGGGAAACGAACAAATAAAAAAAAACTAAAAAACATATTTACCTTTTTTCAAAAAAAAAAACTCCTAAATTAAAAATAATAACTTTAAAATTATAAAAGGAAACCTCTACATAAAAGTCTTATATTTGGACTTTGGACACTCTTGTGGACTACTTAATCTCTATAGAATAATTACATGTTCATATACTACACTTTTTATTATTAATCTCACATTGTTATATATTATTGAGTGTGTGCGTTGTTTAGTAATGTATTGTATGTGCTCTTGCTTTAATTTAAAAAACATTAATTTAATGATTTTTCAATATTTTAATATTAAAACCATTTGGAAACATCCAAACTATTTAAAAGCATTCAAAAAAAAAAGTCCATTTCAATATTTTTATGTTTCAAATACATTTTAAAAAACACTTTAATAACTTTATCAAACAAGACCTTTATTCAAGTGATTGTAGCTAATGGGAGTATTGTCACTCATTAATTTCAATTTGTTTGGAATTAAGTATTTGAGAATTTGTTTTTAGATGCATGCAAAAGTACTGAAGGAAAAAAAAAACTGTTTTCCAAGGAAAATACATTTATTGATTAATTGACCATGACATTAATCATTCTTAATACATATATAGAATCATAAGCAAAAACAATGGAAAACTATTCCATATTTTTTTAGAGATTGCTTTGAGGAAAGTTCAAAACAGTTGATTCATGACATGTTTTCCGCGCGTCATATCTTCAATTAGACGACCTAATGAAGAAAATGAAGATCCTCCAGCCACCAAGGTTTTTTCACTTAATCTACTCATCTCCTTTACCTTCTTTCTGACCTCGCTATCTTCTTCCATAACACTCTTTATAGCTTTCAATATATCATCACTGCTCACAATTATTTCAGTATCGCCATAAAAATCCTTCCAATATTCCATTTTAATTTCCACGGCTAATCCTAGCTCAATCACCATTTGAAAAGCATTAAATTGTTGCTCTGCATATAATGGCCAAGTGGCAACTGGAACACCAAATCTTACACTTTCTAGTGTAGAATTCCATCCACAATGTGATGCAAATCCTCCCACGGCTGAATGAGCTAAAATTTCCACTTGTGGGGCCCATCCAATTACCTTCCCAATCATAGCTGTTCGATCTAAGAAACCTTCAGGTAAAATACCTTGAAAATCTTCATAATCACTCGGAGATTGCTTTTTGCCGTTCTGTGAAGGTTTGCGTAGAGACCATAAGAACCGATGCCCGCTATGCTCAAGTGCACTTGCAATCTCTTTCACTTGTTTCTCTTTAAAGCTTCCCCAACTTCCAAAGCATAAGAACATAACCGATAATGGAGGTTGATCATCAAGCCATTCCATGATGTCCCTATAATTGTTGCTCTCATCCGACCGCAGATCACCAGCATCTCCTACATGTTTCACAATGGGACCAACCGGGTACACGGGAGGGGTTTTACCATCTGACAGAGAGTTAATTGCATAGGATTCGAACTCTAAAAATGTATTGATCAAAATGCCCCTAGCCTCAGTCAATATCCGAGCATGTTCAAGAAATATAGTCAGTGAGTCTTTCTCGAACACCGAGGAAGGCACAAGTTTAGCAGGAATTGGGTTCGCCAAACACGGAATTTCCAATTCATCCTCTGAGTTCTTCAACCCGGTAAGGTCAACTCCCTGCTCATCATGAAGAGCAGTAAGATGCATCATGCTGCCAATAAAAGCTGCGCCTGAAGCAGAAAAAACATACCATGGAACTCCAAATTCATTAGGCACATCTTTCATCCCAGTAGCAAACGTATCGAAAATGAACCCAGCAAGTCGAGGAGAATCCGGATTCAACTCGTACTGAGTTCTAATCTTGGATGCATATTCTTTGACATGAGATTTTTGGCCTTCTATCAAACACGTTAGCCAGTGACGACGACCTTTGGTAGCAGATGTTATGGACTCAAGATTTGGCAAGTTAATGACTCGCATACGATCAGGGAGAGTTGAGACAGCAAGTGTTTCAGTATATTTGGTGGTGCTAGGGTCAAGAGTTGGATGCATTACCAAGACAGTTGTGGATAGGCGATCATCACGTTGAACAAGAAGCTTAGCTACCTCTACTAGTGCTACAATATGACCCATAGCAGGTAAGGGGATCAACACCACCTCTGCTTTCTTCATTTTTGCTTTGAAAAAAAAATTTCTTGGTTGCAGGAAGGGATAATAATGGTTACCTTACAATGAATGTCTTGATCTATTCTATCTTGTCCGAATTAAATATAATCCTAAATTCCAGAATTAGTGATGTGATTGTCTGCTGGCTGTGAATTTTCTAGGAAATGGGCTGAGATCTGCATCTAGCCACCAATAGAACTACGACTTGGACTGGAACGTGATAAGACGGTGCCAAACTTGTAAAAATTCCAAATAATGTTGACCAAGAAAGTTCTGCTATAATTATTTAGTCCAGCAATGGGCACTTTTTTCAGTAGCTTTTAAAGAAAGAAAAGTCATGGGACTCTCTTGAAAAATATTACATTGAAAAATATTACAACTTTTGATCAAATTAGCCGGCCAGTTTTCACAGAATCTGGCAAACCATGAGCTCCCACTTCTGTTGAAATGAATATAAAGTTGGGTATTTTTCCCTATTAACACCATATAAACAAAATTATTGGCAAAAATAATAAAGGTAGAAAAGATTTTAATGAAATAGAATATTTTATACATGTTATAATTAAAAAACATAACATTTAAAGTTATAGATTCTTGAAAACATAATTATAATTCGTGACAGTCTATTTAACGAATTTTTTAGATATCAAGCTTTCTTGTTTATAGTACTATTTCATTAAAGTTTTTTTAAAAAAATATGTTATTTTACCAAAAAAAATAATTTTATATGTTTATTCTAAAAAATAATACTAAACTTGCGGTTCGGAAGAAAAGGACCTGAAGTCCATGTTTGACTGTGAGAATCCAATGTAACAAGGTCATTCCTGTACAAAACATGTCCAGAACAAAACCGAGGAGCTTATAATCGAGCCGGTCAGGAAGTATTAGCAATTTGGATAATAATTCAAGATCTTCATTTAATAAAAAAAATTCATAAAAAAATAAGGTATATTTATGAATTATATTTTATAAAATAAAAAATTTATTTCATTTAACAAAAAATCTCAAATATAAAATAAAGATTATTTAAAACCCCACTTATAAAAAAAATATAAAATATATATCTTAAATATTTTAAAACATCTCATTTATAATTTTACTCAAGTACATGTTCACCTTCACACTCTGCATATAGTTTTACTCGGACGGAGTTATGAGGTTTGAAACAAATTCTTTGAGGTGGGGCTTTTGGCTTTCAATCGAAGAAGTGATCAATTTGGAGGGATGATCATTTGATGCGTTTTTTTTATCGCTGGGTAGGCCAATGAATTGGATACGAGTGAATATGGTAGTGGCAGTGAGTGACTCAGTGTATTTGCTGATTTTGAAGTCCAAAGCTATCCTGATGATGATAACAGTGTTGAAAATTCTGTCATCATGGTGAACAAGGAGTTTTGCTAACTCCACCATTGAAACAACGTGGCCAATCCCTGGGGAAGGGACAAGCACCAGCTCTGTTTTCTGCGTTCACTAAAAACTTGGCTACAAGAGACTGGATTGTTTCTTTTATTAATGTTTGGTTTGAAGGAGTTTGTGATGTGTGGAAAAAATAATTGAGTTTGTGGTGTGTAGAGTTGGATGCCTATTTATATGTTTGACAATTCAGTTCATAAAATTAGAGAATGATGGATTGACTTTCATGGCAGTGTGATTCGGTGGTGGCATTCAAGCATGGACAGAGGAAGGAGATAAGCTCTGGTCCAAAAATAGCAAGGACATGTTGAGATTGTCTTCGCTAGCTTAGCTGATGACCCCAAGGTACTAACTTGTTAACTAGTTTAATGACTACTCATACTTGATGAAACATGATGCTTTTTGGCAAATATGTTGGGTGCTGAAAATCAGAATTCATCATCGAAACGTAAATGCTTAAAAAGAAAAAGAAATTAAGAAAATTTGTTTCCATGGAGTAAGTTATGATTTGGAAATCAGACGAGCTATTCAAATATATTAGATATGTCTCAAAAATAAACAAACTTACAAACTGTTTTTGCTGCTTCATTTCAAATTGTTCATCATATCTTCAATTAAACGACCGAGGAATGAGTGCGAAGTTCCACCATCCAGCAAAGCCTTCATGCCCATTTCACTCATGGCTTTCACCTTCTTCCTGACTTCGCTATCCTGCTCCATAACAGACCTTATTCCTTTCTCTATAATATCAGCACTCACAATCACTTCGTTTTCAGCTCTAAAATCCTTCCTATAATCCATTTTAATCTCTGCTGCTAGTCCCAGTTCAATCATCATCTCGAAGGCATTTAGTTGTTGCTCTGAAAACAATGGCCATGCAGCAATTGGAACACCAAACCATAAGCTCTCTAGTATAGAATTCCAACCACAATGTGATACAAACGCACCGATAGCTGGATGAGCTAAAATGGCCGCTTGAGGAGCCCAACCAATAACCTTCCCAATCCCAGCCGTACGATCTAAGAATCCTGTGGGCAAAGCTTCCTCTGGATTTGCATAATCAGTTGGGAATCCCATCTTACCCTTTGGTGGAGGTTGGCGCACGGACCACAAGAACCTATACCCGCTTTGCTCCAATGCACTAGCAATCTCTTTTAATTGTTCCTCGCTAAAGCTTCCCATGCTCCCAAAGCACAGGAAAACCACTGATGATGGAGGTTGATCATCAAGCCATTCCATGATGTCCTTATTTTTATTGGTCTCGGCTGAACCCACATCATGACCATCGCCTTTAAGATTTAAAATAGGACCAATAGGATACAAAGGAGGGGTTTTACCATCGGAGAAGGCGTTGATTACTTGGGATTCAAGCTCCACGTATGTATTTACCATAATACCTTCTGCTTCTTTAAACCTTCTTGCATTGCCGAAGTAAAAAGGATGCCAGTCTTTATTAAACACTACAGAAGGCAAAAGCTTTGCAGGAACTGGGTTAACGATGCCTGGTAACATGAACTCAGCATCTGAGTCCTTAAACTTGGTGGTGTCCACATTCTTCTCATCATTTAGAGCCTGCAAATAAAGCATAAGACTGAGAGCAGCGGCACTTGAAGCAAAGAAAACATATGAAGGAACACCAAATTCGTTTGCCACGTCTATCATTGTTGTACAGAACATGCCAACAACAAATCCAGCAAGTTGAGGTGACTCGGAGCTTGATTCAGACTGAACAAGCTTGGAGACAGCATTTTTAACGTGGGGTTTCTGGCTCTCGATGAATGAACTAAGGAAGTTGATGCCAGAACTCGTTTTCTCATCATTAGGGAGGTCAACGAATTGGATATGATCAGATATTGAAGCAGAGACTGATTCAATGTACTTGTTTATCTTGGTGTCTAATGGTGGGCGTTTCATGACAAGAACAGTTATGGAGAGCCTGTCATCACGTTTAACCATGAGTTTTGCAATCTCAACTGCCGGTACAAGGTGACCAACACCTGGTGAAGGGACAAAAACAAGCTCTGATTTCTTCATGTATTAGAAATTTCGTTGTGTGTTTGGCTTCAGGTTTTTTTTTTTTTTTTTCCAGCAATGTTGAAGATAACTGATGAGCTAGTGTGCTGGCCAGGATGGTATTAGAAGATAATTAGCTTGTGGTCTTTATTTGAGTGGGGACTAAATAAATGTGTGGCTTGCATAGCTCTTGCTGAAAATTCAAGATAGGTGCTTCTCTTGTGAATAGCCTTAACTTTTGTTCAGATGGCAACATCGTCTAATATCGCCTAGGGCCTTTTCTTTCTGTTCTCATACTAGACTACTGTAATTAAACTAATTCTAGCTAGAAGGTCATCAAATTCTAGTATGTTGCATGATATGAAGAGAACCATGAATAATACCAGACCAATCCAAGCTGCAACAAAATTCTTCCAGAAAGAATCTGAATATGTTACCATAGACCATGTAGTTAAGAGACTGACCTGAATAATTAGGTGAAGATTGCCTTTTTTAAAGACTGACCTGAATATGTTACAATTACTGCATTCAGCATCATCACTGGTAATACTGCTAGATTCTTAATTACAAAGGGGTGCAGTTCTTGAGCCAAGTCCAAACACTGCAATTGCGAAACAGCCGTTAAAGACGATAGAAAGGTCGCTCCATCAAGAACCATCTGTTTTGTTTCCACGGCTTGAAGAAAAAGATCAATACCTTCAACCAAAAAATTATTCTATACATATCCACCAATAATAGTGTTCCAAATTTCCGTTTTCTTCTCCAAACAATGGTCAAAAACCTTCCTAGCAAAATCAACACATCCAAGCTCCGCAAACATGATTATCGAACTCTCTACAAACAAGCCATTCACATATTCACTACCGATTTTAACAAGCATCCCATAAAGAACATTAGCATTCTTAAGATCTCTAACACTCAACGCAGGAAAAACATTGACAAAACTAACCGGACTCGGCTTAATCCCCATTTTCATCATCATCCTAAATAGCCTAACTGCGGCTACATATCTTTCTGTCTACACTAACCAAGAAATCATAGTATTCCAAGCAACAACATCTCTCTCTCATTTTATCGAAAGCTTTACGCACTAAATCATACTTAGAGTAATCAAAATAACTCAAACAAACCACATTACTTGAGCAACTAGAACACATATTCAAAAGGGAATTATACACAATTCTACTCAGATAAGATAAACACCGAATAAGATGCCAATGAATGGCTTTACCAATCTTTAAACTGCGCGTTTCAGTGCAAGCTTTGAGCGTAGAAGAGTAAGTATATGAATCAAATTTTATTCCTTGACTGGAACTTTTTATCTTGGAATAGAACAAAATGGCTTCAAGAGGCAAGTTATTGCACATGAAGCCAATTACAATGGTGTTACAAATGACACTTGTTGGGCGGGGGATTGAGTCAAACCGTTGGCGTGCAAGATGGGCCTAGTCTTCTTGACAAAGTTTGCTTAAGCGAGAGCGAATTGATGGGGTTTTAAGAGATGGGCTTGGTGGCAGTGAGATTGTAAATAGAGGAGCTTTTGGGTTTTGTTGGATGGGGCATGGGAAGGGTCTGAGAGCGGCGCTGGACGTGATGATGAAGAAGTGGAGGCCATGGCACATGGATTGTTAGTTTTTCTGGTTGGTAGTTGAAGCTCTTTACTCCTGGTCGAGGAGTGTTTCTCACAGTTTTAGAAGTTGGTTTTTACAGTAATTTTATTTGTAAATATATTAAAATAATATATTTTTTAATTTTCAAAACATTCTAAAAGCATTTAAAAAAAATTAAAAAAAATCTTTTTTTTCAAAACTCTAATTGAACCACAGGACCAAACACCTCTTTAATTTTTTTAATTAAGTATACGGCTTAAATTTTATAGATTTGTTCACTTCAGTCGACCTCTAAAACTGTTAAAATCAAATTCAGACCTTTTAAAATCTTGAATGATAATTTGTTAGATCATTGTTAATGCTAAGCTACGAGTTGCATTAAAAATTTTTTTGACATAAAAAATATATTCAAGGGTTGTTAATGTGTATTTTAGCACAAAACAAATTATATAGGGATTAATTTGATATGACCTAGTCAACTTGTCAAGTTCAAAGATAATTCATGTAGTTTAACACAAAAAAATCAAGATGATATTTTAAAAAATAATATTGAAATGATAAAATATTAGATTAATTTGAATCAACTTTGGTTAATCTATCAAATCTATTATTCAAGTCATGAGACCTTAATAATCCTATAGAAAACAAATAAAAACAATTATTAAACTCAATATTCAATCAATTCAATATTAAAAGATAAAATTCAAAATAAAATTCATTTAAAAAAATAAATCGAGTCAACTCGGGTTAATCTGTCAAACCTAAATCATAAAATTAGGATAACCCTATAGAAAATAAATCAAAAGAAATTATAAAGCTTAATTCTTATTCAACTCAATATTAAAGGAAAAAATTAAAAGAGATTAATTAAAAAAGATACAAAAAACACTTGATTTAAACTGAGCAAACCGACCAACCCCACAACTCAAGTTATAAGAACTATATAACCTCATAAAAGACATACCAAAATAAGTTATGAAGTCTAATTATCAATCAACTTAATTTTAAAGGATAAAAAAAAATAAAAAAATAACTTGAGTCAACCCAAGTCAAGAGACCAGGATAACTCCATTGAAAGCAAGTAAAAAAAAAATTAGTTATCAATTAACTCGATATTAAAGGATATATATATATATATATATATATATATATATAATTTTAAAAAAAAACCTAAGTCAACTTGACTAACCCGAGAAACTCACGATACGGGTCATGAGACGTTGATAACTTCATGGAAGGAAAATTAAAAAAAAATTAAAACTTAATTTTCAATCAATCCAATGTTGAAAGATGAAGTTGAGAAAAGAATTAATTAGAAAAATAGCTCGAGTCAACAAGGTTAACCTGCAAAACTTACGATCCGGTTCATGAGACCGAGATAAATCCATAAAAAAATATATTGAAATAAATAATAAAGTTTAATATCTAATAAACTCAATGTTGAAGAGTAAAATTAAAAAAAAAAATGAGTTTGAAATTAAAAAAAATCAAAATTTTAAGGACTAAAATGAAAAGGACCTTGGTATTTCACTATTCATTTCTACACTAAAATACCAGGACTTTTTAGTTTATGTTAATAATTTGTTTTTATTCGAATTTAAGGAGTATTCTTGAACCAATTTGCATTTTAACAAAAATTAAATTCTTTCTCCAAGGAATCTTAATAAAGTACCTCTCATTTCCATCTCTCATATCAATAGAAACAATTGTAATAAATTTCGTCAAATGCTACTTACTTTAAACTTAAAAAATCAAGAAATAAAAAATAAATTATTAACTAATATACCAATATTTTGATATTACTCAAATGATAAGTAGTTTTGTACTTGTTAATTTTTTTTATTATATATCATTAACAAATAGTTTTTTAATGTTTAAAATATATGGTTTAATGTTAAATAAATTTGAGGCAAGAGTATGAGAAAGAGTAATATTGAAAATAACCCTTAGTTCATAGGTGTTTTATAATTAACCAGTATATTTTATTATCGAGTGGGTTTAAATTGTCTAGGCCTATGGGGTTGTAATACTAAACAGGTGGGTTGGGCTAATCCAGATTAAAATTTAACTATCTAGGTGGTGACCCAGTGGTAAGAGCTTGGGACCAAGAGGTTTACTCCCTCTGTGGTCTCAAGTTCGAGCCATGTGGTTGCTAATATGATGGCCACTGGAGGCTTACATGGTCGTTAACTTCAGGGTCTATGGGATTAGTTGAGGTGCGCACAAGCTGGCCCGCACACCCACGTTAAACTAAAAAAAAATTTAAACAAATGTCCGGCCAAACTTACAAGTGAGAAAATATTTTTCAAATATCAAGCAAGATTAAAACATAATTTCTTGTGAAAGCTGGAAATTGATACAGGTCATATTTGTGATCTATTTAGCTTGAATTTTATTTATGTTACATTTCTTATTAAAACTTGTTTTTACTGAAATGATATTGTTTTAGTATTTATTTATTTTTAAAAAAATTCAAATTCAAATCAATGCACTTGATTCACGACTCGAGTTTTGAGTTGAGTTAACAATGGCTTGAAATTGAAATTATCTAAAGTATGGGCATAAATAAAAAGTTAATTATAACTTAGTTTTTATCATCTAAAAAACATAATTAATTAGTCCATGTAAAATTGTTTAATACTGATGTTAATATGTTTCTAAATTCGTTACTAACATAATTCTTTCATCAATTTCATGTTATTTAATAGTTTGTTTTACTATTTGGATCTATAAATAAACTTTGATCAATTAGAGATAGTAAGCTAATAATTTTCAAAAAACAATACTAACCAAGGGAGACATCAAGTATTTCTTGGACATCAATTAAGTTCCAACCAAAAACAACAGCTCTTTGTGGGATTTTTATTGTGCCAAATAGGTGAGTTCAGGACCATAAGGAGAAATGAGCACCATCAATAATCATGCTCAAAGGGAGCTCCATGCACTTGATCTCTTGCTTCTGATCATCATTTGGTAACCACTTTCGAAAGGGTTAAAAGTTTGAAGTCATTTTCAACAAATGATTATGCACTTGATCCCTACCTTCTTCTCATAAATTCGGCAATGCCGGCCGTGTAGCAACAAAGAAAAATGAGACCTTTTTGTTGAACACTTGATCCCTACCATCTTATGATCAATTCGGCTATGCCGTGGAGTGACAAAGGAATATGGCACTTTTTGGTTGACACTTGGCTTACAAAGACAATCTCGAGGACGTATTATACAAGAATATATATCAATAACAAGGAATTAGCATCTTTCCTATATTTCAACAGCAAAATTATCTTCGAACCAATGTATATTAGAAGTAAGAATAAAAATTTAATCCAGTATATATGATAATTAGAAGGTAAAGTATATACTTCATTTCTTCATTTTTTAAGTTCAAATCTTGGATATATACCTCGTATAAAAAATTATTAATTTTTTTAATACATAAGGTTAATATGAATGATGCATAATATCTTTAACATTGTTTAAAAATAAATTAATCTCAATTACCGTATATATAAACAAATTCGAAAATATCTTTTTTGAAAGAAAAAAATTCACGTGTCTTGAGACAACACGTTCTAAGAGCATGTCTCGAGAACAAGAAATAGCAACTTAACCACCATACAGCCATAAGCCATAGCTCCAAAATGAAGAAAGCACAGCTAGTTCTAGTCCCTTCTCCTGGAAGTGGCCACCTTGTATCCACCATCGAGTTTGCCAAACGCTTGCTTGATCAAGATGAAAGTTTCTTAATCACAGTTCTTGTCATCAAAGCTCCGTTTGCTCTTGACGTAGACACCTTCAATCAATCACTCACTGCCATCGATACTCGAATATCCTACATCACTCTTCCTCAAGTAACCCCACCTGATGATCAAGTCCCTTTTAGGTCCCCTGAAAACTATTTTTCTATTTTCCTCGAGAGACATAAGTCTCATGTAAAAGATGCTATCCTTAACCATGTGTCCAAAAAGTCATCAGTACCGGTTGTTGGTTTGGTTGTTGACTTGTTTTGTTCTTCAATGATTGATGTTGCTAAGGAACTTGGGATTCCTTCTTATGTTTACATCTCTTCTAGTGCAGGCTTTCTTGGTCTCATGCTTCATCTTCCAACAAGGAAGGATCAGGTTGGGATTGAGTTCAAGGAAACTGACCTGACTTGATTGTTCCCTGTTTTTTCAACCCTGTGCCTGCTAGGGTTATGCCATCAGTGTTGTTGAACAAGGCTGGTGGGTACATCTGCTTTGAAAACCATGCGAGAAGATTTAAAGATACTAAAGGTTTTATTGTCAATACATTTACTGAGCTTGAATCCCATGCAGTCAGCTCTTTTTTGGGTGGAGATACACCCCCAGTATATACAGTGGGGCCACTACTAAATGCAAATGGCCAGAGTTTGATGGAATCAAATCTGGATGATCAACATGGTAAGATCATGAAATGGCTTGATGATCAACCAGAAAAATCAGTTGTGTTCTTGTGCTTTGGAAGTATAGGGCGTTTTAGTGAGGCTCAAGTGAAAGAAATTGCACTTGGTCTGGAACAAAGTGGACATAGATTCTTATGTTCCATTCGTAAGCCACCACCGGAAGGACAATTTGCAATGCCTAGTGATTACATGAGCTTTGAAGAGGTCTTGCCAGACGGGTTCTTGGAAAGAACAAAAAATATTGGCATGGTATGTGGATG
>Ga0325411_1004074_pt1 | contig 16444 bp, 7 predicted proteins | sample PopdelMetagenome_13_FD_206181 | JGI IMG/M metagenome (GOLD analysis project Ga0325411, IMG submission 206181) | Populus deltoides microbial communities from Bellville, Georgia, United States - Xylem-PdIQD-R4 | ecosystem: Host-associated > Plants > Phyllosphere > Stem > Wood/Secondary xylem...
GTGACTTGTCCTTATATAGTCTCATCTAGATCACCAAACAAGTCTCGTTATCCACATATATGATTGCTAGCTCTAAAATCTAGATACCAAACATTCTCTTAATTCTCACCTAATTAATGTTGGACAATTAATACAGTTGATCCTTTTGTGGTGGTATCTTCCTTTGTGTAGTTGGGTTGTTCATGTACCTCTGATAGAGCTTTCCTTTGACATTCAATGCTATAGTGTCCCAACTGATTGCAGCTATAACATTAGATATTCCTCTTGTCATGGTTATTGTAATCGTCTCTTTTTCCTCTATGAGTAAATGTTTGTTGTCCCCATCCTTCTTTAGTGTTGTTTTTAACACTTTTACCTCTAGATCTTATATCCCAAGATTATTTTCCTTGAAATCAGTGAAATCCTCCTCGTTCTTTTTGACCTCTTCCTCAAGTGGTAAATCCACTTGTTGAAGTCCTTCTTTGCTCGTATCTATCTTATTTGAGGGATAGTTTTGATTACAAGACATGTTTTATTGCCTTATATATCTCTATTTTTTCGTGATGTTTTATTTATGAGCTTGTAAAAACCCATAAGCTCATCCATCGCCAACTTGTCCACTTCTTTAGACTCTTCAATAGTACAACAACATAATCAAATCTTGGATCTAGGGATCTTAAAAGTTTATCAGTAATTCAAGAATTTATAAAAGATTATCAATTTCTTCTCATCTGATTAACTATCACCATAATTCTTGTGTGATAATCAGAAATAGATTTTGAAGAATTCATTTCCAATTATTTAAATTCACCTCGCAAAGAATGAATCTTTTTGATTCTGTCAGCATCTTTGTATTTTTGTTGGAGAGCCTCTCATATTTCCTTTGAGGTTTATGCGAAAGCGATGATCTCAAATGTGACTTCATTAAGATCTTGATAAATAATGGTCTTAACTTTGTTGTCTTTTTTATATTAGTTTTGAGGACTTGCTTTTGTGCCTCTTGTAGGGAATATTCTATTTCTTTGGTATTCGGTTCATTATTACCATATTTCACAATCTCTATACACTTTCGTAAGCCAAGAAATGCGTTCAGTTTGGTACATCATTTGTCATAAATTTCTTTAGTCAGCTTTGGGATGATTGAAGATGAATTTGACAAAACAGACACTACAGATGAATCCAGAATGGTCAAAATAGTAGAGAACTAGTCTAAATTGGTTGAAAATGAGTAAAAAATAGGTTGAACTAGTCAAAAAACCATGTTTGGACATCGGTTGGTTCGTTGGGGTTTAACTGGGAATATTCTAGGAATATTATTTAGCCAGTGGCTTGATGGCTCAGCTCTGCACAGATCACAGTTCACCTAAATGGTTTGGAGGCTCGGTTTATGGCTAGACTTAGTCAGCTCGAGTTGGCTCAAATATAGCGCGTGTGGGATGCATGTGGTTGACAAAAGTAATGGCTTTAAGTGGTGCTTGTAGTGTACCCCTTGCTTTGATAAGGGTCATTTTTGCATCGTTGAGTTTGTATTAAGGAACCTTACACTATGGAATGATAAAAATATTTTTTGACAACTTTGAAAATTTAGGGGCATTTCAAAAACTCCTTTGTATTTGACGAACGAGGCTCTGACAATAATTGTTGGTGGGAGAGACCACTGATAGTGGTTTTGAATCACTCAGAGGAGATAAAACAGTATGTTTTATTTCATAAACAACAAGCTTAGATAAAATTGCAAACTCTCAAACTCTCACCCTTTCTTTCTCTTTAGTTTTTCTCTCTTTTATTTTCCGCACTCAATAACATAAACTTTTTTGCCTATTTATACACAAATAAAACAATGAAAAATAAAGTTCCATGTGTGAAAGATAATGGTAAGTGGCAGTGTGTAAGTGGCTGGTGGCTATGGTCGGTAGCTCTCGATCAATGGTTGGTGGTTGTCCTCTTTGACCCTCTGAATTAAGTTTCCTACAATAAATTTTGATGGAACCGGTGTAGTTGGCCTTAAATGTGGAGCAGTAGTTTCCCTAGTTACTAGAATGAATAATTTGATAGATCAAACACCCCTAACAAGTTGAATTTTAGTGGAAAAAGGGTGGTTTAAGGACTTGGAGCGGTTTCTATACCAACATTTTCAGGAGATAAAGACTCATACTACTACTTTACACTAGAAGGAATTAGTGTAGAAGGAAAGAGAATAGAATCTGGCAGAAATTTTCACACCGCATTTACAGATGTCAACATTATCATTGATTCGAGAACCACATTAACATATCTACTAGAGGATCTTTCAAATTCATCCATTTGAAACCGATTGATCACCTTATTCAAGAATTAAGTCTTTGCTACCTTACTAAAAATCATCTCAACATTCCTATTATCACAATGCACTTTACCGGTGCAGACGTGAAACTGAATTCTTTGCAAACATTCATTTAAATGGTTGAGGATGTTGTTTGCTTTTCTTTTGCATCTGCATCTAACTTTGCAGTCTATGGCAACTTACAACAAGTGAACATCTTGATAGGATATGATCTTAAGAGGCAGACTTTATCGTTCAAAGAAGCTGACTGCACAAAGTATTAACTATGGGACACTTTGCCTCCCCCCTCTCCCCACTCAATCTCGTCAAAAGGCAATAGAAAGAGGTTTTATCAAATGGAATAATACTATCATTATTATTGGTCAATAAACTTTGTCAGCGAGGTGATTATTAAAGCTCATTACAGCCTTTTGCTTTCATGCATCTTGAAGAACTTATTGTCAGTTAACCATGCATCACTATGCTATCTAATTTGTATTAGGGAATATAGATGTTTCTCTCTGCATGTGTTTGTGAAACAAAACTCGGTCATCTCCTTTATCACAAACAAAGTATATATATATCGATTAAATTTAGAGAGAATGATTTTAATATAGGAAACATGAATCCGAGTAAAAGAGAGTTGAAACAACATTCATGATGTCAAAGAACCATCTCAACCCAATAGCTTAAATTGTTAGGTGAGGTCCTAAGATATGATTTATATTATGCTCTAACATACCCCCTCAAATGAAAGCCCTTTGGACTTGAAACTTGCATAGACCCACACTATCTTATGCTTGATTTTTTATCAAATAAATGGAGATTGTGAGATTTGAACTCGTGACTGCTTGGTCTTCAAGGCTCTGATGCCATGTCAAAGAACTAATTCAACCCAATAACTTAAACTGTTAGGTGAGATTCCAGGATATGATTTATATTATTCTATAACATATGATCACATGAATTCCTAGGTTAATGATGCAAGCTTCAACTAAAAACAACAATTAAACAATAAACACATAATATTTTTATGGATGAAAAGGGTTGCAGATAGAGCTCTAAATTCTCAAGTTTATTCTCTCTAAATACTAAGAATGAAGTTTTCTTCCTTACAAAATGTGTGTGTGTGTGCGCGTAAAGTTAGATCTTATATTATTTCGAGTTTGCTTAATTAAAAAAAAAGGTAGAGAAATTAAAATTTGCTAATTTGGCCAAAAGTTTAAGAGGAATTTGTTTTTGATCTTAGAGTTATTTTGATTTGATTCTTGAAATTTTATTGAGTTAGTATTAATTCCTTTAGTTTTCGGGTTTAGTATAAAAAAATCTTTAGTTTCTTGATTTTTCTTGATTTTATAATTTTATTCGTGTCTTTATATCGTCATATATCTCGCATGAAATTCACATTGTTAATCATAAAATTTACATTCTTAGTTTTTTCAAATTGCTAGATGTTAGTTGAATATTTTATTCTTGAATCAATAATTAATTAGAAATTGATACTTTGGTTAGTTGATTTATTTGATTATTGTGCTAATTACTTTTAAGAATTGAAAGTTGGGGATTGAGAGGTAAAAGGGTGGTGAGTATATTTGAGTGAAAAACCTATAAAAATTTTATGAAACACAAGAGGAGAGACATTAATTTGAGAGTAAACATGTGAGAGAGTATGTGAGAATTTTTTTTTTTATCTTTGTTGCTAATATTTATTTTTAAAAATCAAAATATCCGTAAAAAATGGTTCATCACTAAAAGGTAACGAGGCTATAAAAAAGAAATTGGATATGATAGCCTTAAGATTTGAGAAGGTTATAAACATAATGGATATACAATAGACTTTTATAGCTAGTTCACGTGATGGTCCTAATCTTATATATAAAGGAGATGCTAAATTGCAAAATGAACAAATCCATACCGTTTTTGATGATAGGAGGGAAGAAAAATTAAAGTTTAACCTTCCAAGGCTAAAGATAAAGAAAATAAGTGTTCAAAGGTTGATGATTAGAAAGTTGCTATAAAATTGGTAAAGAAGCAACAAAGAGAGGACATATTTTATATTAGATGTTACATTAGTAACAAGGTGTGTTGTAAGATTATTGATAGTGAAAGTTGTGATAACGTTGCTAGTACTATACTTTGTAAGAAATTAAATATGATAATTGTTAAGCATGATAGACCTTATAAGTTTCAATAATTGAATGAGTGTGATGAAGTTATGGTGACTAAACATGTTTTGATTTCTTTTTTGATTGAAAAGTATAAAGATGATGTTTTGTGTGATATGATTTCAATGCATGCTAGTCATTTACTATTAGGGAGACCTTGGCAATTTGATAGAAAGGATAAGCGTGATGAACTTAAAAATAGATATTTTCTTGAAAATGATGGAAGGACATACACACTTGCATCATTGTCACCTAAACAGGTTTATGAAGACCAATTGAAATTGAAAAAGAAAAGTGAAGTTGAAATGGTAATACAACAATGTGAGGTCGTGGTTACCATGCAAAAATATATACGGAAGTGGTTAGTAAGGCATGCTTATCTAAAATTATTATTAGCTATTATTTTTATACAGTGTTGTTAAAGGCAAAAGTTCATAAAAAAAAAAGTCTTGAAGGCTTAAATAAGACCAATTAAAGTTGAAAAGAGAAAGCAAAGTCAATAAGACAAATAAACAATGTGAAATCGTGAGTTTAAAGACTGAAAATAGAGAAGTCTTAAGGAAATAATAAGAAAGGAGAGCAAAGGCTTAGATTTGGCTAATGGAGGAAAAAAAAAGGTTAATAGAAGCCAAGAATGGAGAGAAGAAAATAAGGATGAGAAAAGAAAAGAGTGTAGAACATATAGGTAAACGCTTGAGTTTCTATACAAAAAAAAAATGAGATCAAGAGTGCTTGTTTTTCTAACATGCCTATGATTTTACTTATGTATAAGAAGACATATTTTAACACTAACAATCTTGATTCTTTTATTTTTAGTGTTGTTATATCTTTGTTACAGAAATTTGACGATTATATAGGATAATTAAATTCAGATTTCAGTTTAATTTGTCCTACTACATAACTTTATGCCAACAAACATAATGTTTTATCTAACCATTGGATTAAGCTGATATTTTACTAGAAGTTTATATATATTATCTTGATTTAAAATTTCAAAATGATTGGAGTTTTGTAAGGCTTTCTAATAAAGGGTTGAAGTTATTTTACATAATTTTCTATGTATTTCTTGATAAGATTCATAATGGTTTGTTATTGATAAAATGTGCAATCAATAATATTATAGTAAAATATAGACATTTTATCCATCGACTTGTTGATATTTTTAATGAGTTGAATGAATCTTATGTGTTTAGTAAGATTGATTTAAAAATTAGCATAATTTCCAAATATTAAAATTAAATAAGAGGGAGAAAAAAAGTTTATTTTATTTATTATAGACTTAATTTTCCTTTCTTAATAGTATAAATATATCTTATATATAAGTTCATAAATTCTAACATTAAAAATAAATAATTGTTTTTTGTATTTTTAAAATGTAGGCCAAATTCTAACTGATATTTATAAATTATTTGTAAAATTCATTAATTTATTTTTCTTAAAAATATAAAGAAAAATATGCTTTTATTTTACAAAAAATATGCATGAAAAGCATCTTTGAATTTGGTCATATGTATTATTAAAAAAAAAAAATCAAAGTACATGCAAAATTCATGAGCCCACCATTAGCATTGGAACACAAAACCAAATTAAAGACCTAAACCTTAATATGAACCCATGTATCTAAAAGCCCACATGAATTTAATCCATTAAAAAAAAAAAACTTGAGCAAAAAAATCAGCTTATAAGCCTGTTTGGCTCTGCGGTTCAATCTGCTTTTGACCGAATTTCAAAATTTTTTTTTTTTTGCTAAAATTAAGTGCGGTTTGTACTTTTTGGATCGTTTTGATGTGCTGATGTCAAAAATAATTTTTTAAAAATAAAAAAACATCATTGACATGTATTTCGGCACGAAAAGCTATTTGAAAAGCAACCACTACCACACTGTCAAACACCCTCTACAACATAAAAATTGACCCAATATAAAAAAAAAAAAAAATTCTGCAAATCCAGTTTGGACTCGATCGACCTTCTGGATATGATTAGGTGTGATCAGAAGCTGTTGAGAGCTAGTGGAAAGTGCAATGGCATATGATGGTACATGTGTAGCACGTATACTACATTGCCAAAGCCCTAATGCATGAACATCATTTGCCGATGAAATTAAATGGCGCGTGTGCTCGCGGATCATGAGCTACTCTTCTTTGTGCTTGTTCGGTGGTGTAGTCTATTGTTGCCTGTAGCCACGTACAAGCCACTCAAAACTTTTTCTTTTTTTAAATGTTTTTAGCATTATTTAAAAAAAATTTATTTAAAAATATATTGCAATAATATTTTTTTATTTTTTAAAATTTATTTTTGATATTATTATATTAATTTAAAAACATTAAAAAAATATTTTAAAACTATAAATTTTTAAAATTAAAAAAACTACTGTTGAATCACAATGCCAGATGAAGCCTTCATTGGTCTCGCTGCTCCTACTGCTAATGTTTACTACCATGGCTGAAAAAGATAGTAAGGGCCGTATGGCTATCGTGGAAAGTGGAGAGCCATAAGGCTAGTTGTGATGGTTGTTATTACATGGCTGATAGAGATTTCAGGTCATGGAGGGAAGGTGGGAGGGTGATTTTGGTTGGGCTGGTGACTAGTTGGAAGGTATGGTCGATGGTAGGTATCAAAGGTGGATTTTTGATGCTACTACTAGTCGAGAGAGGGAGAAAGCTATCCTTGGTGTGGAGGCTCTGAGAGATCAGGAAAATTTGATGGTTTTTGTGTACTGTTGTTTTTAAGACTTGACGATGGAGATGATGGGTCATTGGATGGCGATATTGATGCATGGTAACCAATCGATGATGATAGTTAGAGGGAAGTTGGGTCTGCGAGTGGTTTGCAGGAGGAGGAACCAGGGAGGACAAGAGAAGTGGTAGCGGGTAGTGCTTCGTCTGGCGTGGATTTTTTTGGGGAAGATGACAGTGAGAGAAATGTGAGAAAAGAGAGCTGTAATGGTGTTTTTTTTGTGTAGTTATTGTTTGAGAAGATGAGGGAGCGTGAGGTCACGTTTTTCATCTCCTTTCTAAGAATAGGCAACTGTTTGGTTTTAATACTTATTTGAAAGTATTGTTGTGATTATTTTTTAAAATATTTTTTATATTAAAATGATATATTTTTTATTTTTAAAAAATTATTTTTAAGATCAGCGCATCAAAATGATTCAAAAAATATAAAAAAACTTTAATTTTTTTAAAAAACACAGGTGTCACCGCGTTTCCATACATTCTCTTATTAATTTTTCTGGAGAGAGTTTGGTATGGTAACTAAATATGTGGCTTTTATTTTAATGAAAAATGCCCCCCTTTGGGTTTTTTTTTTTATATATATAGGTAAAGTAATTTTTTTTAATTGCTTGGTTATCAAGGAACTTAATTTTTTTTGGTTTTTTTCATTTTTTTTTTTGTGTTTTTAGTCCTAACTTTGTCTATTTTTATATATTTTTATATATTTTTTTATTTTTTAGTATTTGTTTTTTTTATTAAAGGCAATGTAAACTCAATGAGAAAAATTAATTAAAGCTTTTGAAATAAACACATTGAAAATAAATTTTTAAATTTCAGATTCTTTTGGAAAGACGTTGAAAATGATAAAAATAACGTGAATACATCAAAAATTTATTTTTTTTGAAATTATTTTTTATTTTTTTCATTTTTAAACAAATATTTTGAAAAGAAGGTCACAAATTGGGTTGTGAAACTATTAATAGGAAAATATCACTTTGTGTGCTTTGAAAAATATAGCATATTTTATTAAGGATAATTATTAGAAATTAATAAAATCAATTCTCTATTTGATTTTTATAGCTCTAGAATTATAATTTTGTATATTAATTACATTTAGTTCTTATTTTCTAAAACTTAGTTATAATTAATTCATACTTAATTTATTATCCTAGTTTAATTTATTATCAATGATTCTTAATGTGTGTGACTCATTGATTTTTTAATATATTGACTCAAATCTAAATCAGAATCCTAATAAAACATGATTAAATAAATTAAATAATTTAACTTATTATCAATTCAATAAATTGATTGATTTATACTTGAAGATTAAGCGTATTGTCTAACAATGTGTCATGATTTCTCAAATATTAGAAAAGTCATATGTTATATTTCAATAAATCATGTATGTTTTTAACATCATAGTCATTAATCATTTGGAGAAGATTTAAAACCTTTTTCAAATCTCATTCTACCTAGGGGTGAGCAAATTCGGTTTGGTTCGGTTTTTATCTAAAAAACTAACCAAAATCAAATTTTGAAAAACTGAAAAATTCAAACCGGAACCGAACTGGAACTTGTTCAAACCAACCGGTTTTGATTCGGTTCGGTTCGGTTTTTTAACAGAAAAACCGGAAAACCTGTATTATTGTTTTTTTGGGCTTTTTGGGCTTTCTAATAGGTTTTCTAATGGACTTTCTAATGGGCTTGTAATTAATGTAAATATTATATAATTTTTTTACAAAATTCTATAATATATTTAATATTTTTTGTCACTAAATATTTATTTATATTAAATTATTAGTGCTAATATTGTGTTTAATATGTTGCAAATCTTTCTAATATTTGTGTTTTGGACTCCTCTCCTGCATCAAAGTTTAAATAACACACACACCAAATTAAAATTTAAATTGCAAAGCATTGCCTTCAAAAGGGCTTAAAAAGAAACAACAAATAACATTGCCATAAAAAATAAAACACTTCGTGCAAAAAATATAAATTTTCATTGTGCACATCATCCCAATCAAAAAGCACATCAAGATGACAAGAACATTGCACTTTGATTCCGTAATACCATTGACATCAAAACCTGGAAATCAAGATCTAAAATTATAATATGATAAAATAAATTAGAATATGTAAAAATAAAAAGTAGTATTTTACCATCAAAGTAACTTCTGAACTAATTATCATCCGATGCTACATGTAACTTTCCACCAAATTCTATAAAATAAAAAATTAGACATGTTAGATGATTGCAAACAATTTAATTAATAAATTACAAAATAAAAGGTGCAAGTTTCTAAAAAACAATTTCCTGACTCAAGGTTTTCGTAGGTTTCAAGATCATTTATCAAGCTTTTAATATCAATTGGAATTGATCCATGATGCAACCAATTTTGACAACATATGAGTGCTTGAACAATTGCTGGAGATAGAGAACTTTGAAATTGATCAAGTACACGACCACCTGTGCTAAATGCTGATTCAGAAGACACTGTGGATATAAGAATAGCTAGAACATGTTGTGCAACCTTTGAAAGTGTCTTATATTTCAAAGCATTACTTTTCCACCAACCCAAAATATCTAACTTATCATCATTAGGATCCTCACAACTATCAATCAAATACCTCTTAACCTCATTTTTATTTTCCACATTATCCACCTCTTGCAAATGTCTTTTGAATCGAGCTAAAGTGTTAACATCTACCTCCACATCATCAATAGCATTAACATCCTGTTTATGCCTATTATTATCCACCACTTCATCAATTTTCAAATAAAACTCATATAAGCTCATTAAAGTATCTTTCACCTTATTTGTTAGCAATTGTGCTTTGTCATAATCATACAAATCACCAAAACAAAATTTTACATATAACAAAAAATTTTGATTTACTTCATAACCCCAATATTTCTCAAACTTTAACATCATATTCATCGTCATTCCACTTAAAATACTATCTTTATTTTTACACAATTGCAACAAGTTTGTATGCATATAAATCAATTAATTGAAGAAAGCATTTGATGTGACATGCAATGAGCCAGAAAATCTCAATGTAACCATATAAAAGATCTTTAAGAACTTAACCAAAGTTCTTGCATTTTCCCAATCCTCTAAACCAGGTGGCCCTATGTTTTTTATCAACCTTCAAAAAGTAACTCATATACTTAGTTTCTTTTTCACCTAACCTCACAAACACCTTTTCAAACTTTTCAGCAGCTTCTAGCATAAGATAAGTTGAATTCCGTCGAGTTGCAACATCTAAACACAATGATTTCTTACACTCTATATGCAACTTTTTAGCACACTTCTTAAATGCAAGATGCCTCGACGGTGAAGATCTCACAAACTTAATTGCATTTCGAATCTTAACAACTGAAACAATAATATCTTTCAAGCCATCACATACAATGAGGTTTACAATGTATGCACAACATCTAACATGCAAGTGTTCATTTGACAATATATTAGTTGGCCAATCTTTCATCACATTCTTTAAATATGAAATGGTCACATTATTAGAGCTTGTATTGTTTAATGTAATAGTCAACAGTTTATCAATCCCCTACTCCAACAAACAATTCTTAATAACTTGGCCAATTGTCTCACCCATATGATTGGAAACTTGACAAAAATTAAGAATTCTTTTATGCAAATTCCAGTCATTATTAATCCAATGAGCTGTTAAACACATATAGTTAATATTTTGGATTGATAGCTATGTATCTGTTGTTAAGCACAATCGTTGACCCCTAAGAGCTGTCCTCAATCTATCATTCTCTTCAACATAAAGTTTCAAATAATCTCTCATAATTGTAAAACGAGAAGGAATGTCAAATCTAGGTTGCATAGTCCTAGTAAACAATTTAAATCTCTGACCCTCCACAAAATTAAAAGGCAACTCATCAATTATAACCATATTTGCTAATGCTTGTCTACATTCATCATAATTATAACTTATTGCCTTAAGACTTCCCACATTTTGTTCTCCTAATTCACCCTTCTCTATCTTAGGTTCGAATACCAAAACCTTTTGTTTCTTATCAACCACAAAAGGAAACTTCTTGCACACTTTTAAATTACTCTACATATTACTTGTGCCATTAACAATAGTATGACATGCATAATGTTTTCCACAATAATTACATTCAGCTCTAGGGGCTTTAGGATCAACATCAAGTTTTGTAAAGTGATCCCAAATTTGTGACTTTTTTCCATCTTCAGCGTTTCTTTTCCTAGATGCAAGGACTTGAGGTTGTTTACCTTTTGTATCTGTGGTGGATCCTGCATTGGTTGATTCTGTGTTAGTTTTTGAAGTTGGAGAAGTGGTTGATGTTGGTGTAGTGCCCGTGGATGAAGCATTTTGAATTTGAGTAGTTTCTATCTGTTATTACATAATGAAAACATGTTAAAAACCCATAATTTATAATAGACTTAAATGGACTAAAATTCAAAGAAACTATCAAACTAATAGAAACTTAAATAACAAAAAACAAAATGGAAAGTAATATCAGCCAAAACATCTGCCAAGCCTAAGTTCACTGCCAATCCTAAGTTTACTGCCAACCAATCCTAAGTTCACTGCCTAAGTTCACTACCAATCCTAAGTTCACTGCCGTCTGCCAAGCCTAAGTCTCAAATACACATTTCACAGCATCAAATTGTCCTTGAAATTCTGATTAATAGTTTATTTTGAGATGTAATAAGAACAAATTACATCCTATATTATAAAAGCAACAGATTCTTAGTCATAGAAACCAGTTTTGAAGACAATCCTAACAATGTCTGTACACAATGAAACATGCTGCCAAACATAACAAATTTCACAACATTTATATCTTTTCCTTCCAATCAACATCAAAACAAAAGAGGAAATCACACAATGCTCTTCCAGAACTTGAACTGTAAACAACAGAATGAAGAAAATAACATCTACCTTAAAAAATAACAAAGATGGCAACCAGAAAAATCCAATAGCAGTTTCAATGTTATGAAGAGACATAGGATGAAAAATCAACAAACAATCGGGAAACAGCAATAAAAGAAAAACTTTATGCAACTCCCAGATACTAATACACCCTAATTTTGAAGAAAAAAAATAATAAATACACATAAAACAAAGTAATACACTGCAGCACAAAACAACCCAACATAGTTAGCATAGTTATCAATTATAATTCATTAAATAAAGGCAAACTTTCTTGCTCAAAAAATAGAATATCATGCTAGACCTCTAAATGTTTAACTTATGAATAAGAAATAAAAACTTTGGAAGCGACATTGTAATCATCCATGAAACAAGAATTTATATAAAAATACAAGCATATGTAAACTATACTGATCATTAGTTATTACAATTGCAAACTTTTAAACTTTATTATTCTCACCTAAAGTTCTCACCTAATAAAAATGCAAGCCAATAACAATATAAGTTCCATGAATACAACCAATATAAAGTTTGACTGACAAGTTCCTGCACATTAAATACAATAAAGGCAACAACAATACAAATACAGTAACTAAAAAAAGCAATTCTTAAATACAGTCTACATAATGAAACATTATCTAAATTATAAATAAAGAAATAGCTTCGTTATTTCTATAACATATTATCCAGAAAATTAGGACACAAAACTAAATAACATATTATCAGGAAAATTATCCAGAAAATTGGGACACGAAAACAGGGGAACAAAATACAAAAACAAACTAAAAGAACCAAGAAACTAAATAAAAAGGAAAAAAAATAAAAACAGAGATTGACAGAAAAAAGAAATCATACCTGGTGTGAGTTGGAACACAATTCAAGTTCGGGTGTGAAAGAGGGAGGGACTGGTTTGCTAGATTTGGACTCTGGAGGTTCGGTGTGCCGGTGTGGTGAGTGTCATGCGACTCGTGGCTGTGTGGGAGAGGGATGTGGCTGACTGGCTAGGTTGTTTGTTTTGAAGATGAAGATGGTATGGGAGAGATAGAGAGGGATATGGATGAAGAATCGAAGATGAATTAACTTGATTTTGTTATAGAGTGAGTGAAAGTGTAAGCCTGTGAGGTGCGACCGTGAGGATTGAGGGAGCGGCTGCAAGGAGTCGCTGGAGAGTATCTAGGGTTAATTAGGTTTTAGAAATTAGAAAGTGTGTTTTTTTTTTGTATTTATAGTACCCCTTAAACCGAACCAGTTCGGTTCGGTTAAGGTTTTGCTGGTTTCTGATTTCGTAAACCAAAACTGAACCGAACAAAAAAAATTTACAAAAAAAATAATCGGTTTTTTTTCGGTTCAGTTTTTTTGGTTTTTTTTTCTCAGTTTCTCGGTTTTTTTGCTCACCCCTAATTCTACCTTATACATAAATTTCTCAATAAATACTATTTGATAACATATGAAACATTTTTCCTAATTCATTTAGGATGATAAATCATTTTTTAATTACTTAAATACCTTTATATAATTTATGTTATACACAATATCTTCTCATTTATTACCTTTGATTAAGGCAATGTGTAGTTAGAATCAAAACATAGCGTTCTCTATATAAGATAACTTGGTAATTAAGTCTAAAGATCGTTTACACAACTACCATCAGAGTTTTTCTGTAAATACGAGTAATCTCTCAATAGAGCATGGAAAAAGCTATGCATTGGAGGAACCTTAACTGTATGAATACAAAGAAAGGATTGTAGCGTTCACAAGAACAATAGTTATTCTTTGGAATAGGGTTAATCATTACCCCCACACTATAGATCTCTATAGGTTATGATGCTTCTCTACGCTATAAAATCTTTCTCTTTCAAATTTTGTTCTTTAATGTTGGATAAGTGAAATCCATTAAGGTCTTGGACCTATTGATTATAAAGACAATAATTCTATATCACTCAAATATATCAAATTAAGTAAAGTCTTTTTACATTCCTTCAAAGACAAATCTTGGAATGAAGATCATAGAAAGCTACTCCCTATAAAGATTGATTTTAGGTCAAGGTTTATTCTTATATTACTAAACCTAAAAAAATAGATAATTACCTATATTTGGACACACCATAACGTTCTATAGATGTTGTAATTCATTATAAAAGGTTTTTTTTTTTATCTAGCATGACACTCTCCTAAAATGCTATAAATATAGCTTAGTACAAAAAGGCCTATAACTATAGACCTACCCCGCTACAACCATTTTGAGGTATGATTTGATACGCTCTTTGGACTTAGAGCTTATAAGGTGTTTGCATATTTAATATAGTATAAAACCTACATGTTATTTGAAGGTAAAAAGTGAAGTTCTTTCTCTCTCCATTTAACAATACTAAATCTAGGTGCATGTATTACAAAATCCTCAAAAAAACTAATATGAATCTATGTGGAGGCACAAAGTTCCTTTTCACTAGATAAAGATAATCTATTATGGCTAAATCATATAAAGTAATGGTTTAAACTCCATACTTGAATATATAAACACATTGTTAAACTTTAGCCAAAATAGGGTGAATGCTGTTAGGAGTTTCTTTATTGGATTTGGAAAAGAGTTTATATAGATAGATTACGTCAAAAATATTTTGACATCTCCATTGGTTGCTAAAATAGTGTTACATTTTATGTAACCATTTGAGATACTTAACTATAGCACCACTAGACCATTGGGGATTATTTTTTCTAGTCATTTAGACTTACATGATCATCCCTAAAAGGGAACTCTTTCTTTCTTGATGTCTATGGTAAGATATTAGTCTTATTTGTCTTTAGATACCTTTTTATAGAATGGTCCTAGAAGTTCCCCTACAAGTTCCTATAAATACTGTTTGTAGATCAGTTCACATTAGGCATGTAGTCAATAAAGTTTTGATATGTGAGATGATCATAGGTTTAGGTGGAATAGAGCTTGAGTTTGTCATTTTAATCTTAGCATGGAATAAAAGTATTTAGGGTTCTTATTTGAATCTCTATAAGGAAATATCTAAGACTCTGAGAAATGGATTAAGAACTTCTATGTAGAAGATAAAGTATTGGGAGTGTTTTGAGAAACCTTAACATCATATCTAAAATTCAGAGCACACTATTTTAAAATTAAACTGATTGGTTGAAATGATGAACACGTTAAACATTTTTAAAACTATGGTCAACAGTTTTGGGAGAACAATATCATTTGCCATGTTATATTTGACTGATTCTAGTGATCAATTTCTGTATTAAACTTCTAACCGGTTTAATTGACTTATTTAAGGATATAATTGAAGGAAAATTAAGTTTGAAAGTTAATTGGGAAAAAACAGAAAGAATTAATTAAGTTTAAGGATTTAATTAAACTTTTAATGGGTTTTGTGGATTCAATCAAATACTCAAATGAAGAAAAATCAAATTTGGAGGCTTAATTTGGAGCAATTTGCAAAGATAAAAAGATTAGGGACATTATTGAAACTTTCAAAGGCTAAATTGGTGCAATTCAGGGTTTTAATTGAAAGAAATTAAAAGGTTGATTGAGAGTAAAATTGAAGATTGTCAAGACCAAGACAAAGTGCAAAAGGCACATGAGTTTGAGGACTGAAATTAATCAAATCAAGGGTCAATTTGAAAGAAATTTAAAGTTTAATGGTTGATAAGGGTTAAATTGCATAATCTAGAAATCAAGGACTAATTTGTAAAAGGTGCTCAAATTAAAGAATTTAAATCAAGGTTTTCAGGTGTGCAATTGCAAAAAATGAGAAGTTTTAGGGTCAATTGAATACATATGCTGAAATTACAGAGATAGGAAGCAAATTGAAATTTTTCAAAATCCTAATTGAAAACTATAATATCAATTTCAAAGGCTTAAAAAGATGATGTATTACTTTTTTTAATAAAGATATTGAATAACATATCGTTCTATTATTGTCTATCATCTTTTTCAGTAGAGAAAAATTGATTAAGATGTCACTTTTAGACAAATAAATATGGCATTTTCTAGCATTTCATGGACTCCAATTACCACCATTGAATTAGGAAACAACTCCTCTTCAAGATCAAAAGTATCAAAGGGCGCATTTTCCAGCTCCTGAAGAACAAGAATTATTCATTATTGATTGATTGATTCTATTCATTCTCAATCTTTTAGTTTTCAACTGAGTTAGATAGAAAGTATCATTCGATGTTTCTTAATTGATCAACTACCGAACATTTATATATATATTTAATTAGAAGTTTTTTTCTTTGAGAAAGCTATTCTATTCTTAACAACAATATCAATAAATTCATTCACAAATATATAAATTTTATATGAGGCTAGATAGTTACTTCTCTCTCTGTTCATATAT
>Ga0325411_1004081_pt1 | contig 16426 bp, 12 predicted proteins | sample PopdelMetagenome_13_FD_206181 | JGI IMG/M metagenome (GOLD analysis project Ga0325411, IMG submission 206181) | Populus deltoides microbial communities from Bellville, Georgia, United States - Xylem-PdIQD-R4 | ecosystem: Host-associated > Plants > Phyllosphere > Stem > Wood/Secondary xylem...
TTTTAATTTTAAATAAAAAAATTTAAAAGCAGAAGTGCAAACTTATTTTACCGCTATCAACCCCAAAAAGTACCCATCACACCCTTTTTAATAAAATCCTTGACTCAATTATATTCATCAAATCCAACGGCCAATTCTATTTCTTGATCCATCAAACAACATAAAAGACAAGAACATTTTAAGTCAGTCCTATGTTTTTACACGCCTAATTTAACACCACACTGTAAGATTACAAACATACCCTTAAAACACCGCTTCAGAAATCAGAATCCAGCTCCCATGGCCATGTCTCCTCCTCAGTTTTTCACTTCTTTTTTGCTTCATTCATATGTAATATTCATGAAAAAAACACACACACGATTCTTCCTGATTATTCGAAGACCGTTCCTTAAAAAAAAAAAATCAAATAAAACCTTTTGTAATCTTGCGATTGTATCGTGGTAATCTTTGTTTTTTATTGGGTAGTTTTTGACGGATTTTAGCTGTTGAGCCGCTATTATGTGGATTTGAGCTCGATCAATTTGAAGCTGCTTCGTCTTTTTTTTTTCTTTATTAATCGGTGAGTTTTTTGGCATTAATTATTTGGTTTTATTTTTATTGTATTAATGATTATTAACTTCTTTTGATATTGATTGATGTTTAGTGAAATTTTGATGTGAAATAAAAGATTGGTTTTAATCATGTGTTATGTTAATGAAATGAGTTTTTTTGTTTGATTAGATTGCAAATATTAGTTTAGGAAATGGGATTTTTGTTTTTTTAATCTTTTTATGAGTTATGAAAAAATCAGCGCTGTTTGTGTAGCATAGTATTGTTTTTGTTATTGCATTTGAATGGCAGCCCACCTGCCGATTTTTATTTTACAGTATAAAGGTTTGAGCTTCAGGGCAGTTTTTGAATGAAAAAAGAAGTAAACTTTTTATTGTATATGAGCTGGTTGTAGTGTTAAGAAACTATTTTGAGAAAGAAGATGAGGGTTTTGAATTACATGCCACGTTACGAATTTTTTTAAAGAAATTTGTTTTGGTGGTAAACCTTTTTCGATACGTGTTTTCAGCTAGAAAATATGCAAAATGAAAGTAGTTCCAAAGTTAACGGGTTTGTCGATGGTGGTGGTAATAAAAACAGCTTGGATCAAAGTGGTTCTATGGCAAATGGGTTGGTTTGTGAGTTGAAAGTTGATAGTGAAAACAATGTTAGAAAACTGGATGAGGTTGTTGGGAAATTGAATAATGTGCCATATATTTATGGACAAGATATTGTTAGACATAAAATGCACAATGTGGTTGGGGTAGTGAGTGAAATTGCTGGTGAGTCAGATTCAGATGGAAGTATTATGGATGATGACGATGACGATGACGATGACGATGACGACGACGACGACGACGACGACGATGAAGATGAGTGTGGTGATGTTGAAGATGCTGGGGATGAGGGAGCTGATGGTGATGGTAATGATAATACCAATGGCGATAGGAGTGAAGGGAGCAATAATTATAAGAGTGAAACTCTTCAGGCTGATCAGGTTCGAGTAGTTTGGATGGGTGATGTTAAACCAGTTCAACATGTCAATGATGTAACTGTCATTGATCGAGGGTTCTTACACGGGGACTATGTTGCATCTGCTTCAGATCCAACAGGGCAAGTGGGTGTTGTGGTGGATGTTAATATCTCTGTTGATTTGTTAGCTCCTGATGGATCCGTTAGAAAAGACATTTCATCCATAAATTTGGTGCGTGTCAGGGAATTTTCTGTTGGTGATTATGTGGTCTTTGGTCCCTGGTTAGGCAGAGTTGATGATGTTGCAGATGATGTGACTGTGTTATTTGATGATGGCTCTGTGTGCAAAGTAAAAGGGGCTGAGCCACTGCATCTAAAACCAATTTCCAAGGGTATCTTTGAGGAAGATGAACATTTTCCTTACCATCCTGGCCAGCGTGTAAGGGCTGCCTCATCATCAGTTTTTAAAAACTCTCGGTGGCTATCCGGCTTGTGGGAAGCTAATAGATTGGAAGGTACTGTTACTAAAGTTACATCTGGATCAGTTTTCATCTATTGGATAGCTTCTGCTGGCTATGGACCTGATTCTTCAACTACCCCTGCTGAAGAGCAGGATCCAAAGAACTTAGAACTGTTGTCTTGTTTTGCACATGCAAGTTGGCAAGTAGGTGACTGGTGTCTTCTCCCATCATCTGTTGCTCAATCATCTTCTGTTACTTTAGACAAGGATTTATTGAAGTTGGGAATCCATGACCCAGCCAAATGTGAATTAGATTCTAGTCAACTGGGAAATGGATGTGATTCAGAAGGAGTTGCAAATGAGGAAGTAGATGATACGAATGGATCGATGGCAATTGATCCAGTGACAGCACCGGATGAAAGTGTAGCCATTATTGCAAGTAATGAATCTAGCTCTTGTGGTAGTTCAACATCAGTTTCAAAGGTGCCTGCCCATCGCAGAAAGATACGTAAAGTTTTAATCAGAAGAGAAAAGAAGAGTAAAAAAAAAGAAGAAGATTTTGAAAGAGCCCTTTTGATTGTCAACACCAGGACAAGGGTCGATATAGCATGGCAGGATGGAGCTATAGAACGTGGGCTGAATTCAACAACATTGATTCCAATTGATAGTCCTGGTGATCATGAATTCGTTGCCGAACAGTATGTTGTGGAGAAGGCCTCTGATGATGTTGATAACTCCTTTGAATCTAGACGTGTTGGTGTTGTTAAAAGCCTTAATGCAAAAGAGCGAACAGCTTGTGTGAAGTGGTTAAAGCCAGTTACCAGGGCAGAAGATCCTCGTGAGTTTGACAAGGATGAAATTGTAAGTGTGTATGAGCTGGAGACTCATCCAGATTATGATTATTCCTATGGGGATGTAGTCGTTCGATTATCCCCGGTTTCTGTGTCTGATCAAACCACCTCTGATTTGGAAACTATTGGGGAATCAAGGCAGCAAAGTGGACAAAGTGAGATTATGAATACGCAGAAGTGCTTAGGACATAAGAAAGGAGAGGATGCACTGAGTAATGATGTTTCTATGGACTCCTCAGATCTCTCTTGGGTTGGGAATATATCTGGTCTTAGGAATGGTGATCTCGAAGTCACATGGGCTGATGGGATGGTTTCAATGGTATGCTTATGCAGGTTTTTTCTATAAATTTTTCTCAGTTTCCATTTTAAATTATCAAAAGTGGTATGCAATCAACTCTTGTTTTTTGGTATCTTCATGACTCAATTACTTTGATTCCTGCAACTCCTTCCCATGAAACTTTTTGGTGCAAAGAGTTGGGAGGATCCTTTCTATTTTTGAATTCTGCTCTACAATATAGGAAAGAGAAAATACTCAACTTCTATAGTTTCTTATTTTGAGATTTTGGATGTCATTTAAAGTTTCTTTTACCTTCACAATTTAAATTACAAAGTTATTAACATATTCATTATGATGATGTATAGGCCCAATAGTTTGGTTTGATGAATTTGTTGCTCGGTTTGTTATTAGGTTGGACCTCAAGCAATTTTTGTGGTTGGTCGAGATGACGATGATGATTCAGTTTCAGCTGGGAGTGAAGTAAGTGAAGCTGCAGCTAGTTGGGAAACAGTAGATGATGATGTGAGGGACACTCATGATTATACTCAAGAGGTGTGTATCCATTTGAAACTGTAGCATGCCGTTGTTAAACGCAATGGTGACTACAATCATAATGGGTAATCAGGGTAACATTTGAGTGGGTCATAGGATGGGACCTAGCTTTCATAATATATCCTTGGCTGGGAAATATTTATAAAAAGTAGGTCTGTGAAGTTTGATTGTGTGAGCATTAATCAATTAATGATATGCTCACACTTTTTGTTTTTTAGATTTCAAGGAGAGGCATAGAAATTGAAAAGAAACTATGAAGCTTATGTAGATTCTAGATTTCATTATCTTAGTAATGAACCCACAATTCACCACTTGAAATATAGGACTCTATGAATATAACGTCATGCTGATATGGAGTAAGCAGTAACGTATAGAATCTAGGCTGTATACATAAATTTTGTTTTAACCTTTAACCTTGCTTTTCTCTGAATCTCTTTGGCAGCATCAGTTACTTTATCTTAGACATAGGAACATCGCATGATTGGGTTCACCCATAAACAAATGCTAAATAATTAATGTCATTGGATTAACCATTCTCACATGAATTGAACATTCCTTGGGTATACTCTTATTAGATTGGAAAGATATTGATATTTCAGTAACTGATGATAATATCTGTTGTTCAGGCAGTTGTGCTGCAAGATGCAACTGGCATGAATTCAGAGGAGGAAGAGAGTGTGGAGAATTATAGTTCTGGAAGGAATGCAGCACTTAATTTCCCACTCACTGCACTTGACTTTGTTGCAAGATTGGCCACTGGAATATTTTCACGAGGTCAGAAAAATATCGACCCAGATTTTTCAGGCTACCAAGGTGAAAACAAACTGCATTCTCAGGGAACAAACTGTATTTCTGAAGAAAAAGATTCCAGTGATGAGTCCAGTGCTGAAAAATCTAATGTCAATAATAACTGTGGTATGCAAAATACCAATGGAAAAGACAAACATGTGTCAATGGAGGACCCAGGATCATCAAATGCAGAAGAAACTTCATGCAATTTAAGCACTGAAAAGTCAAATGCCATGACATGTCCTGGGGCTCGGATTCACCACTACTTTAAACATTTTGACACAGCTGAAGATCCTCTGGACCATCATTTTCTTGAGTCAAATAGACTGGTATGATGTGCGATTATTGCAATTTACAATTGTTCGTTCTTCTGAACATAGGAGACTTAAATAAACAGGCAGACTTTCACGGGCATTGAAGTAAACTCTTTCTCTCAGTTGATTTTGACATTCTTCAAATTCTCTTAGTAATAGACAACAGTGCAATGATTACCTCTTTTCTCAAGGTCTTTAAAATGTTCATTTTTTTACTCTTATCACCTCATGGAAACAATCAAGAAATCTAAATGTCTGAAATGTGCTGTGATATTTTTGAATATTTTCTCATGCATTGAAGTTGGCAGATCAAAAATGGAAGGAAGTGGCTTAAGAAGGTTCAACAAGACTGGAACATCCTCCAGAACAACCTGCCAGGTTCGAGTAGTTCAGTTTATGTAAAATTTTATGCTATGTTCTAGAATATCTAGCTAGCATCATTTGGTCTTCCCATAATTTTTTTTAACAGATGAGATCTACGTACGGGTTTATGAGGATCGAATGGATCTCTTAAGAGCAACAATAATTGGGGCATATGGAACACCTTACCAAGATGGACTCTTCTTTTTTGACTTTCACCTCCCACGAGAGTATCCTGATGTCCCTCCTGTAAGATGTACTAATCTTAATAATTGGTCTTCGGTTTGAAGGCTATGTTCTGATTTTGTATTGTTTGATGCGATTGGCCTTCAGTTTGACCTTGAAAAAGTTGTTCATGATTCTATTTTTTGTGTTCTATGTGATGTTGTAGTCAGCATACTACCATTCTGGTGGTTGGCGAATAAATCCAAATTTGTACGAGGACGGGAAGTTGTGCCTTAGCCTTTTAAATACCTGGACTGGCAGAGGAAATGAAGTCTGGCACTCGTCTTCTACCATCCTTCAAGTCCTCGTTTCACTTCAAGGGTTGGTGCTAAATTCTAGACCATATTTTAATGAAGCTGGATATGATAAGCAGATTGGGACAGCTGAAGGAGAGAAAAAATCGTTGTCATATAACGAGAATACTTTCTTGCTAAACTGCAAGACAATGATGTATCTTATGCGAAAACCCCCCAAGGTAATATATTAATTCACAAGAATTACACTCCTTCCCACCTTTATTCATATTTTCTTTGTTTTTGTGTAAACATTCAATTTCAGTTCTTGGCAATCATTTTGGTTGACAAATATGAAGGCAATGTTGTTTGAACAAATATGCCAACTATTACAACTGAGTGAAGAACTATTTTATTTGATCCTTTTTTTTTCATAATTTTATTGGATTGGGACATTTTGCTAGACTAGATTATTTATTTGCTTTTTACTTGGTCAATAGTCCATATCTTTTCAGGCTTTGATCTGAACAAACAGGATTTTGTTCAGTTTTTTTGAGGGGAACATGATTTTTATTTATTGTGCTGCAGTTGCGCATGCATTACTTGGTAAAATATGCACACTAATCACAATAATGTCTTGTTATGTTAATACACATCAGGATTTTGAATGCTTGGTAAAGGAGCATTTCAGGAGGCGTGGTTACTACATTCTTAAGGCCTGTGATGCGTATATGCAAGGCAATTTAATTGGATCTCTCTCTCGAGATGGCTCTATAAGCAGTAAGGAAAGTTCCAATCTAACTTCGGTTGGTTTCAAGTTGATGTTAGCAAAGATTGTGCCAAAGCTTTACTTGGCATTGAATGAAGTTGGCGCTGATTGTCTTGAATTTAAGCATCTGCTACAGCCATAAAATTATCTAACAAGTTGGTCTTTCAATATTTGGATCAGACCAGCAAGGTCATGGTGTTTTCTTTTTTGTTTTCCCATTCATTCATTGCCATTACTTTCAAATCCCAAGTACTTGTAAATGTAAAAGTTTTCAGAAACATGAATTTGGGGTCTGAGACATTCAGTGTCTTTATTAATTTTAGGTCCTGGGGTATCTTCAGCAAATTAAGGCTCTTCATTTAGTCATATGATTATTTGATCATGGAACACAACAGATCAGGTCATGGAAGCTTTGCTTCTGACTTCTCGCTTTGACAATTTTCTGGTACTTCGGGATCCAGAAGACAGGATTTTGGATTGACTGTTTAACTTGCTATTTTATTGAAATGATGTATTATATATAATTGAAGACAGAGCTTGCAATAATTTATCTTTCAATGCTTAAGTTGTATCGCAAACAGAAGCAATGTTGTGCGGATTTTACTCAAGCTTAGAGGTGTATCCTTTGAAGAAGGCTTCTCGCTAACTAAATATTTATTTAGTGCTAATTAATATGGTTTTGTGATGGTTCAATGACTGGTGTTTTTTCTTCAGAAAGATGTTTGATCTCTGTGTTCAGTTAAGGTTGCAATAAAAGGAAGGAAGGGCTGTTGTATAGCATCAAGAGTAAAATTGGTGCATATTACAAACGCCAATCTGCTAAATGACAATCCACATGTGGCTTTGATGTGATCTGAACTGCCATTGTATAGGGTTTTCACCTGAAAAATCATCACATTTCGCGCTTCCCAAGATCCCAAAACAACCGGCGATTATACACAGCTGCTCTACTCCAAGATTTGTCCTGATGACTTCGAACCAGTCTAGGAAATCCAGATTCTGATGACGATCCTTATGAGCTGCAAAACCAGCAGAAGACCACAAATCTTTAGGCACTGAGCAAGCTTTAAGAACAGCATCATTGTCCCCTGAATCGTGACAATAAAATGAACACAAGGAATCTAAGTTCGAAAGACGATCCATTATGATTGGCAAAGGTAAAACTCAATCATCATCGCTTGAAATGGCAGTTTCCGTTGCCTTCCTTTTGCTCGAAGACATTAGAAATAAAACCCCTCCTTTTATTTTTTTTTTAATAATCTTTAATATTTTTCTATAATATTACTTGGGAAAAAAACAAATTTTCATCTCTAAGTTGTTGCATAATTCCTATTCTTGTCCCAAACAATCAATTCTTTTTTTGTATTACTTTTTATTATAATGATGGAAGGAGCCTACTATACGAGCTAAGATGGTGTAGGAAACCTTAAATACCTATAATGTAAGTCCTTCATTTCATTTCAGTAAAGTATTTTTCATGTCTCAGCTACTCTACAACATTGACACAAAAAATTATCGCAAACATAAGCGATTCCATGGAGATATACTAACAAATTTGGGTTTGATTGTTTCCCATTTTGATGATTACAATAATTGTCCGTCAAGTACCTTACTAAAAAAAGAAAATTCTTTTTTTTATGACACTTGTAATCTTTTTTTACTATTATTAACGTAGGTGTCCGAGTCAACTTGTGCATATCTCGACTAATCTCATGGATCCTGAAGTTAATGACCATGTAAGCCTCCAGTAATCATCATATTAGCAACCATAGGACTCGAACCTGAGAGGCTGAAACTGTAAGGGAAGCAAACCTCTTGGTCTCAAGCTTTTACTACTGGATTACCTACTAGATAGTTATGACACTTGTAATCTTGATTTTATGAGTCTTAGAACATCATCATTTGAACAACCCTATCTAAAGTTAGAGAATTGATGATACCAAGCTTATTTTTATCCTTTTCTTTTCCCTTTTAATAAATAGTAAGATTTTTTTGGACCAATTTTAAAAACATTGGAATTACCTCTTTTATTAAATCTTAAATAAGTCATTTACACGAATAATAAGATAGATACATATGCAGTCATTTACATGAATAATGAGATAGATACGTATGCACAATCTTATCAAACATGACTCGGCCTAACAGGTTAACCCAATAATTTATCAATCTAGTTCCTGAGCAAGGCTAGGTTTTAAATTAAACCAACTAAGAGTTGATATAAAGTTAACCTGGTTGATCAACTTGCAAATTCGATCGAAACCCGATATGAATTTATAAAAAGCATTCAAAAAACCATTGTTTTTATCTTAAAAAAAACTTAAAACAACGTCATTTCAAATGAATCTATTTACATCAACCCATATAATTTGTAATCCAGGCCTTAAGTAGAGTGGAGTTTAATAACTTTCATCTAGAATGATTATTTTTTGTTTTTCTAATAATCTCTTTTTGAATATGAACTTGAATATAATGAAAAGAAACAAGTTGCATGATAGGTGTCATAGAGAGCTGAAATGATTAGTTTAGGCAACTCCTCTATGGAACTGATACCATCTAATCTAACATGCTCTTGGGTTTTCCAAGGCCCAACTAATTTAACCCGTAGTCGCTGAGAAATTTCATGTGGACAGGAAACCGAGCCCTCCTTGGCCATTTACACTGCATCGTCGAGCTTCGTGCCACTACATGTCGGCATCCCATTATAATTTATAATAACCACACAGCCAAAAAAAACAAAAAAAGAAAGAGGGAGGGAGGGAGGGAGGGAGGGAGGAAGAGAAAGAAGAAGAGAGGTGAAGATTCAAAAGGCACTTGAAGTTGCTTGTCATTCACGAGTCTTCCTTCTGCAAATCGCAAGAGTGGGTGAAAGCAAGTCCTCCAACGATCAGTCGGTCATAAATCAGTAGTTCTAAACGGACCAGATGGTCATAAATTGTCGTTCTCTTGGTCAATTATCATTCCAATCCAATGTTATTTTTCAACATTTGGCTGCCTAATTACAACTACTACTATTATTCTTTTTTTTTAAATATATATATATATATATATATATATATATATATATATATATATCATAAATGGCTGTCTTAAAGTCACTTCAAGGACCCCAAAATTATTGCTCGTATTAATAGCTAATTACATCCATATTATTTATTACGTGGACCGTATGGCCATAGGCGATTTAAGGCCTCACAAATAGCCGGCAGATCCTGTCCTTGCAGCTTCATGGCAGTGTCTCCAAACTTGAGCAGAAGTGCAAAAACTATCCCTTATGGGCTAATCACATGCAAAGCCGAAATATGGTGTGGCATGTTTTTTTTATTGGGTGTTTAGAAATATTATAGTAGTTGTAGTTTAAAATATTTTTTTATTTAGAAATATATTAAAATATATTTTTTTAAATATGTTTTATATCGTCATATCAAAATAATCTAAAAATATATATAAAAAAATTTAAATAAAAAATTAAAAAAACACGATTTTAACCGTGTTCTCAAGCACCGATGTTATGCCCCCATTACCATCCTTGTTTCGCAGGAAGAAGTCCGAGAGAGAAGTGGCCCCCGTTTCCTAGTCAAGTTAGGGAACAGATTTCGGACTTGTTCGGGATTGTGATAATGATTACAGTTTAAAGTGTTTTTCGTTTAAAAATATATTAAGATGATTTTTTTTATTTTTTATACAGTGTATCAAAACGATTTAAAATACTAAAAAAAATATTAATTTAAAAAAAAATTAAAATTTTTTAAAAACGCGGGTTATATATATATATATTATGGATTCCCACTTCATAAATGAACTGGGAAAACAGATTTGTTCACTTGAGTGGGTTCAGACTCTTGCAGCACCGAAGACAAAAAAATTAGATCTCCCAGCGTTAGGACAAAGTTTTTTTTTATTATTTTAGTTATTTTCTAGGTTAATTTTATATTTTCATTAATTTTTCTACTTAGCTATGAATATTGTAGTTAAGTGTTTATATATAACTAGTTGGATTGTGTTCTTTATTATTCAGTCTTTAAAAAAAAATAAAAATTCTATTTATTTTTATCAAATTTATGATTTGAAAACCCTAGATTTTATCACTGTTGGAATGATTAATTAAGTCAAATTCACATATAAAAAAATTAATAAAAAAAAAGTCTTCTCTAATCATATCCACAACAGCAAGCAAGAAAACAACATCATTGCAACATTTTATCAGATTCATTTACCACTGATCATCAACGTCGAATCAAGGATCGTGACCCCTTCTCAATTTGTCTTTTGATGACTGATTATTTCTTCTCTTGCTTTGTCGAGGTCGCACAATTGCTCATTTTGTCTGGTTATGAGAATCATCTCCTGTAGAAGCCAACAGTATCTTGCCTGTAAAGGCCTCTGAATATGCTCCGAGGAAAGAGCCAAAATTGCTGGCAACTTTGATTAAGCCCTCGAAAACATTCGGACACGTTCTAACTTGGTCTTCCCTTGCAAAAAAACATAAAACTATGTACCTGGTCTGGTCATACGTCTTGCTAGAAGGTCTCTCTGTAGAAAATTGCCACTGGGCGATTTTGTATTTAATGAAAGAAAATTAAGACCTCCTAAATTTGTTCTGTTGCTTTTTTGTAGAGTTAAGGAGTTTGGTAAGCTATTAATTAATTTCTGGATTTTTATGTTCATGAAAATGTTATTTTTCTCGTTTTTTTTTTTAAAAAAATGAATATGAGATAATAATAATAATAATAATGTATAAAAAAAGCATTCATGAAGGCAGGCATGCGTTGTGATTTGTTGCCTAGAAGTCTTTTAACTCTTAAGAGTTATTTATTATGTATCAATTGACTTTCATTTATTTTCCATAGAATTCTGTATTCATTTCTGTCATAATGCCTGCTGCTGGTGGGGACGCTTTTAATTTAAGAAAACTTTAATTATTCTCTTCAAATCTCCGTAGAAATCGAAGAAGAATAAATGGTAGGTGTCAAATATATAGTTTTCGGAGAATTAAATCTAAAAAAATCTAATTTATTATATATATATATAAAGGAATTAAGGAGACACACACGTATCTAATTTATAAAAAGGAATTATAAACGGTGGCATTTAAACCATGATGACAGCGAGACTTGCAATCTTTTAGCCAACAGAGAGATACGGATGCATTTAGACGTTACTCACACGATTCGATTACTTGAAAAATAAATAAATAAATAAATAAATATTTATGGCAGTCAAAATATATTAAATATATTAAATTTTAATTTAAAAAGATTAATTTTTTAAGAACACGGTGCAAACGGTTTCTTAATATATCTTTATTGTGTTTGATGCGCAGAAAATTCATGAAAAATATAGATAAGTTTACTACTATACCCTTATAACTTAAAGTATATAAAATGTAAGCGTAAACTTTGACTTTATAAAATAATAATATTATCAAGTACAATAATAAGTCTACATAGAAAAATTATACCACACACGTATTATAAAGTCATTAAACTATATATTTATTCAAATAAGTTATAAGAATACACTAATTGTATTATTATTGATTAAAAAATGGTGTAAAAATATTTCATTTTTTAAAAAAAGAAGACCAATTAAGTAAAAAAATAGTTGATTTTTCTCATTTTAAAAAGAAGAGAATTACATTCCGTAGTTTTAAGAAAATATAATATCAATGAACGTTAAATTTCTTGAAATTAACATTCAATAATAAAACAAACACAATTATTCTTGACACTCTAAAATATTTTAGCATAAATAAGTTATACCAAACACAAGATTCATCACACGAAAGCTGGAGTCGAAAATATTGCTGTGTTTTTATAAGAAATATCCTTGTTTTTATAAACACACAAATTAATTAACTCCATTAACCGGCTAGAAGCTTCTAATGGGATTTATTGTTATTGGCTGGATAAGAAAGGAGCCAGCTGTCTTTTTGGACACGAACAAGGCCATCCCAAGTCCCAACGGTACAAAGTTGAAACAGTTGAAGATGTTTCCAACAAGGCACGTGTGTCAAGCTTGTGTTCACATTAATCATCATGCCGCGATGAGAAGTTAGGAGGAAAGTGGCTGGCTACTGGGTGGAGAGCTGGCTCTGGCTAGCAGCATGTGTTTATCCCGTTATGATATATATATACACAGCCCATCACGTTCCCTTAAGAGGGATTGTGTGTTCACAACTGAGTCTGGTGGTCAAAGTTGAAGAAAAACGGGGAAATTCAGTTCCCACTTTTGGTCAGATAAGTTGACATTTAAAAGCTGGAAAATAACAGGAGAAAGATTGGTCGTAGAAAGGCACCTAACAATAATATTGTTGAAGGTGCAAAGCCCCCTGTTCTTCTGGTAGAGCCCCACCTCTCTCTGCTCATTTTCTTCTAGTTCCTGTATCTATTTATATATGGCTTAAGGTTTTTGGTTTATGGGTCGTTCTTTTTTTCCTGGTTGATAGTGTTTTATGTTTGGTTTCTGAGAAAAAGGTGAGAAAGTTTGGAGAAGGGAAGGAAAGTAGAGGATATTGTCGTAGAGAACTTTTTTTTATATAAGCCTTTGAGAATGGAATCTAGGAGGATTGTTTTGGAATCCTCTGTTTCGATGCCAAAAAAAGATCTTGTTTTTTCAACGACCTTAAAGTTTTGCGTTCATTAAAGCTGTTTGCTTTCATTTATTTGGTAAATTGGGTGAGAGAGTGTTATGTGGAAGATAACTGATTGTGATTAAAATTATTAGTCTGCAGTTCTCAAGGTGGAGAAAGAGATGGCTGAGAATGGAAGGGTACATCCAGATTGTATGAATGCTTCAAACCCTTACCATGAATGTGGTGTAGCTTGCCTTGAAAGGATTTCCCAAGGGAAGAGAAGGAAAGAGAAGAAAAAGTCAGGTAATTGCTATTGTTTTTTTATATCTTGGACACTCCTTGTAAAGCTGAGAGCTGTAGATTTTGGCATGTTTACTTTACCAATAATATGTATCTCCTCACCATCACAGAAGAATCTTAGTTAGGAATCAGTTGAACGCGACGGAAAGTTCCATGTGCTTTAGATTCATACCTTTACGATAGCCATGATTTTGTGCAAAGCCTTGATCTGTTTGATGAAGAAAGTAGAGACAATGTTACCAGAATCTGCCAATCCACCTTTAGAGAGGTGAATTTGTATTGATCAGAGAACTATTATTTGGAAAGGGTGAGGCTGAGAAGCACCGGACGGCTTGTGTTAATTTACTCCGTCTACCTATCCACCTCTGTAGAGGAGGATTTTCCAATTAAGACTCTGATTGAGTTTGAAAACGCACATCTTATACATTTATTTTTCCAGCAGTGAGTCATGGCTATTTTCTTGCAACATATGAACTATTTTCACAATTCTAATGCAGGTCTTGGATCAGTGAGTTTCTGAGTTAAGGGTAGACCGAACATTTTTAAATACAGCTTTAATTTATTTATTTTGTGTTTTAGATTATCATAATGGTGTAAATGAGGGTTGGTCTAGCAAAAACAAGGATGAAGAAAGAAGAGCACAGCCTACTTGTCCCAAAGCATCTAATCCTTACCATAAATGTGAGGAATTCTGTTCTAATAGAACTGCTGAGATTAATCCCAAGGGGGTTAAAAAGGAAACAGGAGGAGCACAGCCTACTTGTCCCAAAGCATCTAATCCTTACCATAAATGTGAGGAATTTTGTTCTAATAGAACTGAGATTAATCCCAAGGGGGTTAAAAAGGAAACAGGAGGAGCACAGCCTACTTGTCCCAAAGCATCTAATCCTTACCATAAATGTGAAGAATTCTGTTCTAATAGAACTGCTGAGATTAATCCCCGTGGGGTTAAAAAACAATCAGAAAGAGCACAGACATGCCCCAGAGCATCTAACCCTTACCATAAATGTGACGAACTTTGTTCCAACGGAACTTTGGAGGCCAATCCCCAGGGGGTTAAAAAAGATTCAGGTTACCCCCTTTTCGAATACTAATACATTGTTGCTCGTTGGGTTTCACTTTCTTCTTTTTTTTTTTTTTTGTGGGGGGGTGGGGTGGGGGGGATCAGGGATCTCGCAACCTGAGGGCTCAAGCCATTAGAGATGGAAGAATGCTTTATAACTCCAATAAAAAATTGAAGTCCTTCAATGATATCTTTCTGCAATTTGCAACTCTTCTTTGATGCTAAGTTCCTCATGACAGCACATTGTTCTTGCAGGTTCCATTATTGATGCTGCTTTAAGCTTTGGTAGAAAAAAGAAGGAATCTGGATCTCAGCAGAACTCTCCCCGAGCTGTTAACAATGTCCCTGTGGTAAAAGCAGCTCGCCGTGGTCCATCACCTCTTCCTACTAAAAAGCATGATGAAGCTGAGAATAGTGGATCGTTTTCCTCATCTCAACAACATTCTGATGAAAGTTATTCTGAAGATCATTCTTTTGACAAGGGGCCAGTTCGATCCCCTGGACCAATGCATGTGTCTGGGAATATCACGGTAGTTTATCATTCCTCTCCATCTCGCTAAATTTATTTTTCAATATTGGCTTTGAATTGTCTCTCAATTTATTCTTTCTCCATCAGCCTGATCCTCCCAAGAGCCCTACAAAGCTTAGTTTGGCCTGCTATAAAATTCCAACACCAGCTGAGCCGCAACAGAATGGGAAGCTCCATGGTTCAACAAAGGCTGCTACATATCCTTCTGCTAAACATGAGGGAAAAGTCACTGATGGTCCTATTTCCGAGTATCTGGACTTCAGCTTTTCAGGCGTATCTCGTGCTTCAGAAGAGAGTGACGAGGAAGAGGTTCAATCTGTCATCTCTGATTCCTGTGTGTCAGTAGGGAAATATCACGTGAGAGAAAATATTGCCTCTATTCTACAGTTAATCTTGGACAAGTATGGTGATATAGCAGCAGGCAGTCGATTGGAATCAGCTTCCATGCGAGCTTATTATTTAGAGTGTCTGTGCTCTGTGGTTCATGAGTTGCAGTGCACTTCTTTCAAGCAGTTGACAAATTCCAAAGTTAGAGAAATGTTGGCTGTTCTCAAGGACGTAGAATCCGCACAGATTGATGTTAGTTGGCTACGGGATATACTCAATGATCTGGCCGAAGGCATGGAGCTGAGCAGTCAGCATCAAGCTGCGGAAGAAGCAAAATCAAAGTGTGATCATGCTATAGAGTCAATAAAAAAAGAACTAGAATCCATGATGGAGGATCTGGCTCAAAAAGAGAAGGCAGTTGCTGATGCTACAGCACAAATCTCTGAAACAAGAGATCGCCTGAATAAGCTAGAGCTCGATTCTTCTCGGTTAAGTGAGACTATTTCTTCAATCTGGTCGACAGTCGAAAAGTTTCATGAAAAGCCCTTGGCAGATGAGATCTTGTAATGCAACTGCCAGGCAAAACAACAACTACTACCTTATACTTCTTGTATTCTAATGTGTTCCATATTTACATATTTTACAGAATTTAATTGTATGAATCAAATTACAAAAACATGTAGATGATACTAGACATGGACATAGACATTGTACTTTGGCATGTTATAAAGTTTATTGGTGTATTATAAGTTCTGTGATGTGTTGATTTGCGTTTAACTGAAAAGTATTTTCCCTTTTTTGATGAAGGGATTTCATTTCATTAATCAAAGAACAAACAGCAGCAGCCAGTCCCTACTACAAAGCAATGAACATTGGGAAGAACACATTTAAAATATTAATAATTTATTAATATATATATTTTTTTAAGTTAAAAAAATAAGCCCTACACAGCAACTCGGTTTCTAACACTTTCAAATATTCTAATAAACTAAAGAATTATGAAGAAACACAGTTAATCAATTCAATTCAACTCACTTGGTGGGATTGATTTTGAACAAGAAAAAATATATATATATACTAGAAAACTCGTGGGTGTTTCCTATGGCATAAATCCATTATTCATTCTCATATTTGACTGTAGATTTATTGTTCAAATTTTTTTCAATTTCATTTTTAAACTATTTTTTGTGCAATTGCATCACTTTTGAACCAAATTCAAAGGCAATTAAGTGAAACTTGTTGGCTAAAGATGAAAATTTGAAAGATGGGAGACCAAAGCAAAAAAAGCACCATAAATAAATGA
>Ga0325411_1004084_pt1 | contig 16421 bp, 9 predicted proteins | sample PopdelMetagenome_13_FD_206181 | JGI IMG/M metagenome (GOLD analysis project Ga0325411, IMG submission 206181) | Populus deltoides microbial communities from Bellville, Georgia, United States - Xylem-PdIQD-R4 | ecosystem: Host-associated > Plants > Phyllosphere > Stem > Wood/Secondary xylem...
CAGGCATTTGTTTTATGCTTGTGCATGCGGACCAAACACAGAAGCACTTTTAAGGAAGCTAGTTGTCGTGTTCAATTGTGTGTTCAAAGGCATCATTTGGATGCTTAAAGCATGATGCCATGTTAGCAAAAAGAACATTGTAAACTTCTTTTTTAAGCAAAAAACAGAAGGTAGCGTGGAGCCACGAACCCTTATTTTAAACGAGGACACAGTTGGAATTTGCTCAAGTCTATGAAAAAATGTGCTAATATTAATCAACTAGCTTGATAGATAATTTAGAACGGTTAATCTTCTTGTTTAATCTATTTCGTTTCACATCCAAACAAGATGTTGGTTGAGAAGATCAAAGATAATTTAATAATTGAGCTAATGTGTTGTATAATTTAGTATTTTCTAATTAGTTCGTGCATTATTTGAAATCATATTCACTCTTTACATAACTTGATGACTTGTCGATGCAGAGTTTTTTTTGGGTTGAGTTTTGTGTAAAAATATTTCTTTTATTGAGATAAAATTATTTTAATATTTTAAAAAAAATCACAGAAAAAAATATTATTTCTTGTTATCTTAAAAAACGATTCAAATCATGGTCCACGCGTTAACTCGTGACTGACTCGTTCGTCTCACACTTAGATCATGAATTTAATTAAAGATCGGGTTAGATTTTAAAAGCAAATCTTTTATATTAATCTCGTGAATTCAAGCGAATAAATTAAATTGGATACTAAATTTAAGATTCAAACTTAAAAAATATTAAGTGAATGACCAAGCCTCTTTGAAATAAATGTGGTCAAATACAAGTGTGTTTTGTAGTACTATTAATGCTTAAAAACTATAATACTCAAGTCCATGGTGTTAATTTTCTTACTCGATAAAAACGTAAATTAGGCAATAATCTCACACATCACTGTAGTTTAGGGGCTACAATTTGCAAAAACAAACTTTTCAAGGGTTGATTGAAATTCAAATAAAAATTATACAGGGAGTGGGGACCAAACGTGAATGCTTGCTTGCTTGCTTTTTATCACACGTGTTAGATCGCACGTGTCAATATGTCCATCTCCATCCCTTAACCGTGTGGAGTAAATCTAAAGCTCCGATACTCTACACACTCGCTCTAAAGCAATGATTGCAACCACCCAATCAATTTCAAGCCACGTCACTTCAACCCTCTTTCAGTTACTTGTATCTTTGTATATCCATCCGTTTCTCAAATATTAGCTGCACCTAATTATAATAGATTTTTTATATATGAAATTTTTGCAGGTGAAGTGATCGAGAAGGTTTTCTCTTTCGTTATTCATCATATTTAATCATTGAAATTTGTATTTAAAAGAGGAGTGTATTCTTTTGAACATAATTATTAAATTTGTTTTAAATTGACACCTAAAATAATTGAGATTCATGTCGTACAAATTGATTGAGATCAATTTTAAAAAATTTAAAAATATTTAAATTTTTAATACCTTACATGAATTTTTTTAAAATAATACATGTAAATATAGGTCATAAAAAAATATGAAGCATGAAGTATAATTGTCCTACTTTGAAAATCTTAATAAACAATTTTTATGAATATGAAATGTCATATACTTAATTTTATATCAAAATTTTAGAAAACTATTCATATAAATGCAGCTATATATAGTCATTGCTCGTTGAAAAATTTAAAAACAATACATGAAGATATAGACCATATAAAGTATAAGGTATGAAATATAATATAGTTATCACATATTAAAAAGACAAGAAACAATTAATATGAATACAAGATATATATAAAATATGAAGTGTGTTACAATTATCTTACATAAAAAATTAAAAAACTTCATGTGGATGTAAGCTGTATATAGTTATTTCATATAAAAAAATTAATAAACAATTCATGTGGATATAAAATATATATAATTATCCGACATTGAAAATTTAAGAAATATTTTATGTTAGTGCAGATTGTATATATAACTATTCCATATCAAAAAATTTAGAAATAATTAATGTAGATATAAATTATAAAAATATATATATACAGAGCTGAGTACTTGTAAATTGATTTTATGTTCTGTGGACTTATTAAAAAATATAAAAAAAAGATTCTATACGAGTTATGCCGGGTCATCTAAGTTTTAGATTGATCTGCTGAGTCACTTGGGTTTAATCAAACTAATTGCAATTTCAAGCTTTATCTATTTAGAAGTCAACCAAACCCTAAAACGCTTGGGTTTTTATTCAACTTACCGGATTAAGTTGAGTTTCACGATCATGCTTCTAAATAATATTAATGAATGAATATAAGATGGATTCTTAAAATTGTTTGAAAAAAAGTAGTTAAATTGATGTATAAGTTAATATAAAAACGATTCTTGATCTTGGAAAAAAACAGTATCAGAAAACTCTATAAAATTGCAATAATTTAATGACTTCTAACAAGCATTTTAAATACGCGCTTTAAATTTAATCTGCAACAGAATCAACTTGGTGTAATTATTCTATTCAAAGCTATGAAATATATTTTGTTAAAGTATTTAGGTTTTTTTTGGGGGGTTTTGTTTTAAGATTTACTGCTGAGAAAACTTTACTGGTACTTTTTTATTAAATTAAATGAGGTGACATTTTGTGATTGGTGTATCATTGATTTTTTGTTTTATAATTATGATTGTATCATATAATATAATAAAATTCACGACACATTTTTTTGAGAAAAATATATACGATATATACCATGTTATTTACAGGTCAATTTTAATAAAATATTTAAGGAAGATTATCATTATTTGGTAAGCCAAGAATTTAATAAATTTACAAGAACAAGTTTATAAAGTTTATGAATTCTCAATTTAGATGACGAGTAGATTCATTTTTAGAGATTAAATTCAACAAATAATTGCAAGAAATTAAATTTTCATAAATGCATTCTGGTTAAGTATGAAAGACTCGTCATGAATAGACTTAGACTTGACTTGGTCCTGCTTACATGGTCTGAAAATGCCCATGACGGTTAAAGAATAATAATAATAAAAAAAAGAAAATGTTGAAATTCGACACGTGTACGACTAACCGGAGCACAAAAATTTTAAATTGCTGTATCCAACCACACTAGATATTTGCCTCAAAGAGACCTACCAAAAAGCTCCACATCCTCATCATATACGATACTCAACCTCCGGGATCACCCGATAAAATCACGCCACCTCATTCCCAACCTCGAGTCGCCACCGCGCTTTATAAAAACCGACTACTTTACCCACTCCAAAAGCCAACGCGTGTCCATTCTTCACCGGCAAAACCAGTCAACACAACTCGTTCACCAGTACAGCCGGTCACTCCATGCTCTTCAATTCCCGCTAGGTATATAATCAGTTCCTTCACTTCTCTGCTCTCTCTCTGATTTTCCATTTATGAATTAGCCGAAAAGGTTCTGCGTTTTGCTTTATCCAGCTTGTCGTTTCAAGGTCAGTAGCTAATTAGTCTTTTTATTTCTTTATTTTTTCTGCAGGAAAAGAAAATATTGCTTGAATTTTTTCAAATTATTTTTGTTAAGTCTTAAGATTTTTGTGATCGATCTCTTGAGCTAAAATAAACAAAGTGTTTTTGCGTTTTTTCTTTTCTTTTCTCTTTTGATCTTTTGATTTTTAATTGATAATTAAAATTAATTAAGAACTGGGTTTTAATTAAAGTAAGAATTTTTTTGAGTTCTCGATTCTGAATGTGAGTAATTAAGTGGTGGTTAAGCTTGCATAGTTGTCAATACATATAATTAGTGATTATAGGGGTTTTAAGTGATAAAGTTAGAGTCTTTTTGGGTTTTAGTTGGGTAGTGTAGTTGCTGTAGCTAAAGCTGAGAGCTAAAAAAATTAGGGTTTTTGGGGGATAATTTAGGAAATGAGGTTTTTTTGAGTTGTGATTAAAGGGGGGTTGATTAAAAGATAATTAAATTTGGAGTTCTTTGGATCTTAGTTAGTGTTGCAATTGTTTCTAAATTTAGCTAAAAATTAGTTTTTTTTTTCCTGCGAGGTAAGTTTGTTCTTGGAATTGTGTTGATTGAGAGTTTTAGTATTTATTGTTTTTCGTTTTTCTAGTGCTGATGTAGAGTTATATTGTTTGTTTTAGATCTCTACAAGAAATTGTTGAAAGCTGAAATCGATCACAAAAATATTGGGTTCAAATCTGGTTGGTGAAGCGTGAATTGCTGATTATATTGTGCAGTCTTTTGTGGTTTTTTTTTTTTTTTGATGTGGGTTTTGGTTTTTTATGTTATTATGACTCAGGAGGTTAAGAATATTTAGTTTTGGAAAAATTGGTCAGGCCTGGCTCTGGAGAGCTACTTAGATTCTGGCCGCCAAGGGTCGGTGCCTGGTATGGCACCTTCTCGAGTGGCTGGAGGTTTAGCCCAATCTTCCTCAAGTTCAGGAATTTTCTTCCAAGGGGATGGGCAGTCCAAGGGTTTAGTTAACTCTCGCTTGAGCTCTTCGTTTGGCAACTCATCAAATTCTATTCCTGGAACTGGGCGACCCATTTTGGGTCCAGTTTCTGGGGACATGAATAATGTGGTTTTGAACAGTGTGGCAAACTCAGGACCGAGTGTTGGGGCGAGTTCTTTGGTGACAGATGCAAATTCAGCACTTTCTGGAGGTCCTCATTTGCAGAGAAGTGCAAGCATTAATACAGAGTCATATATGCGATTGCCAGCGTCACCTATGTCCTTTTCATCCAATAACATAAGCATTTCAGGCTCTTCAGTTGTTGATGGGTCCTCGGTGGTGCAGCAGGGCAATCATCAGGACCGAAATGTCCAGCAGGTGCTGCAAAATCAGCAGCAACAACATGGGGCTTCAAGTGCCACATCCTTGCCTACATCACAAATTGGGGGCATGTCACTCCCCTTGGGACCACGAGGTCAGGGATCCTTCCTTCAAGACCCTAATAATCTATCGCAAGTGCAAAAGAAGCCAAGATTGGATGTCAAGCAGGAAGATATTTTGCCGCAGCAGGTGTTGCAACAACTGCTGCAAAGACAGGACTCCATGCAGTTGCAAAGCCGAATTCCACAGCTACAAAACATTTTTCATCAACAGAGACTGAGGCAACAACAGCAAATTCTCCAATCCATGCCACCATTGCAGAGAGCCCAATTACAGCAGCAGCAGCAGCAGCAGCAGCAGATGCAGTTGAGGCAGCAAATGCAACAGCAGGCCATGCAACCAGCATCTTCCCTGAAGCGTCCCTTTGATGGGGGTATCTGTGCTCGTCGGTTGATGCAATATCTATATCATCAACGACAACGCCTTGCAGTAAGTTCTTGCTTTTGTTTGATAACTTTGTAGCATGTATCTTTTTTTTTGGTGTTGCTAATTTGCGTGGCATTTTTTTCATACTTATTCTTGTTTTCCTAGGTAAATATGTATGCTCATATATTTATGGCCCGATATATAAATTAATTTTAATTAAGTGGTTCCTGAAGCATAAATGAGTTTTTAATCTTGTAATGTACTTCTATTATTTTAACAGGAGAACACTATTGCATATTGGCGGAAATTTGTGGCAGAGTACTATTCTCCACGTGCAAAGAAAAGGTGGTGCTTGTCATTATATGACAATGTTGGGCATCATGCGCTCGGTGTTTTCCCCCAGGCATCTATGGTTAGGATTTTTTTTTGACAGTTCTTCTATTTGGTTTTTACCTAATAAGTCATTGGGCTTCATACTGATATAAGTGCATGGATTCCTTTTATTTTTTCTGATGTTGCATGTGTTAGTTTTTCCATTTCTTCATGGTCAAATGTTGGTTGAAAGCAAATGCAAAATATAGCAGCTTCAGTAATCACTTGTTTCTTTATGGACATTATGTTGACATAACCTGCATATAATAGTCCTTTTGTTTCTTTTATCTTATTTTTCAGGAGGTGTGGCAGTGTGACATTTGCGGCTCTAAGTCTGGAAGAGGTTTTGGTAAGGGAATTTAGATGCTTTGTAGTAATGGCTGTTGTTCCTCAACAAGATCATTCCCATACTGTAATTCTTGAAACGTGTTAACATAAAGAATGACATTGAAAACCAGTGACTTGATTTTAGTAGGAATTGCATGTTAGAGAATAATCTAGCACCTTAAGTTTATGGAATCCTTTTACTTTGTGCAAGAATTTTTTGTAATTTGAGTATGTTGTGTAAACTTGCTGTCAAACTCTGTCCACTCTTTGAGTTGATCAAACACAATTTTATGAAAGTCAATGCAATATGCATAGGTAAATAGAAGACAAAAAAGCGTGATCTCAACCTCAATTTTCTTTTGGGGAACTATTGCTCTTCTATTGGAGTGTTAATGCAAAAAGATTGAATAATCTTGCATCTTGACTTACATTTTTTTTTTCACATACAAATTGAGAATTCATATTCCCATTGGCCATCAAGTACTTGTGTTGACATGAAATGATACGATTCAGGCCTGGGTTCCAAATCTGGATCTCTGGGGGTGAAGAATTGGAACATGGCAAGACTGATACAATTTTGACACTTAACAATTGTTTCTGGTCTAATATTTTACATGTCCTCCTTTTATCCCTTATTTTTATCTAGGTGTTTTCTCTTGGTATGTTCTTTTGTGCACTTGTATATTATCTATACAATCTGCTGTGAGGGAACATAATATATCATTCGTGAAAAGGAATGGAACATATCTGGGTGGTTCCATTTTCTGGATCTTTATTTTCCTTGGTTCTGGATAAGCCCACAGTTTTAAATTCTCACTGGTCTGTTTTAAGTTGACTTGTTTCAGAGATTTTATGGCGGTTTGTTGTGCTATCTTCTAGCCACCTTTTTTTAGGTCATTAAATTCAAATATGTAGATTTTGGTTGATGAAAAAAGTATAAACATCATCAAAGAGCCATCTGCAGCTTGTTAGCTACAAAACAAAGAGAAAAAAAAGAAGCTAAAATGTATGTTTTGGTTCTATTCAACAGATGTTCTTGATTGTAATGTTAACATGATAACATATTGATTCCATATTTTTTGTTAGCCATAAAAATACTCCTTTGGCCACTATCCAGATTCTGTTCAACACTCAACTTAGACATTACTGCTATAAATCAAGCATCCTTATGATTCATTTATTCTGGAGATATAACTGCGCATGTTGTTGGGTATGTTTTGCAGAGGCAACTTTCGAAGTACTCCCTAGACTTAATGAAATCAAGTTTGGAAGTGGTGTCATTGATGAGCTTTTGTTTTTGGACATGCCACGTGAACTTAGATTGTCTTCTGGAATAATGATGCTGGAGTATGCAAAAGCAGTTCAAGAGAGTGTATATGAGCAACTTCGTGTTGTTCGTGAGGGTCAGCTTCGTGTTATATTCACCCAGGACTTAAAGGTCAATACGATAACTGTTTCTTATACAAGTATTGACAATTTCTAAATTTCCTAATAACATGCCAGTACTTCTATTCATTTTAGATACTGTCTTGGGAATTTTGTGTACGTTGTCATGAAGAGCTTCTTCCACGGAGGGTGGTTGCACCACAGGTATTCTGTTTGAAACATCATGTTCATTAAAAGTTCCACTAGTTCTTTGTTTTCGTGGAGGAATGCTTCCTAGAGATGAATACATCATTGTTACCCTGCCAGAGAAAAGCATGGGAAAACGAATAGAAAAATAGAGGGCACAATAATGTCTTGTCTCATAGCTTGGTTGTTAATTGGATTATGTGGCTGTGAACACTCTTAATCTGTGAAGCAATTCAAAAGATAAGTGTGGTTGATCATCTATAACAGCTATGAAGTTTTCGATAAGAATTACTGGATTCAACATCAGTTATCAGTGTGATTTGAGCCTCAGATTTTGAAGATTCTAGTTATATTTTTAACTTATAAATACCTGAACGCTTTTGCAGGTGAATCAGTTGCTACAGGTTGCACAGAAATGTCAGAGCACAATTGCTGAAAGTGGATCTGACGGGGTTTCTCAACAGGATTTGCAAACAAACAGCAATATGTAAGTAAATGAGCACTCACTTAATTCTTTCCTAATAAATTGGGTGCTGCTTATGCAATCTTTCTGGCTGAAGCTGTTTGACTGAAAACACAAGTGACTAGGTCCTCACAGATCACATCCTTGAGGCTTTATGTCCAGAAATAAAAAAAAGCATTTGTTATGTGCCTGGAGTTGTGATAGACAAGAACTTCCTACTTGCTAAGTTGTTTTGCTAACTCAGCCCTTCTGCCTCTTACGATATAATAAGTGTTCGAGGTATCTAATGTTGATCCTGCTCAAATGGAAGTTGTCGACTGAGGAATTGATTATGTCCTTGAGCATTTTGGATGAAGTCTCAAGATTTGAATCTGTATACTAGAACTTGCAGCTGTGACTGTTACCATTCTAGACCGTGGCCCTCTTGTATCTTTATGTTTTGGTGGAGCATAAAATCATGTAGCTCTCCTTGGGCATGGCATTCATAAAACACCCTGTCTCAACTCTTGAATGAGCTTTAAATGCTAAGGGTACATTATTTTGGTAGTTTCATTTACTCTGTATTTTGTATTTCAACAGAAGGCTATATCAAATATGATGTTAATATTTGGTTTGCACAGGATTGGATTATAACTACGGTTAGTTAATACTAATCCACTGTTGATTTTTTTAAGGGTTCTGACGGCTAGTCGCCAGCTTGCGAAGAGTTTAGAGTTGCAGTCGCTGAACGATTTGGGTTTTTCCAAAAGATATGTCAGGTGTCTGCAGGTATAACTTTCACTCTTTCTGGATCTGAATTTCTGTATTGATAGAAAACTTTGATCTATGTTTTATGATTTCTTTCTCCAATTTATTACAGATCTCTGAGGTTGTCAGCAGCATGAAGGATCTGATTGATTTCTGCCGGGAGCAAAAAGTTGGGCCTATTGGTAATTTCCTTTTGTGGCTGGTGTTACTATATTTATCTGTTTTTACCTATATATTATGGCTTCATTTCTGGACCTGCCATATTCTAGGAAGTTCCTTGGGAATAATATATTGTTATGCATGTCAGTTCTTTCTCAAGTTTAATATCTAGTTATAGTTAAAAAAAATTAAAAAATGGGAGCGCTTGTTTGTTTTGGCTTCTACTTTCTTCTGTTATTATTTGTCATGGTTTGTGTTGTAATTTTCATTAGTTTCGAAGGTGTTTTCATGTGGGCATATTTATCCGCTGCTAGGAATTTCTTTTCTTTTCTTTTTCTTTTTTCTTTTTCTTTTTTCATATAACATCTTCTAATGTTTGCATTTTATCAACATGAAGGTTGCACCTCCAATGATTTTTTATCAGACAGCTAAAAGTTCTGTTTCATTTTGATTTCATTTCTCTTATATTTGATAAATATATTTATTTTAGACAGCTAAAAGTTGTGGTTCATTTTTGTGCGCCTTGACTATTCTACTTTGTTTTTCTTTTGCCTGCTAATTTTTGCTACAAGAGAAAACCATTGTTTTGCACATAATGTGCATAGAGACCTGATGTGGACCATTGCCTGCAGAGGGCTTGAAAAGTTATCCTCGGCATGCGACTGCAGCTAAGCTTCAGATACAGAAAATGCAGGAAATGGAGCAGTTAGCAAGTGTTCAAGGTCTGCCAACTGATCGAAACACCCTCAACAAGCTAATGGCATTACATCCTGGAATAAACAGCCATGTGAATAGCAACCATCAAATGGTTGGTCGAGGTGCTTTAAGTGGTCCAGCACAGGCTGCTTTGGCATTAACAAACTTCCAGAATCTGCTCAGGAGGCAGAACTCAATGAATTCAAACTCCAGTTCACAACAGGAGGCTGCTTCACCATTCAATAATTCTAATCAGAGTCCATCCTCAAACTTTCAAGGAACCGCTAACTTCATACCTGGATCCATGCAGAACTTACCTGTGAGTGGCTTTTCTAGTCCACATCTACCTCCCCAACAGCCCCAGCAGATGCAGCAGCGCTCATTGAGCTCTAATAGCTTACTCCAACAGAGCATTCCACAGTCCTCCCAAGGCAACCAGGCCTTGCAACCACACATGATCCAGCTGTTGCAGGAAATGTCCAATAACAGTGGGGGAGGAGTCCAGCAACATTCCCTCTCTGGACAGAGTGGGAATGGTGGCATGACAAGGAGTGGATTGGGTTTTGGAAGCAACACTTTGGCAACACCTCCAACTGCTTCCACTGTGTCTGTAGGTGCAGGAGGACTTGCACCAAGCCGGAGCAACAGTTTTAAAGCCGCTGCGAACAGTGATTCTTCAGCAGCTGGTGGCAACAGTGGGTTTAACCAGAAAGTGCTAGATTTGCCTCCAAATCTTCATCTGCAGGACGACCTGGTTAGTGATATTGCCCATGAGTTCACTGAAAATGGTTTTTTTAACAGTGACCTTGATGATAACATGGGTTATGGTTGGAAGGCGTGACTAACAGGGTTGGACCAGTTGCTTGCTCTCAAATGAGCGAGTGTTGGCCATCTGTATTTGTACAGAATATTCAAATAGCTGTTTCCCCCCACCCTGTCTCCAGCTTTTCTAATGATGGGATTTGTTGCAACATACCAGGGACTTGTACTTCAGTAGGTAATTAGGTTTTTTCTATTTTTGTTTTTTTGGCCTTCTCCCTTTTCTTTTGAGGGTTTTTTTTTTTTAATCAAGTCACTGCAAGTGTATTCTATTGAACAAAAAACTGGAACAGCTAATGTGATATCTAAATGAGTTCTCCATATTGTATTTAAAGCTTCTCATGAACTGAACAGCTTATCTAAATGTGGTTCGTGATGATGTTCACATACCATTTTACAATCCTGTTACATTAATTATTGATAGGGCTACAAAGATGGTGTTTTAGGCAGGGAAACATAAAGAAGAGGGGGGATTAGGGCAGCTTCGGCTTCTTGCATGAAAACCCTAGAGAAATCAACCTGCACCTAAACTAATAATGATTCTTCTATCCCGGCGCCCTTCAAGCTCTCGTCGTTTACTGGTGCTGGAACAGGAGGAATCCTGGGCCACAAACCTTTATGACTTGAGCCGCTTCCCCTGTCTAGGTGGATTGCCATAGTCTTGCTAATTGGTGCTAAATTAATCGCAGCTTGCGTCGAACTATGTTCATTACTTCTATGATTGATCTATGGAGATGTGAAGGCCTTGGAAAGTGATTGTCATTTATGGGGGAATGGCCGCTGTGTTTGTCATTTGTGACCAAAATCCATATCAATCTTATCCCATTCTATTTATTTGAGTAAACAGGTTAAATTTTTCTTCAATATAAAAAAATTATTTAAATATTGTTAATATTTTTTTTCTAACCATTTTTTTTTAAATCTTGTGAGAGATAACTAGATGTAATCTGATTGAATTTACAGATTCAAAAGCAATCCATAAAACTTATAAAGAAATAATTTGACAAAAAAAAATTTAGATGATATTTTTTTTAATATTAAGATAATAATGTATTGGATTGACTTAAGTCAATCCGGGTTAACATGTTAAATCCGCGATCTGGATTATGAGACTATGATAATCTTTTAAAAAGCAAATCAAAATAAATTATAAAGCCTAATTCTCAATCAAACCAATGTTGAAGGATGAAATTGAAAAATACTTAATTAAAAAAGGATTTAACAAAGCGACCCGAGTTAACTAGTCAAACCCGCGATCTAGGTCATAAAACCGAGAGAATCTCATGGAAAACAAATCAATTAAAAAAAAACATAAAAAACAACCCATGTCAATTCGCTAAACCTATGACCCGGATTATCAGACCGAGATAACCTCATAGAAAGAAAAAAATGACCTGATTTAACCTGAGTTAACCTACCAAATCTGCGACTCTGATCATAAGATTGAGATAACCACATAGAGAGCAAATCAAAACAAATTATGAAGTTCAATTCTCAAACATCCATGTCAAACCTAATGTTGAATGATGAAATTTGTAAAAAAATTTAATTAAAAAATAACATAAAAAATAAGTTAAGTCAACCCGGGTTAACTCATTAAGCACTATTTTCGATTCATGAGACCGAGATAACCTAATAAAAAAAAAATCAAAACAAATCATGAAATCTAATTCCCAAACACAATATTAAATGATAAAATTGAAAAAAAAAACCAATTAAAAAAACCGATTCAATTGGGTTAACTCTCCAAACCTGCGACTGGGGTAATGAGACGAGGACAACCCAATAAAAAAAATCCAATATTAAGGGACAGGGGACCCATAAACCGGGTCATAAGATCGAGATAACATCTTAGAAAAAAAATAAAAAAAGACCCGATTTAACCAGGGTTAACATGCCAAAACTGGTGACCTTGATCGTGAGTCCAAAATATCCCCATAGAAAGCAAATCAAAATAGACTATGAAGCCCACTTAGTGTTGAATAATAAAATTTTTAAAAAACACTCAATAAAAAATAAGATAAAAAATAATCCTTGTCTATTCGGGGTTAATCCTTTAAGTACTATTCTTGAGTCATGAGGTTAAAATAACATAATAAAAAATAAACAAAACAAATAATGAAATCTAATTTTTAATTATTCTAATATTAAATGATGAATTAAAAAAAAATTAATTAAAAAAACTTGGGTCAACCGGGTTAGTCCGTCAAACTGAGTTAACCTGCTAAACTTGCAATATATGTCATGAGAGTGTGACAATTTAATAAAAAAAATATTAAAACAAATAATTTTTTGTTAAAAAAATTGATAAAAAAACTACTAAAATAAATAATAATATGTGAGAAAAAGTAGAATAAAACCCTTTATCTTTTAGTATACAGTTAATAATTAATGGCACGATTTCTCCACGTGTAGATGTGATGGCCACATTATGTCTCTTGATGAGTATAAAATAAAATACTCATCGCCCTTTTTTCTTCACAAAAAAGAAGTTGCAGACTGACAAACTTCTTTCCACCTTCCGTTCTCAAATCATAGGCTGAAAATCCTTCAATATTTTTTTAAAAAAGAAACACGATCGACGGAGTCTTCTAAAAGAGAGAGTAAAAGAGGGTCAGAATGATGTGTCAAATTCTTTTCAGAGGTGGAGTGGTGGGGACAAATGGCTAAGCCCTAACTCTTATGTGGATAAGAACGGCAACATAGCATAAATGTGACGGAACAGTCTTCCTGCTTAGCAGTCAGTCACCACACTCGTACTCATCGCTGTCATGCCCAAATTTGAAGACACGACATGACCCAGCAGGCCTCGACTGCCCACCAAGCTCAGTGGAATCCCCTTGAAAACAACACAACTTATCAGATAAAGAAACCATATATATATATATATATATTTGCTCCAGAAGGTGGGTTCATGATTTTGTTGCCTCAAATTCTTTGGCCTGTGAATCTTTTCACAACAAAAGTGCAAAAGAGAGCAGCTGGTGATTAGCACGCATGGATTAAGGGGTGTGAGGTATCCCCTTAATATATCTACAGCTCAACATAGTACTGTTCTGCAATACAACCATCCTTCATGATTTTGTCACAAATTAACAAATGAAGATCAATCCAATTTACATTGCCTTGCTATAGAATATTACAATACTCGTGGACTACAAAAAAAACAACCCACCATCTTCTTTTGTTAGCTAGAGCTGTCCCCTAATATATATATATATATATATATATATATATATCTCGTATGTAAATCTCACCATTTCTATCTACAAGGATACAATTTGTCTAAAATTGCTTCAGCTTTTCTCTGAACTCACTAGGGCATATTAACACAGAGTCTAAGCACACGCCACCTTTCGTATGTGTGCAATCAATCTGCATCATGGAAAATCTGAGCTTCAATGGCGCAGTATTTGTGCTGTCAACAACAAAGTCACCAGCATGGTAATGCCCCCAATTTCCTTGTTGATGCAAGTAGCATTCCGATGACGCTTGCTGGCCATTCGATGTCGAAAGCTGGAATCGAACCGGCTTAATGTCCCAACCATGAACTCGATCGACGTTGCAGGTTCGTCGGCCGAGTTTTTTCGAGGTCTTGCCTAGTTGAAGCCTGAAGAATAGGCTATATGTTCCTGCTGGAAACTCAAACTCTAATTCTCCCCCGACTTCGAACCACCATATTTGTTGAAGATATGCAATTGTGTTGAATCTACATGTCGTCAAAAACATTGAGTTATACATTAGCGCGCGCTTGCATTGATGCAACTTCCATGATCCATATACAATATTCCAAATCCTCAGGGAAATCACCACAGCAACATCATACTTGTCTAATCAATCATGAACAAATTAAGATGATAGTAAAATTGTTTATGGTTAAATATTTATTAGATTGAAATCTCTTAGTGGAAGACATGTTCCATACACACAAGGCATCTACCAAGAAAAAAGAAGGACAAAAAATATTTAATTCCTCAGAGCCCACAAGACAAGCAATCCAATAATTGAATGATTGGAATAAAGTCTTCAAAAAATTTTCATCTGTTGAATTAGTATTTGCAAGTCATTGTTACTTATTGGTCACCTGTTTGCATTATTTTCTGGGAATTAATTGGCTAGAAGAATTCAAAACTCACCCATCAAGGAAAGGTCTGGTCCACTTTTTATTTCACAAATAAAAAAATAATTTTATTTTCATAGCTGAGATTTTTATCTTGAAATTAGATTTGAAAGGTTGCCGAGCCAATAGCTGATATTTTTTTAGATATTTTGCAAAAATAATAATTTTATTGAGGCCATGAAAAAGACATGGCAATAATATTTCATCGATCTTCAAGGGAAAAAAGAGATACAATTCATGAATATTCAGTAAATAAAAAGTGAACAACCAATTATGGAATGTGTGTGTGAAAATTAAGCATATTGTTTTTTTATGTGGGATTTAAACCCAAAAATCCCACAGGTTTTACTGATCATGCACCATAAATACCAAAGATAAATCTTGGAAAATCTTTTTATTTGGGGGTTTTTTCTCAAATTAAAATTAATACATCTTAATAATATAATCAAGAAATACTAATAAACCCTAACTATCCAAAATAAATAAATAAAACATTTCAACTATGTAAATTCCATCCAAATATATATGTAGCTAGCCACAAAAGGATAAGAGAAACTAATGAAAAACGAAATAAATAAATCAAATGGATATATAAGTCTCTGATCACCTGGATTCTTCAGATGAAATATGATTCCAATATCTTCGATCATCAATCCCAGTTATCCTTAACGCCTTGTAAGAAACAGCAACACAAATCTTGCCACTACTTTTATCCAACCACACTTGCTGTAGAGATTAATCACAAGAAAATTTAATTGTCATTAAAAAAGAGATATAGTACATAATTAATTAATAAACTCCTTTTGCAGTATTTCTTTTCTTACAAAATTCTTTACCTTGGCGCCATTATCAAAGCAATTAGGTCGACACAATCTTGCATAGATCTCTTTCTTGCTCAAACTCTCTGGACTTTGGCCTAAAACTTTCTCGACAAGAAACTTATAGTTTGATGGAAGCTTAGTTTCCCACACAAAATCAGCCAAAGAAGCACCATGAAAAGTCTTGTTCAACTTGGCTAGTTTGCATATCTCAGGAGGATCCAGGTACATAAAAATGGAAGAAACGCAACTTTCTGGGACATCATCAAGACTAGGTCTTGATGGAGAAGAAACCGAACCTCCCTCGTTTCCCAAGGCCAAACTAGATGACCCAGCCCCCATAAAGAAAAACAAAGAATTCAAGAAAAAGAAACAACGAGATATATATGTCCTATAATATCAAGGAATTTGAAGTGTTTAAAGGTAGAGGAGGAGGTGATAAGTTCTTTGGGAAACTGGAGGAGAGATCGAGGAAAGATCATGCGTCACCATTTTCTTCATGTGTGAGGGAGGCAATGGATTTTGGGTTTTAAGAGAGACCGAGAGAGAGATTATAGTAGTAGTAAAAGGGGAAAAGAAGAACAGTGAAATTGAAAAATCTTTTTTCTTTTTTTAAAAGAATAAAAAAGGTTGAGTAAGCAAAGGATCAGAGGCTGTAACAGGGACGTGTACCTGAGTGTGCATGGAATATATATATATATATATATATATATATATATATATATATATATATATATATATATTTGGGTTGGGGAATAAGATATCATATTGGTGTCCACACACGGTTTTGTGGCGTGTGAGAAACCTAGCCAATCCATGCTCGGAAGAGTATTGGAATATATATAAAATAGTACTGTATTTTTAATTTATTAATGTATATTTGTGTGTATATTCAAATATTTGAGCTATTAACTTTGAGGAGTAAGTTGTAAAACCTAGTTGAATTCTCGAAGGTTGAACCTATCCATCTAAGTTTATTCAAAACATTATTTTAAAATCTTGAAACAATAGCTTTTTATATTTTTTTAATTGCAAATGTCACTAGAATTTTAATTGTGTCACGCTATAAGCTTAACAAAATTAATTCTTATCTGATTTAA
>Ga0325411_1004085_pt1 | contig 16417 bp, 5 predicted proteins | sample PopdelMetagenome_13_FD_206181 | JGI IMG/M metagenome (GOLD analysis project Ga0325411, IMG submission 206181) | Populus deltoides microbial communities from Bellville, Georgia, United States - Xylem-PdIQD-R4 | ecosystem: Host-associated > Plants > Phyllosphere > Stem > Wood/Secondary xylem...
AACTTCTCCCACCATCATTTTTCTTCCCACACCCACCATCTGGTCCAGAAAATCTCCAGTATTTGGGTCTTGAACAGTGCCGAAAAACTGGTAGAAGACAGCAATAAACTTCACTGGATATAACATTACATTGATTAGAATAGTAAACATAGGGCAACTTACAGATATAAAAATAATATCCGGGAAATTAGACAGAATGATAATTCAAAATACAATTCATAAACAGAATGATCAACAAGCCGCTACCCATTCTCCGGCAGCCCCTGGGAAATACTTCATTTTTCTGTATAAGAAAAAGGTTTGCATCTTGTCTTTGTTCTCCTCTCGAATGCCACAAAACGGAGAGACTATTGAGATCTCTCTCCCCATCTACAACTTCATATTTACACCAAATCATCAACTTCATATTCACAAAAGTCAGAAGAATCGATGGGCCACAGAATTTGATTAAACCCCATTAACAAAATTAACAAAAATTTGGAAACTTCACTTCACCAACTCGGAAACCCACCCAACATCTGGCCCGGAAACAGCCGACTCAACTCGATCAGGGTCCAGTGAGTTCTCTTTACTCAGCTTTGCATATATCTTCGCCCTCAAATCTCTCCCAGACTCCACCCTCTCCATTGCAGGCTCCTCCTCGCAAGTACTGCTATCTCCCCAGATATCCAACTGGCCAAGTCCAGACCGAGTTGCCATTGTTCTAGTAGGAGTAGAAGGCAGGCTACAGAACCCGGGTCGCAGCGATGACCCACGTGGCGACCCGAATCTAGACCCGGACTGGACCCCCCAAGAACCAACAGGAGAACCTATTTTCATCTTCCCAAGCTGCAATCCCCGCATAGAAGCAAGAAGCTCACTCATGGAATTAAAAGACCCGGATCCAGACCCGCCGATCACCTGTGGACTGACTGGTGACATCGGTGGCGAATCAGATGGTGGAGAAACTGGCGGAGAAGTCAAAATCGAGGTTGGAGATGAAACAAAAGACCCAGCTTTTGTCAGGTAAGAGTCGAGAGGATGCATAACCAGGGACCCAAAATCAAGTTCCCACGACCCGGATCCGTTTCCTTTAGGACTAGGCTGAGGAAGGAGCCTAAGCTGTTCGGGAGTGTGAGCAAAAAAGCAAACCCTGCGGCGACAAGCAGGTCCATCCTTACACGGCTGAGTCCTGTAACGGGCAGGATGGAGCCAGCACTCAAAGACACCGTGAGCAAACTCACAAGAATCTCCTTTCTTGCAACCGCCTTTCCGAAATTCAGGGCAGGCCGTTCCAGAGTAATGATACCTTTGTGGGTCCCTTCGCCGAGCTTTCTCTCCAGGATGCGCGTACGGACATTCAGTCCAGTCATGCGACCGACCACGTCCACACCTTCTCACTTTGAACACGTACATACGGAAGTGATCGCATGAGAACGCATCCACTGGTAAGTCTAGCTCGTCTTCGAAGGATGGGTCTGGCTCGTTTGACGGAAGGTAACGGTGAAGTGCCGTCAGGGAGTCGAGCGCATTGAAGTTGGTGAATGGAGAAGAGGGGATTGTTGACGGTGATGGTGATGTTGTTTGGTCATCGTATGGGTCCCATTGAGGGATTTGGACGGTGGGATTTGGATGGTGATGAGGATGTTCTCCGATCATCATGGTTTGCACATAGCATACGGTTATGGAAGCGGGCGTGGGGTTGAGGAGTTGAGGAGGACATGGTGAGCGAGGATTATAAACTTGCTTTGTTTAACTATGGTTAGGTAAAATTAACTATGGTTAGGTGTTGATAAATGATTAAATCTACCGTCCTTGTTTTTTTTTTCTTTAACTGTGATTACAGTACAGTGTCTAGATTTGAATAGTGTGAAATGCTTGATGTGAGAGTTTGTGGTCACGGCAATTTTTCCACCGTCGATGTTAATTATAATTGACGGGTCAGGTACAAGTCATTTGTTTGTTAGTGACTGTTGTGAGAAGAGATGTTACAGCCCTGTGATTCTATTGCTCACTGTTTGTCGAAACCGATTGCATACTAATTTAGAACCCTTAAATATTTTGAGGTACCTGTCACGTATCGCAGGTAAATCGTTGTACATCTCGTGACTGTGGGACCGACTGGACTTTTAGTCAACAAAAATATTTATTGACAAATAGTTATTTAATTTTTCTAAAGCACGGATATTATAACCAGACTTGGATCGTGAATTTATGGAATTAATTTTAAAAGAAAATTGTTTCAGGTTTTTTTTTAAAATAAAATGATGTTAATTTGAATGATTTATTAAGAATATTAAAATAATATTATTTTAAATAAAAATTAAAAATAAAATTATTGAGGTTTAGCTGACCAAATATTATGTAAATTTAGTTTGATCAACTTAATCAATCAAGTTTAATCAAGTTATCTTTCAAACGAAATCAAAATAAAAACAAGCTTAACAAGGCTTTAAATTATTAAGTTAACCCTTCGGGTTACATCGGGTTATATAATTGTGTTTTAACTAATTAATATGTAACTCTAATAGTTGTCTCAGGCTTAAATAAATCTATTTCTTTCCTATTTTGTTTAGTTTAAGTTTTATAATAATTATATAAAAAGAATTTAATTTTTATGAATATATGGAGTGAATATAAAATTTGTAACTTTAAAATGTTTTAGAGATAAATATCAATGTTGACTTTAAAAATACCCTTCCTATATAGAAAAAAAAATTATATAAAACAAATTTAACAATCTTGAAAACGATAGAACTTTTATACATTTAGATTTTCTCAACATTAGTTGTATATTTATATTTTTATTAGAACATTATTTAATATTATTATTATTATTATTAAAATTTAAAGTTACATCCTTGAAAACATTCACTCCTATAAAGAAAATAAACAAACAAAAATAATAAATAAAATATTTACACTAATTAGCTTTATTGTTTTTTACCTTGTATATAGTCCTAATATACAGAGAGAGAGTTACATTTAACAAACAAGAGAAAGTTAAATAGTATAATAAAATTATTCAACTAATATTAATATGTTGGTTCAACGGAATCAGAAAAATATGGAGATGTTTCATCTGTTGCTATATAACTAAACTAACTTGATTTATGCAATTAATTATTAGATTCTTGCAGCTTATTTTTTATTAGGTCAGTATATACTCTAACACCCTCTACAAACTGATGAGTAGTTTAGAAACCATGAGTTTAGATCTTAGAAATTAAAATCTAGTTGTAGTATGCCTTTTTATAAATATAAATGTCAATTGATCCTTGGTAAAGATATGGTTGACTCTAATATCTTTATTTACTATCTTTTGTCTAATAAAATGGTAGTAAATTTCCACATGCTTTGTTCGAGCATGGAAGACTAGATTTAAGGCTAAGATTAGTGCTTCAATGATATCACACTAGATAGTAGAAGGTGATGAAAAACAAATATGGAGCTCTTTCATTAACATTTTAATCTAGTAAACCTATGTTGTAGCTAAAACCATGCTTTAGTATTCCATTTATCTGGTTGAACGCGAGACAACACCTTATTTCTTGGCATACCATGATATTAAATTCTTGCCTTGAAAAATATTGATTCCACTAGTACTTCTCCTATCATCAAGATTTCCAACCCATTTCGAGTCACATAAAACATTTAAGTCGATAATTAAAGGTGCATAAAATAAGTTGTAGTCAATTGCATATTTTAAATAGTGAAAGACCCTCTTAGTTGTCATCCAATGAGAGTCTCGTGGACTATACATAAATTACCATAACCGATTTACTGTATAAGAAATATATGAAAGTGTAATGGGTGCAATACTGCAAGGCACCTATCACATGCTTGTATTCAGTAGAATCCAACATAAATGTGTCATTAGTAAAGGAGAGCTTAATTTTTAAAGTTGTAGGACAAGCTAGACGTTTAACACTTATCATTTTAGTGATTTAAAAAAGATTTAAGATATGTTTAGATTATCTACGATAAAGTCCTTCATTATTTCTTTATGCTTCAATACCAAAGATGTGAAACCCTGGAAATTTATAATTTAAATATGCAGATGCGTAAACCCTCATGTAAACGTAAGATTGAAAGTGGTAATATTTCAAAAACAGAATGTAGAAAATCAGGGTTGTTACAAAAGAAGTAACTCAACTACCCAAAATCTTTAAGATGAAATTTTATCTTCAAGTTGTTAATGAACGAATGAATGATAGAAAGGTTGGATCCAATGATAATTATATCATTTACATAGACCAACAAAAAAAACTAATGTATTAATACAAAATGTAAACAAAGAATAATCAACTATGAATTCCTCAAAACCAAGCTCCAATCATTATAGGGATAGCCTTTAAAACCAAGTCCTTGGAGCTTGTTTGAGGCCATAAATAGATTTATGAAAATGACACACTAGATCAGGCTAACTTTCATAAATGAATTCGTGAGTTTGTTTCTTATAAACTTCTTCATCAAAGATTCCATGTAGGAATGCATTTGAGACATCTAATTTTCCACCTAAATGTTACTATAATTTATAAAATCAATCGAACCATAATTGATTTGACTATTGAAGAAAAAGTGTCAATGTAGTTGATATTATATTTTTTTTATCGAAGTCTTTTACCACAAGTCTAGCTTTGCAATGTTCAATGATGCCATCAGGATGTCTTTTAATTTTGAATACATATTTATTCCTCGCAACATTTTTACCATTTATCCTTAGATAAAAAGACCACATCACATTCTTTATTAGAGCATCAAATTCACATCTCATAGCTTATCTCCATTTAAGTTTTGCTATTGCCTATGTAAAACAAGTTGGTATAAATTTTGTAAGTACACTAGTCAAACAATAGAAAGAAAACATTTCAAAACAAAATATTATTCAGGTTTTAAAATTTTCTATTTTTTAACATGTTATGATAACTCTGTTGGGTTGGTAGAGCCAAGGATTGTGAGGAGGTGCAATAGTAAAATGTGATTGATGTAGAGATGAATTTGTGTTTAGGTGGAACTTTGAAGAATTCTCAAGAAAGATAATGTTAGGATCTGGAGAGAAAGGTAAATGATGAGTATTATCTTGGAGGCTAGAGTTATAAAGAGGATCATTTGCTATATTATTGGCAAAGATAAGAGAAATTGAATTGAAGTGATATTATTATTAGTGGAAATGCATGGAAGATAGAAAATAAACATTTATACGACATTTACCCTTTATTAGAAATGAGTCCTCATCAAATACAACATACATTGAAATATAGACCCTGCATATGTTCAAATCAAAACACTTATATCCCTTTTATTGGCCAGCATACCAGAGAAAGAGACATTGTTTTCTTTGAAATGTAGTTTGTTATCTTTATAGGATTGTAAGTATGAATAACAAGAACATCAAAATGTCCTAAGAGAATTGTATAATGATAGATTTTTTTGAAGCATGAAGTAAGGTGATAAATTATATAGGACTTTTATAGATAGGTGATTTATAAGAAAGGCAATTGTAAAATAGACATTTATCTAATATTTATTAGGTAGAGGTGTTATGACCAATAAAGTTAAATCAATTTCTTGGATATGTCGATGTTTTCTTTCAGCAATATAATTTTACTATAAAATATAAAAACAAATTAATGTATGATATATCCTATATGTTACTAAAAAATATTTAAAATTGTTAGAGAGATATTCTCCTCTATTATCGATCGTAATTGTTAAGTTTTAGTATAGTACAGATTTTTGACAAGAGCTTTGTATTTTAGAAAAATAACAAACACATCAAATTTGAAATGCATATAATACATCTATATGAATCTACTAAAATCATTGACAAAAGAAACATAATAACGACAACCATCAATGGGATTAACTGACACCCATATATCAGTGTGAACTAGTTGCAAAGGTTTTGTATATTGTCGGGTGGAATTAGTAAAAGAGAGTTTTGTAGCTTTTCTTAATTAACAAGAGCTGTCGAAACTCAAATGCTTGGAATGCATAGTAACAACCTAAAGTGGACTTTGCATGAGGCCGTAGGAGATTATGCCAATAATATACATAATTATACATCCAAAATAGTAAGGTTACAACATTTTCTTGATTACATGCATATAAATTGGTTTTTCAAAACTTTCATCATATATTACAAAAACCTACCCAATATGGGAGTCTAGATATCTCAATAGTACTTTTTAAGGACTAAAACCTTCGAGAGAAGGTACCTGTAAAACACATAAAATCACACAATTAAAATAAATATTTGTACAATCACGGTTACTAATATTTGTCAAATTATATGAGCAAACATCATTTTTTAACTCATTTATAAACACACCAATTCTGTGTTAAATTTTCAATTTAATACATTCTCTTCGAGAACTTATGAACTCTCATTTTCTTTATTATACTCGTTAAACTATCATCGTCATACTCGTAATAACTCTTTGATAAAAATTCTATTTCTTAACCAATCTTAAAACATTCATCACTTATACTTTAAATTAATTTATTCATGGTAACATATCAATCATCTGCTTGTATTTTCATTAGATCCCTTTTATAAAAGCATCACAAATACTCTCAGTTCGAAATCCAAACCCTATTAAGATTCATTACCACCTACTATACACATATAGGTTATACTTTAATTTAATTTCGCTTTCATCAAACCAAATAACACCCTTAATATTCATGGATATGATATTGGCTCACTATTTGTGTTCATTGATTTCAACACTTATTTCATCATTTCTGACCATATAATTTCATTAGTTCACCTCAACGCCCATTATATCCATTTCGACCAACTAATTTCATGAATTCATTTTGACTATCATGATGTTATTTATGGCTCATCAATATCAATCTTCAATCCCAAAATCTAATATATCAATTTTTCAATCTTAATATACTTTTATGCCCTTTTATTGCTTATCCATATTATTTTTCAATCTCAATATGTCTTATACTCATTTATGGCTCATTCAAGTTATTTTTCAATCTTAATATGCATTATACCCATTTATTGCTCATTCTTGTTATTTTTCAATCTCAATATCTTTATACATATTTATGGCTCATATATTATTTTTCAATCTCGTCATATTTTATGCTCATTTATAGCTCACTTATATTATTTTTCAATCTCTATATAAATACTTTATACCCATTTATGGCTCACCCATGTTATTTTTTAATCTCAATATACTTTAGGCCCATAATAGCTCATCTATATATGTAATACAAGTACTTTGTCATCTTTGGATCCTTAACACCATTAACCATTTTGAAACAAATATTATGTTATTTTTAGCTCTATAATGCCATTCGTCGATTTAAAATAATTTTCATGCCGCCTGTGGCACATTAACATTACTTATAAATTTAAATAAGTGTTTGTTTAATTCATTCAAAATCCATAACCTCCATTCATGTAAATACTTTCAATCTATAACCCTCCATTCATACAACCAGATTATTTTATATTAATCAATAGTCTTTGTTCAAACAATTAGCTTGATTTAAATTTTATAGCCCTCTTCTAAACGATCGACTCATATCATTATCAATAACATCCCCAATAACTCCCGTCCATGCGACCAACTTTTACAATTCTAATCCAATGCTCAAATACTCAAACATATTTACATGTAAATTTTTCACACTCACATAATTCGATTTCCTATTTTTCATAGCCACATGCATAATAATCAACTCTATACCATCCACGCTCAAAATCAAGCATGCAAAATATTACAAGCACATAAATTAACCAAAAATCAAGGTCAGTTATTTAAAATTCTCTAAAATTCCCAAAACTAACATTTTGACCACTTCTAAGTAAAAAATTTTAAACGATCAAATATCTTTAATTGTTTCTCACATCATAAATTTTCAAATATTAATTAATCAAATTTTTATTCAATAAGCGTCTCAACCCCAACAAACCTAGGATTTTACATTCCTTTAATTTATTTTTGAAAAACATGGCTGCAAGTATGCAATCATGCAATAAATTCTAAATTTATCCCTAATTACCATGAATTAAACATACACATCATGAATTAACACAAAGTTTATCAAATCCCATTCTCCCACGCCTCTTTTATCTTAGGTCAGCCACTAAACAAACAATGAGCTTATGTTTTTGTTTCAATTTTTTTCCATCACATTCACTTGGTTGAAATAAATTCTAATTTTATTTGTTTTTGGTTGGGAAATACGAGGCATAAATGTTGAGCCGGGTTTACATTCACTTGGATTTTGATTGAATAATCTAGGTCAGGGTTGGAAAATGAAACCCAACCCAGTTCAGAGTGCTGGTTCTTGAATCGAGCCGCCGTCCTGGTTTCGTTGCAGTGGAATGAAGAATTTGAACCAAAAAAATCGACTCACGAAACGAAAGAGTGTTTCATGAGATATCGGAGAAGTCTTAGATCATTCGATAAATTAACGAGAAGTATCGAGACATTTTGATGGAGTGTTTTGGAGACGTATAGTAAGGGTAGTAGGGGACACGTGGACGGTAAGCAGGAAGTGGCAGCCATGCTGAAATGGGTGTATTGAGCTGGTAGGTGAATTACGGCCACTTGTCACGAATTCTCTGCTGTTTTCAAGAACCCACGAACTACTTGGCAGCTACGGCCCCGCCAAAGTTAGCGGCATCGTTTAGGGAGGCACCCCGTGCATTTTAGCCACCCCTTCCTGAATTCCTTAACTTGCGCTTCTGCTTCAGATATTTTTTCTAACCATACGATGTCGTAATAGTTAGCGAATTGGTTATTTATTTATTTATTTATTTGCAGATAAAGAAAAGCAAAACATAATTAACACCGTACGAGTTCCTACAGGGAGTTATGTTCCCTCCTCTCATAAAAGAAAATAGATTTATTAGTCCAATAGATGCGTGTAATAAACAGACAAAGTGTTAAAAACTCAATTATATTGAGGATATCACTTCCGGTCAAGTTTGTACATTATATTTACGACTACTTAATGGAAACTCTTTTCTTTTTCAATAAATGACTAGACTTAACATGAGAAAATAACGAATATAGTATACATGAGAAAATAACACATATATACTATAGTTATTAAATTCGGTCTGGAAATTGACCCGGCTAAGAGAACATATATATATATATATATATATATATATAGCTTGCAAGTGGCTAAAACAGCTGATGAGTAGAAGAAAGAAGACAATCACTTCATTCCTTTTCATTATAAGAAAATAATATTTGCTGATGGAATACACTTTGAATAAAACCTTTTATTTAAAGGCGGAGGAGTAACTATATAAATATATATATATATTGCCTTCTGGAGGTTTATTGATACTGCGTGCTCCTCCTGATTCGAATGCATTGTTAACAAAACCAAACGGCAAAAAAAAAAAAAAAATAATAATAATAATAAAAAAACAAATTGTGAAGAAAAATCCTGTTCGCAGGAGCCCTAGCTTAGCAGTTCCCTGATCCGTGGAAATACACGGCGCTAGGGCACCACTGCAGCTGCCTGTTAGATAATGTGGGAAGTCGTGACGGTTCCAGACAAGATGAGCTCCTCCGTACAAGAATATTGAAGTGTATTGTACGGACACAAAACTAAAATAGAAAATAAAAAATAGACAAACATGTGATCGATCACGTGACACCGATCCCTTTTATGGTCAAAGGGGATGTACACGTGGTAGGTGTCACAGTTAAGGTTGCTGTTCCCTCACTGACACTCCATCATCTTTGATGGAGAATTGTTACACATGGCAGTGGATATGGTTCCTTCCCTCTTTCTTTTCCTTTTTATTTATTTTTATTTTTATTTTTAATATCTCTCTCTGGATCTAGACGACGACGACAACAACATCTTCATGACGCTGACGTTGCTTTTATCTTTGCTTTTACTGTTTTCTTTTTTTGGACGAAGAAAAAAAGAAAAAGGAAAAACCTGAAGATTATCCTCAAGGAGCATCTTTCGTGTGATGCTCACATGGAGTCGTTCAGAATGTGGCATTAGTGGCGTCGCATCTATCGACCACGTCACAGCGCCAAAGTGTCATTCAAATCGTAGTTCAATGTCAACAAGTTCATCCGCCGACCCAAATCTTCACATGAGCTGAGTTTTATTTTCAGTCCAAATTTTGTAGGAAAACAATTTACTGATGAAATCATGGGGATGGTACATAGTCATTCAAAAACTTATTGTCAGTAATTTTAATTTTTTTTTATTAATATAATTATAGATAAATTTATTGATAAAAAAACACGGCAAAAACAATTACTAGCATCATTTTGTTTGTTGGTAACTTCGTCCACATATCACTAATAGAAAAGACTATTTATAATTCTATTAGTGATTTATTTTAAATTACCGATAAAATTAACCCATCAGTAATTTACATATTGTTATTGACAAAATTATCTATTTTTTTCCAACTCTTTGGAATTCTTCGAGGGGCTTAGTCCATCGATAATTTCATCAATATTTTATTTGATATTTTTTTAAAAAGAATATTTAAAACAAACATAACAAAAAAAATTGAAAGAAAAAAACTAAAAAAGAAAACCAAATATTTATTACTAATTTAAAAATTATCAGTTTGTATACAATTTTTCTATAGGACAGAAGCTAAAGAGGGAGGAGGAGGCGGATTTTTGCTGGAACCAGGTGGGCGAGGTAGACCACATGTACTACCGAGGTTTGACAACAACTCCAAATACAATCACCTAAGATGTTCTATTTTAATAGTAAGTTAGGTCGTCTAAGCTTCAACTTGTTGTCGTAACATCGCCTGGAAGGCTGGATATTGAGAGCTCCAACCTGATTGTGAGGAACTAATAGTAGATACATCATGCTCCATTTGTATATCTCGGTCGTAATGTTTGAGATATCGTAAACCCGATTTCTATCGGGTCCATTGGACAATCCAATCTCTAACTACAAATCCAGATTGAGTTTTTGATGGGTCGAAGGATCGTCATTGTATCTCTTCTGCCATCGGGTAGTATATATTTCCTGAAAAAAACAATCAACTAATTTAAAAAATAATAACTTAGGAAAATTTTTTATTGAAACCCAATTTACCACGAACTTTTGAGCTCAATTATCCACAAGTTGTTGCACTCTTTTCTGACGGTCATCATTTTACACGTAAGTTTATATGAAAAGCTCTTTTGGTCTTGGTTTGCGTCCAAGAACCATAGCTTGCAAATGAAAGATGTTAGTTAAACACTTTCATATAAAACAACAATTTAAAAAAAATTTATAATAAAAAAGAATCATATCATCTGATTTGCATGTGAAATGAATAAAATGGATTTGCCAATGTGTGTGGTAATTGAACCATAAATCTCCTTGTTCTGGTTCTCCATGTCGCATGTGGACGCGCAGTTTCGGGGGGGGTCGTTTGAAATTGCCACCTAGTTGTTTGGTTTAGGGTCGTTAGCAAACCCGGGTCTTATAAGAGATTCAATGGTAAGGGATTGGTTGTGGCTAAGAAAGGTTAATACACCCCTAACGCACCCCACCTGAGGTAAGTTGCTTTGTGGTTTGATGTGATTTAGGGGTTTGGATGGTTTTCTAGTTGGTGGTCTATCTATGATTTAGAATTTGAGATTTACTTGTATGAATAAACTCGGTGTTTAAGAATTTATTATGGACTCGTGTACTCAAATAAACTCTTAGAAAAAAGATTATTCGTAATTTGTGTATTACGGTGAAAAATACTCCCAATTAAAATTAGTAAATACTTAGAATAACTCTTGAGAATATTTTGATAAACTCTGATATTTCAAATACTAACCTCACTTGTAGGTCTAGCGTTCTATACCAAGATTTTTAACCATTAATTCTCATAAATAAATAAATAAAAAATTATTGAAATATTGGCAAAATTTATATGAATTTAATAAACTGGTTATTAAATCCTAAAATGCATGCAAATATTTATTTTGAATTTTCATATGGAAATACTACGCAATATAATTTTGTATTTTTGAGACACTTATACGTATACAAATTAAAATAAAAATTGTAATTTTGAAGAAAAGATTTTTTTGGTGAGAGAGAGCCGATTTGTTTAATATAAAAAAATATCTCGCTTATAGGTCACAATTCCAAATACTAAATATGAAAGGGTGAAAACAAAAATGGGAGAATCAAAAATTGATTTGCAAACCTTTGGAAATTTGACTAAAGCCATGTTCGGCAAAACACAATAATATGTTTTAAATCAAACAAGATATCAATTTATAAACAAGTTATTTGCTATTTGAAATTCGACTCGAAAGCATACAAACTAATAATATGTTTTAAATCAAACAAGATATCTAAGTGAGATAAAAATAAGTTATTTGCTATTCAAAATTCGACTCGAAAGCATACAAACTATTGCACCCTCGCGAGGGCTCGACGTCGCGTCGTCCCTTTCCGGAGCGGGGATTTGATTTTGAGGATTTTTGTTTTTGTGAATAAGGGAGTTGCCACCTAATATTATGGTCACTAGAAAACCTAACTGGTCTTTCAGATATTCTAAAGCAAGGGACTGGTTGCATAAATGGAAGGTTTTAGCACCCCTAGTACGCCTAACCTAAGGTAAGCTGCTTGGTTTTTGGTTTGCCTTATGATTGCTATGGTGTTGGTGTTCTCTAATCATTTTTCCTAGGATAGGTTTGCTATGATGAATGGACTTGGGTTCAAAGTCTAAAAGAAAGAACCCTTGGTCAATGTGGATCACACCTTTAGATGTGTCTACAAAGTACCAAGGAGAACTAATGCAGATCTCTTGAAATCTATGTTTGATTCAGATTAAATTTATAACCTACGATTTAAGAGATAGTTAAGATAGAAATCCAAGGAGATTCAATGTGCTTTAAAAGCTCATTTTTCCCTTAGTATTTCAAGTGTTCGCGACTTGTAAATCACAAGGAAGACGAACAAAAAACTAAGTTAGAAATCTAAGGAAATTCAAAGTGCTTTAAAAACCCTTTTTTGCCTTAGTATTTCATACTTTCACGGCTCGTAAACCGTGGAGTCAAAATTTGAAATGTCCCCAATTATAATTGAGGCTTCTTTCAAGGATGTATGATGACTTATTATTCCTAAAAAAATATTTTGGATATTAACTAGGGGTGATCATTTTCGGTTCGGTTCGGTTTTTACCCATAAAAAACAACCAAACCGAAAAAAAAGACCCGAAACTGAACTGAAACTAGCCCAAACCGACCGGTTTCGATTTGGTTTTTGATGGACAAAACTGAAAAAACCTATATGTTATTTTGTGGGCTTTTTGGCTTTGTAATGGGCTTCGTAATAGGCTTTTAATAGATTTCTGATGGGCTTGCAATTAATGTTGATATTATCTAATTATCTTTGAAGATTCCAAAGCATATTTAACTTCTTTACCACTAAATATTAATTTGTATTAAATTGTTATTGTCAATCTTATATTTATTAAGTTTTTTTACCACTAAATATTCATTTATATGAAATTATTAATGTCAATCTTGTGTTCAATATATTATTTACCTTCCTAATATTTTTATGCTTCCCAAAAGTTTAAATAACACACTCACAATCACACACTAATAAGTTAAAATTCAAATTACAAACCATTGTCTTCAAAGAGCTTAAAGAAAAAACAACAAATAACATTATCATAAAACACTAAGCCAAAAAAATTAAATCTTCATTTGCACTTCGTCTCAATAAAAAAGCACTTCAAGAACGTTGCACTTTGATTCCTGAAATTCATAATTTAGAATTATAACATGATAAATTAAATTAAAAGATATAAAAATAATAAAATAATATTTTTACCATACGTTTTCAATACATCACAATTTGTGAACTAATTATCATCCGTTTCTAGATGTAACTTTCCACCAAATTCTACAAAATAAAAAATTAAACATGTTAGAATAAAAATGTGTTAATTATTAATAAATCATAAAATAAAAGATGGAAGTTTAAAAAAAACATTATTCGATTCAAGGTTTTCGTAGGTTTCCAAATCATTCATCAAGGTTGTATTATCAGTTAGAATTGGACCATGATGCAACCAATTTTGACATAAGATGTTAATATTTACATGTCAAAACCAAATGAGACTATAATGCTATTGGATTTCAATCAAATTTACTTACAGAAACAAAATTATAAGACTTAGAGAAACAATCAAGAGATATGGAGACACAAAGAAAAAACAAAATCAAGATGCTATATTTTTACCTACTCTATGGTAGTATTTTGCAAAAGTTATTTTTCTATGGATTTTGCCCATGTACAGTGTTTGTTTTTAGATTTTACCCTTGTGCAATGGATTTCTTTACAACTTACTTCTCACCTTGGAATTAAATTTAATTCAAATTGTAGTTGGGATACTCAGACTATAGTTTCCCTCACCCCCACCCCATCAAAATCCAAATGAGAAGCACGCTATTTTGCATATGATCTGCCTGAAAAACCGTAAATAGAAATGTTACCCAGTTCAGGGAGCTATTGCTACATTATACAAAATGTTTACTACTTGCTAAGGAGCTTCACCATTTAAAAAAACCAGTAAAACCTATATCATTATCATCCATTCATTTCAGAAGCAATGGCAAGGCAAGTGATATTATCACACTACAAACCAGAACCAGGGCATAAAACCAACACAGATAAACATAAAAAAAAAAGCTGACCAAAACTGGTAGATGATATGTAAAATGAAAATGCAAGTTTTAGCTGCTAGATTTCTATGTTATACTTATTCCAGGTTTTAACTTGTAATCATATGTTCTTTAGGCAGCAGGTACAAATTGTCGAAAGAGGTGTTTGACTCATTTTTTATTTTCTATCAATTCTTAAAATTTGTGTCCAAGCTAATTGACAGTTTCTGTAGAGCTTATTTGAGTTATTTTTGTTTTCAATATTTGCAGGTTATGTTTTATGAAGCCTTGAAAAATTTGACAGGTTATCTTAAAGATTTAAACATCATTTTTCTTGTGATGAAACTAAATTCGTTTACAGAACAGAATCACAGTAATAATAGCTATGAGGAGACACAACACCAAGTAGGCATGCATAAACATTGAACATAAAAAAAAAGCCAGTACTAATTACAGATGATTATACACTATCAATAATTAAATGGAAATTGCTAACAAATTAGTAAAACAATTTTATAATTAGTAATTTCAACAAATTTTTTTTCTAACAGTATCCAAATTAATTTGAATAATCTAAAAAACACATGAATAAATTTTAACATACATGAAGCAGCAAGTAGAATGCCTTCACTTCAACAGAATCAACACAACAACTATATCTTTATTATTTGACCTCTGTATTGAAAAAAAAAACAAATACAATAAATTAAATAGATGATAAACAGATAAATCTAGGCAAAATACCAGCAGCCATTAGTTAATTAATTAATTAATTAATTAAAACAGAAAAAATAAAATTAAAACTCACTGCTATAGAACTGATTTGGTTTCGGAGTTGTGGAGACTGTGGAATACCATGTGATCTTGCGTAGATGAAGAGGAACGTCAATATGTTTATGAGATGCTTGAATGGTTTCAAACGATGGAAACACAAACTGTTTTGGATCTCTGTGTAACCGTGTTTCTATTTTCTAAGTCTAAGGAGACTGGAGAGGGAGAGGCGAGGGGGTGTGGATGCTCTAGTACGGGGGCGGGTTCTCTAGTTAGGGTTAGCGGCGAGGGAGAGGGGGGATGGCAAGGGCGAGAGCGAGGATGAGGGCGAGGAAGAGTGTAACTCTCACTCTGTTAGGGAATTAGGGTTAAATAGTGGAGAGAGGCGAGAGTTGCATCGTTTTCTATTTATACCGTCAACACAAAACACTGGTTAGGGACTTTATTTTTGAATCGGTTTGGTTTGGTCCGGGTTAACCGGTTCCTGCATTACAAAACCGAAAACCAAACCGAACCGGGATTTTTTCTAACTATTCTAATCGGTTTTTTTTCTCGGTTCGGTTTTTTCGGTTAATTTTTTTCAGTTTTCTCGGTTTATTTGGTTTTCTTGTTTTTTTGCACACCCCTAATATTAACCACTTGGGGTTTCTTTATCCAAATATTAACAATGAATAATAACAAATTATTCCCAATAATATTTTGGATATTCATCCATTAGGGATTTCTTTATCCAAACATTAACAGTGAATAATAGATGAATTCCCCCAAAAATAAGATTTTTATATTTTTTGGAATATTGGCCAACACCCTTTGGAGTTTTACAAATATGTTGTAAAATCCAGCATGCAAGAAAATAATTTTTTTTGTGTTTAAAAAATCCATGCTAAAACACATTTTCTTTTAAACTTCTATTTATTTTTTTAGAAAAATGAATGTTCAAAATATATTAGGGTATTGGCCGTATGCAACACACAAAAATATTTTTTATATTTTTTTTGTCAAAAAGCATCATAGTTAAT
>Ga0325411_1004087_pt1 | contig 16413 bp, 10 predicted proteins | sample PopdelMetagenome_13_FD_206181 | JGI IMG/M metagenome (GOLD analysis project Ga0325411, IMG submission 206181) | Populus deltoides microbial communities from Bellville, Georgia, United States - Xylem-PdIQD-R4 | ecosystem: Host-associated > Plants > Phyllosphere > Stem > Wood/Secondary xylem...
GTGAAATTTTGTGGCAGCATCATCTTGATCTTCTTTTATTAAAATCATCTATTTATAGCCAACTTAAGGTGAACAAGTGCCTTTATCAAAACTATAAATGAAATTTTTTAGAATGTTTTATATATATGTATGTTTGACAAGTTTTATCCTTGAATAATCTTTATTTACTTGATTTTTTTATTAAATAAGAATAATCTTCATTTTATAAAATATAATTGATAATATATTGTATTGTATTTATTCTTTGAGTTTTATTTTTAAATAGAATCTTGAGCCAATACCCAAGCGAACCTTTAGTTTAAGCTAACTATGCTAGAGAACCACATCAAACTTGCAATTTTCTTCCTAGAAAATGAAAGAAGCTGCTACACAAAAGGAACGCCAGAATTGTTGAAATAATAGTTGTTCTGGCAGGAAACTTTCCTTTATCATTCCTCAAAATCATGGCTTCATAGGCTGGCGAGCAATCCAGCAATCAAAATTTGGACTAATATATAGTACCTTCAAATTGCTGCCCTTGAAAATCTAAACCAGACCTCTGATAAATGAGACTAAAAGTTGATTGAGGCAGCCATTGTTAGGGTTACAAACATGGGTGAATGCGTTCAAAACTCAAAGTTCCCTTGGTCATATCTTTTGCTTTGTTCACCATCGACTACACCTTGTTCGTCACAGTAAAACCACCATTGGAAATTCCCAAGGGCCTGAGAAGGAAATCAATGAATCCATGAGAGGCAGTGGGGAAGAGAGACATAGACTGTGATTGAAAATTAGTTTATATATATTTTTTTATTTGTTTATATACCTTTCACTTTATTTTATTAAACAAAGTTATTATTTTTTTAGTTTTCTATTAATTTTTATAATATTTGTGAGTTTTTTTTTTTATTAAAACTTAACTAATTAAAATCCTATCTTCAATACTTAATCAGTGTCTGCTAAAGCTAAACCAAAGGAACATGTGGTCCGCAACAGTTTTGGTCATGGGGTAGCACAGATATATACAAGGACATTAATTTAGGGCACAGGCTCTCAAGTGGTGGTTTGAAGTGCTCTTGCTTTCGGCTCTAGAGTTGTAAATCAGGCTCGGCATGAAATGTCCGGTGGCATCTTGTCCCAGCGTTTACAGCTATAACAAGAGAAATATATTGGGAGGCCTGGTAGGTCTTGTACGAAAAAAAGAATCCTATAGAACGCAGGATAGACAAGTGTAAGTTTTCCGAATTTATCATCTTCGTTAAATCCAAGCCCTGCAAGTCAAACAGAGGGTAGAGGTTTTATTGGATTATTAATTTATTATTATCATCTTTTCTTTTCTATCAAAATTATTTCTTTTTCAATGTAAGAAATAAGACCCACCTCATAAATATGAAATCTGGATTCTTATTTTCTCTCTATTATATTTATCTTAACAACATAAAATTAGTTTATCACGTGATTTTTAGCAAATATATAATATAGGGTCACCTCTTCTTCGCACCGATTTCCTCACCTCTCCTGTGGTTCATATGATTTTTCCGTTCGATGAATGCAAAGCTTGAAGATGTGCAAATTGGTCTTAGAGTCAGAATCAGAAAAACATAGAGTGGAAATTTGGAGAAAAATAAAAATGTTTCAATGGAAGAAAAGTTTTTTTGAATATTAAAATGAATATACAACTTTACTATTTTATACGAGCTGCTGTTTTTTATAACATTACAAGTTATTTAATTTGGATGCATAGACTTGTATAATTCTTAGCTGATCTGTTTCTGTAACAATCCAACGTCTTTTTTTGTTTTTGGTTTCTGTCATGAACTTCATTGCTGCTGCTGTTGATTTATTTCCATAATAAGCCAACGTCTATTTCTGTTTGTATTTTGTTACTATAAGAGTTGGTTTGTTTCCATGTTGCTAGTGATTCTAATAAGCCAACGTCTTTTTTTTATCTCTCTGATTTGTTTCTATGTTGCTAGCTTGCTGCTGCAGTTAATTTGTTTTTATGAGGGCTGATTCATTTCCATGTTGGTTTTCACATTGCTGGCTTACAGCTGCAGTTAAATTGTTTCCATGAGCATCTGTCTTATTACCATTAACACATTGAAGCAAAAACTAGCAGCAAGGTAATATTTGGATTTTACTTTTTCTGCAAAAGTCACCTGATTTGAATATTTTCATTTAGGATTATTTATTTATTTTAAATAGATTTAGAAAGTAATTAATAGAATATCATCGATTATTCTATTAGCACCTTATAATTTTTCGTAGTCAATGAAGGAAAGCACGCAGAAAAAAAGAAAAAAGAAAATAATAAACTGGAAGGCGAAGATTCAACTAACAATTCTAGGAAACAAGTAGGGCCGGTGAATTCACTTGACATGAATCCGGTGATAGGAACGGAAAGGAAAGGAAAGGAGAATCTGCATCGACTCGCATTTAATTGAGGACAACCCTGAAAAACCTCGTATGAATTCTTACTTGAAAATGAAAGAAGCTGCCATATATAATGCGCCTGCCAGAAGGGTTGCCATAATGGTGGTTTTGATAGGCATTTTCCCGTTGTCATTTCTCAAAGCTATGGCTTCGTAAATTGGCCAAGAATTCACCACAGCAAAACCTGATATGAACATCTGCACAAATAGTCCCTCCAAATTGTTTCCTCCGAAGACTTCAACAAGCCCTTGGGAAAATGAGATTAAATTAATTATGGCCGCCAATGTTAGGGAGACAAACATGGGTGAATGTACCCCAAACTCAAAGATCCCTTGTTCGTATCTTTTCCTCTGTTCAGCATCAACTGCTTTGCTTGTGACGGTAAAGCCAGATGCTGAAATTCCCAAGAACTTGAGGAAGAACTCTATAGAACCAAATAAATAACACGTCACTCCCCTTATGTGCCAAAATCGCTGATCATTCCACCATCTCTGGACTGATCCACCGGCTAAGACAAAGTCAAGACAGTCTTGTCCATAGGCCCCAAGGAAGAGAAACGCATACAAGAAAAACCATGGCTCTGAAACCTGCAACAAATGTTACGATAAATTCAACAGAGAAACTTCTATAGAACCAATTTAAGTAGCTAATTGATAGATCACTCGAATATCTCATTGGCATTCAAGCGACTCCATCTCTAATTGCTACGGCTTTCTAAATTCATGTCAGAAAAGGAGGATTCTTTTTTCTTCTTCTTTTTTCCCTGAAAGAAACTTTGTTTTATTCTTAGAAGAAAAGAATAGCACACCTTTGGGAATATAGAAACTAAGTTGAGAAGAGCTAGCTGGGGAAGGAAAGCATATGTGGTGATTGGAATAGACCATATGGCCCAAAATGCTAACTGTGCATAGCCAAGGCCCATTAAGATACCCTTGGATCTAACGCCGAAGGTTGCAGGGCTATGATTTGAAAAGCCCACTTCAAGAAGTCCAATTGACCATCTCTTTTGTTGATTCAGAGCATCAGCCAAGTTGATGGGAACATCACCAAAAAATGCAGGCCTTTCAGGACTACAGAAAATGCCTTTCCACCCCTCGCATTGCAACCTAAAACCTGTGTAATAATCCTCCACCAATGATCCATATCTGAATCCAATCTGCATATTTTACAACCAGTTATACTATTGCAAGCATAACAACACAATAAATAATGTTAATCTTGAGCATTAATCATGGGCTTACCTTAGAGCCCCAGTCGGTTTGGTTCTCATAATTGCAATCTGCTACTTGATGTGCCAGTGCCAAAACTGACTGGGATTGGATGGGCTTGTCCACAACATGGTCTGGGGATAGTTCAGGAATCTCTGGTGATATTAGGCTTGATGGACTTCCAAAGAAAGCTCTCCGACGAAAGAAACATCCAGTTCCAACATAATTAGGACCCTCTACTCCATCCATCCCCATTGTATTAATTACAAACAAACGTTTATATTCACCACAATAGATGTCGTTTTTATTGATTCCACGATATATCTGAGGAAACTGAACGTACGCTAATGTGGACCTAATTGCTGGATCGCATAGATAACACATTGCCCGTAGAAGTGTTTGTGGATCATTCGAGCAGAAGTCGCAATCTAGAGTCAAGATTGTTGGTGCATTGGTCATGTTGCTTGATACTCGTAGCTACAATAGCAGTAAGAGAAACGTGCATTAATCTCTTAATAACTAGCTAGCAACATGAATTCAAATCTTTATGCTATAACTTACATAGCAGTAAGACAGGACATGGATTCAAATCTTTGTTGTATAATTTCATTTTGAATAATGTATCCTTTATAGACCTAATATTGTTTTGTTTGGAAAAAAAAGAATTATTGTAGCATTAGAATTATGACTAATCATTTAACTTATACATATTCTTTACAAATTAATACATGCTCGGGTCTAGGTTTTTTTCTTTTAATGATTTTATATGCTATTGTGTGCTAATAAAAACAAAATGAGCTAGTAAGAGAAATCAGTATGGACTACAAGCAATATAGTAAAATTTCTTCTCTTTGTGGATGCAGGCATAACCTAACAATGAACAATCATTGTGTTAATTTTTTTATTGTGATATTTTCTATAATTATATGTGCGATCTTTAACATATATACACTTAAAAAGGTGTATAAATGGTTTGTTTAAGACTGAAAGAAAAAAAGATTTAATCTTGACATGCAAAAACCGATGATACCTTTTATATATATAAAAAATGAACCTAAAAGTTTGTGATTGTGGAGAGGCATATATTTTATTTACCAAGGCATTGAGGGCACCGGCTTTGAAATGATGAGGTAAAGCCTTGCATTTTCCTCTAGAAACGTAGATGAGATTTGGCATCAAGTTACCAGCGATGTCTTTGTCCTTGCTTGCATCTAGTAGAACCTGCTCATAGTTCAAACAAATACGTAGGATGTGGGTATATATACACATATATATATGTGAATCAAACCAATCACATTATGCGGATATATATATATATATATATATGAACCTGGTTATTCATGTGATACTTTATAGCAACTCGTGTGATTAATATGTCTTTGTATATATTTGTCCCTAAAAAAAAAGGTCTTAGAAGCTGTGATGGAAATGCAAACCTGAATGACAGGGGGATGGTCTTGTCGTGTGAAGTTATCAGTCCATTTGTTGAAAATCTCATGTTGTTGATCCAGGCCAGTGATATACTGATCATCAACTTCTCCCTTCTCAAGAGCATGCTCTACCTTGGCTTTCATGCTTCTATACATCACCTTATTACATATTTAAAACTAATCATTTCAGGGGTTTCACTAATCCATACATGTTGACAAAAAAACACCTTATCAGGAATTTTCATCAACTAATTAAATTTATTTTAATTTATCTTTTTTGATATGTCGGGAAAATTCATTAAACACCATGCACGGACCGAAATTGTAATCGGGCGAAAGAGAGAACAAAAGAGAGGAATATTAAAAGCCTCTCTCGGCCTGGCATGATGGCTCCAAACAAACCAGCAACTACGTAATTTATTAATTTGAATCTAATTTCGGAACAATTATTGTTTTGGGTTTCTCCCAATTGAAACCTTACACGTTGTATTTCCTTTTTCAAGAAAAATCACATGTAGTGTATAAGGTACATTTCACCTTTCACATTCACACACAGTTGAGGAGGCTTCGATGCACCTACACTGAGAATAAATTTTAGAATATCTCCTTCGGTGAGATTAACCAGATGCATTGCACCTTTCACACCCACACACATCTAGGGAGACCTCGTGGCAACTATATTGAGACCAGAGTTTAGAATTATCTTCCTTAGTGAGATTAATTAGATGCAAATACGCAACTTCTTTAAGAAACCAGCAATGGGACTCAAACTTGAAATCTCAATATAAATGATTTTTTTTTCTTTACCACTCAAGGCATATAGTTAATTACTTGCTGCCTGTGTTTCTTCGCGATGTGATGCTATTTTTTTTTTCGTAAATAATAATCTTAAAGTGTCAAAAAAAAATGATATGAAAAACATGCATGATAAATATATAACTCTAGCATGTTAGGCTTAGTTAATTAGAAATATTCGATCAAATTCACAACTCAAATTATAAAATTTAAATAATTCGATAAAAAAATTAATAAAATTATAAAATTTATTTATTCCTAGTCAATTTAAAAAATAACAAATAAATAATGTGAAAATAATTATATGCTAAGCCAGTCCTAAATTCTTTGGGTGGAGATGCAGAAAAATCATTTAACTTTTCAATAAATGTATAATATAAATGTCTCTATATTAGGTACAATATCTTTTAAATACCAAATAGCTCTATTTAATATATAATGCTCAATTAGAAATTTGTTATCTCAGTGGGGTATGGGGTGGGGGCTAGTTTACGACTTCTCTGTAAACCAATTGTATTTGTTTTGGGTGATTTCGAGGAGTGTAGAAGAGACAAGAGAGGTTAAAACTAGGACTTATGATTTGTAAGAAACTGAATTGTTTTCACTTAAAAATGAAAATATATATATATATATATTAGATAATCCAACTACTTATAGAGTGACCCAATATACAACTCTAGCACTTGAATGGATGTCGAATTTAATAGCAATAACATTGTTATAGAGCAGGAACGTGATTTGATCCATTTTCTTTTTATTAGTATTATTTCAATTTATGTATAATAATATTTAGAAATGTTTCTGCCAAGAAACCCAAGTTGCAAATCTAGTTGTCGGTGACGACACGGCGCAATGAATTTAATATCTCGAGGAAAATACAAAAGATTTGCTCGAGATGGTCCCTCTTGCACTCACCAATGTCCACCAAGATGACAGCAAAAATAGCTGTCCAATGGATACGCTACTGACTTTTTATATCACACCTGTCTTTATTATGCTCATCATCGAGGGCATCAATTCTATGCCGCATGATAGAATACGCCGATCGGCCGGTCCATTATCTCTTATTATTTACCCTTTCTTTATATATATATATATATATATATATATATATAATATTATTTGTTTATCCTTGCTTAAAGCTCCTTAATTATGTTCAAAAGAACTAATTAACTGTCCACTTCAGTAATCAATTTATTTCCAATTGAAAGGGTGTTTGATATTGCGGTAGCTGTTATGGTTGTGATTTGAAAAAAATTATTTTAGAAAAAGTACTTTTAGTTGAGATTGGTTTGAAAAAATATGTGTTTGGTTAAAACTGTGGTTGAAATTAAGATTGAAGAAAAAGTAGTTTAATATGTTTGGTTAATAATACTTTTGAAATTGAGGTTATAAAATAATTTTAAAAAATATATATTAATATTGATGGTTTTTAATTTAAATATTGTAGATTTAACTATTACTATTATATCATGAGTTCCATTAAATTTTTTAAGAACGCAAAAATATAGGTAAAATATAATCAGAAATAAAATTGGGATTGCGATCAAATTCTGCAAATATTACATCATCAAGCGAGCTCCGTTTAATTTATGTAGTGTTATTGAATAACGTTTAACACTATTTTTTCGAATAAAACACAATTAAAAATAAAAAATATTTTTTTATTTTGTTAGATCGGACCCGGTTCCATGTATTTTTAGTGTTGAACCGGACCGGTCTGGCCGGAACAATGGAGCTCCACTGTCCATGGAAAAAACCCATGAACAGTAAAGCATGCTCCATTGTCCATGGAAGAAAACCATGAACTATTTATGAGTTTTCCAGCTCAAGAAGCAGAAAATTGCTGCTTCTTGCAAAGTTGTGGCCATGCCACAATTAATGGTAGACCCCACCAGTAGAAATCTGTTGAGGAGCATTACTAAACGGGTGAGTTGATGTGGTTGTTTCAAACACAGAAGCAACCACGCAACCAAACACCTTCTAAATAGCTCCCTTTATGTGCTGGCATGTCTTAATTTATTGACTCTCTCATTGAAAATGGAATTTTCTAGCAATTAATTACTAGAAAAAACGTCTTAGTTTCTTAACTATCAAAGTTCAAAACCTTAATTCAAGTTATAAGAAGTAAAGTTTCAAAAATCATGTTGTTTTAATATAGATAGCATGCCTTCATCTTAAAAGTACTCAATTTTAATTTCCATATCTTAGCCTACACATAAAAAATGATGATTTAATTTATAAATATAAAAAATATCAAGTATAAGAAAATAAAAGGAAGAGAACATTAAAAAAAAATGCCTGAGCATTTTTAGATGGGGGGAAAAAATGGTTACGTCTTCAGATTTTGATGGTGCATCTCAAGATTCATTATATCTCGTTATGAAAAGAGAAACAAATCAGTCTTTGAGAATTTATGCTTATTCTCATTTTTCTACATGTACACGACTAAAACACTACGTTAAAGTCTCGTGTATATGTAGAAAATATTCTTTTATGAATGAAAACATATATAATCTTACAGTATCTTACCTCAATCTTCTCAGTCTCAGAGGTGCAAGGATGACTGGATTCAAAATATGCCTCAGGGCTCCTCTCTAGTATATTATTCTTCTTGCAAAATGGTAGCCAGTGGGTAGAAAACTTAGCAGCCTCCATGAAAGAAAAAAGAGTCAAGGCTGAGCCTCCATCATCAGATACATAGACTGAAATCTTCTCTGTTGGATAGTCATAAGCCATCACTGATAAAGCCGTATTCACTACACCTATTGGTGGCTCCTTGTATGGATCAGCAGTGCATATGAACACGTCTAAAGCTGGAAAATCACTTCTTTTCATGACTTTTTCAACATTTTCAGGGAATTGCTTACGATAGACTGGACACATGCGAAAAGTCTGCGTGCTGATCCACATGAAAGTAAGGACAAAGTCGGAGAGTGACAAGGCGAGGTTCATAGAGAAGGAGACTAAGGTTGGGGAGCACAGCAGTGTTTTTGTATGGTGATAGAATAGAGCTAAAATGGCAAGAGCATAAACTGTGGCAAACAGGCGGTTGAAAATTGTTATTCCCATGGGCTTAACCGTGTGAAGAGGAGGAGGACCTCCACCGGTAGAGGCTTTTTTAGTGCCGGATTCTTTTGGTCGACCCTCCATGCTTTCTGGTGTAGTATCTCAGGAGCAATGACTGGTAACATATGGTTCCTATTTATAAAGACCAGATGATGATGTTACTGTTGTTATAAAGTAATTTTTATTTAAATATATATTAAAATAATATTTTTTATTAAAAAAATTATTTTTAATATTAAAATATTTAAACAATTTAAAAACATAAAAAAACACTAATTTTAAATAAAATAAAATTTAAATTTTTAGAATTTCCAAACAATCATCAAGTAAACATTTCAACCATTGCTAGATGAAAATTGAAATTTAATGAATATTTTTTTTATTTTTTTTCCTTATTTAATTGAAAAACAACACCCTATAAACTGATTTAACTAATTTATGCATTATATTTTTATATATAAAAAAATAAAGATGATTATTATAATTGAATTTCTTATCATTAAAAATTTGATATTATATCACATAATTTTTTTAAATAAAAAATTTAAATTATTAGATGAAATTTAATAAATAATTTTATATATCAAGCCAAATAATCATTTTAAATAAAAAAATTAAATTATTAAATAAAACACAGCACATTAAATTATTTCATATTAGATTCTAACAAATACATTAATAAATCAGACCTCTGGTAAGCCGCTCGACTTTCCAAAAGCTTAGCTCGAACTCGTTTGTTAAGACATAATGAACTTATACAAAACTATTTTTAAAGCTGGCTATATAAATAAACCGAGTTCTAACTTAAGCTAAGTTTAACTTACCAGGATTCACGATTCGTCTCAATTATATGAATTACATTCACAAGTTCGTTTAAATTTGTAGACAATCTCATTTATAAACTTGTGAAAAATTAAAAGAATAAACAATTTGCTTAAGATTTTACGAAATAAATTACGTTAATATGTTATCCAAAATATTGTTTTTATAAAATAGAGTTTCATAAGAAATTCAGCAATCATATGTGTGTGTAATTGTAAGGAGTTTCAAAATATAGATATATTTTGTTCAAATATTCATGTAATATGTTTTGTTTATAATATTTTTTATATGATGTTACAATTATATGAATTTTTTTTATATAAGTACATCAATATTTAAATGATATTTAGTATTGTAGTAACAATTATTTTTTAAAATAATTTTTATTTAAAAATATATAAAAATAATTTTTAATTTTTTAAAATAATTTTTAACTTTAACATAGTAAAAATCCAAAAAATAATTCAAACTCAAATAAGGATTATTTGGGAATACTGTTCAATCCGCATTTCTAAAAAATTTAAAATTTTTTAAATTAATATTTTTTAATCATTTTAATATACTAATATAAAAAATAATATTTAAAACATAAAAAAATATTATTTTAATATATTTTTAAATAAAATATACTTCAAAAATTAACTGATATCATATTCTCCCACACCATTTAACTATGAAAGCGAGTATCAATCGATGGGTTACCTTTGAGTCTGGCATTGGCTTTCATAATTGCAACTTGCTAGTACTAGTGCCAGAACTGACTGTGATTGGACAGGCTTGTCCACGATACGGTCTGGGGCTAGTTCAGGAATCTGGAGATGTGAGGCTTGATGGATTTCCGTGTTAAGCTTGTCGTTGAAAGAACATCCAGATTAGGCCACTCAATCCATCAAATCCCATAACTATAATTTATACAAACGTCTGAATTCGAAAAAAAAACAAGTGGAAGAAGAGATTCAATTTAGTTTTTAACTTGGCTAGTCTATTGATATCCCAATCCTAAACTTTCTCTTACCCCAGAAAAAAACAAAAACAAAAACTTCAAGCTCACCTATTCTTCTTCCCCGTCATGTTGAAAAATTGCAAGTATAAGGAAATATACGAAGAAAATAAAGATTAAAGCTTGGGATTGGAGTTATTAGAAATAGTAGATGATTTTGTTAAAATTTTGTTCTACATAAAATGTTTGATGTCCGAATCAGAAAGAACTGGAAATATTGAAGGTGTTTTTTTTTCCCTTGGAATCATTTTTTTATCTACTTTGTGTGTATGGCGGAATCTTAGTGGATAGCTTGAAGTTTGGGTAAATGAAAGTGTTTTCTTTGTGTGTGTTTGTCATATTAATTGAATTCAATTATGATATAGTTTCTAGTAAAAGCATTGGGATAATTTTAATCTACATCACAATGCGCGCAGTACGCATCCACATCCTCAAGCCATGCACCCCGATTGCAAATCTTTTGACAATCTTTAGGTGGAGATTTTCCGGCGAGAACACCATAGTTAATTCATGGGCTTTGTCAAAGTCCAATGTTCTCATGAAATTGTTTATACTTGGCAATAGTCAAACTTGAGATCTTGGACAGGAATATACAGTCAAGTCCCAGTTCTTCTCCGCTGAGTCAATTCCATGGAGGTTATTTTGCAGATGAAGATTGCTTGTGATCGTGTTCGCGATTCATTTATGTTCATGGCTTTTAACGTGATCAATACACGAAGCATGCATTCTTCTGGTTTTTTTTTTACCTCTTTTGTGTTTTTTAATCAATTGTTTTAATTTATGTATGGTTGAACTCATTGAGGAAAGTAGATATTTATACCCGAAGACAAGTGCTGCTTTGTTGCATTTAAAATTTTAAATTCAATACCTGCATCGGTGTCAAATCACAAGGAATGCTGATATTTGAAAATTTACCTCACTTTGGTATGTGATCCACACAAATTTAGATTTATATTTGATTTGTATGGTTTGTGTTTTAAAATATTTTTTTATTTGAAAATATATCAAAATAATTTTAAAAAAATATATTTAATATCAGTATAACAAAACTATCTAAATAAATAAAAAAATAATTTTAATTAAAAAAATTAAAATTTACAAAACACTCATTTAGAGATATTTAAACTCGACATATAGTTTTTATACGTTTGGTTGTAAATAATAAAGGATAGACTAATTTATATTAAACTTAATTTATATTGTTTTATTAAATATTTATTTAGTAGGTTATAATTGCTTTTGTTAGTTTTAATCAAGGTTGTTATGGTTTCATTATTTATATGTAATTTTTTCTATAGTTAGTTTTTTATGAATTAATATAATTTGTAGAGTTGCAACTTTCTTTCTTTTTTTTCTCTAGCTTTGTTCTTCTCCTCTTTTGCTACTTTTTACGACTTCTTCTCCATAGCTTGTTCTCTCTTCCTATTCTGCTCTTCAAATCTCTTTGTCCCAGCTCAATTAAGGGTTCTAATTCCTAATTTCTACTATAATTAAAAAGAGGGGGGGGGGGGGGGGTTGGATAAGCCCCGTCATCCACCAATTGAACTTTGCTGGAAAATGTAATAAGAGATGCCTTATCTGTTTCAAGTTATGGGTTGAGGTATGGATGAAAATTACAAAACCATACATTATAAATGTATACAAAACGAGGGGGCACCGATTCAAACTCGAGCAAGCCCCCGCCTCGAGGTGTGACCGCTAGTTGTCAGATATGCTAATATACAAGGGAAAAGGTAAATGGATGGCAAAATTAAGTGAAACTTCTTTTAATATAAGAAAAGAAGAGGACATTCGAAGGAGGAATGCCGCAATAAATTATGATATAATTCATCGACAAGTCCTCATTAACGTTCTTACAAGAAAACGAAACAAGATGCAGTATACAATGTACCTGCCAGAAGTGTTGCAATAATACTGGTTTTAATAGGCATTTTCCCCTTATCCTTTCTCCATGCAATGGCTTCATAAATTGGCCAAGAATTCACCACGGCAAAACCAGATATGAACATCTGCACGAATAGTCCCTCCAAATTGTTTCCTCTGAAAACTTCAACAAGCCCTTGGGAAAATGAGATTAAATTAATTATGGCTGCCGCTGTTAGGGTCACAAACATGGGTGAATGTACCCCAAACTCGAAGATCCCTTGTCCATATCTTTTACTTTGTTCATGATCAACTACTTTGCTTGTCACATTGAAGCCAAATGCTGAAATTCCCAAGAACTTGAGGAAGAACTCTACGGAACCAAATACGTAACTTGATATTCCCCTTATGATCCAAAATCGCTGATCACTCCACCATCTCTGGATTGATCCGCCGGCTAAGATGAAGTCAAGAAAATCTTGACCGTATGCCCCCAAGAAAAGAAATGCGTACAGGAAAAACCATGGCTCTGACACCTGCATCACGTGTTTTCCCGGTTCTTTTAATAAATTAATGTTCAATTTATAGAATAGTTTTACGCCCAGTCCAACTTTGTAACAAGTTTTATCATAAATGCTGTAAATGTTAGTTGTACTGTTTTTGAAAATAATTTTTTTAAAAAATAAGTTTTATTGATAAATACTGAAAATGTTCTAGATAGTTAGTTGTGCTGTTTTTGAAAATATTTTTTTAAAAAATGTATTAAAATAATTTTTTTAAAATTTTTAACATACAACATTAAAATTATAAAAAAAACATTAAAAAACATTAATTTAATTTTTTTCAAACTCAAAACACTTAAGAATATTCAAAATCACGTGTTATATCAAACACCATCTACATTACCTCTTATTTTCAATATAGTTATAAAAGGTGTTTTTTAAGTAATCAAAATTTATTGGAATATTATGTTTAATTATTAAAGTTAAAAATTATTTCAAATAAAAAACAAGAGTGTATAAAATGAAGCTTTCAGAATTTTAGTTACTATATTTTATTTTAAAAAATAAATATGTTATTGGTAGATATATTGTGAAGCACAAAAGGATAAAAGCATTAACAAGAAAAGAAAAGAAATGCAGCATGACAAAGAAAAACGTTTTTTGAAGAAATTAAATTAGGTGATAGGTAATGATTTTAAAAGATAAAATTTAATATTCTAATTATAAAACAAGACTTTCAATTAGCTATATTTCTAGATATAAATATAATACTAGTATTTAACATCGATCATTATTTAAAAAAAAACGAATTATCAACATTTGTGAAAATATAATTAATTAGTGGTATTTTGATCTATCAAAATAGTACTAAAAGTATATTATAAAGTGATCTTAACAAAATATAGAATAGAAATAACCCAATCATTTTCATTTTCATAATAGAAATATCGTATGATTGAAAGAATTAGGAGATAGTGAATTTATTGTAATGAAATAAATAATTAACAATATGAAATTAATCGATAAATCATCTAAATTAATATCTAATTGGGCAAACAATAAGAAATTGTTTCGGAAATAAACTTCGCCTCATAATTTATCTCGGATGAACTATATTTTATCCCTTGGGCATTCGATAATTTTCAGTTTTGGCCCGTATAGATTAAAATTCTACGATGATAATTTTATAGTTTTAAAAAAACTCAATGTGACCCCTTGGAAATTCCAATTTTTATTTTCTCTTTTATCCTTCAATCGCATTTTCCTCCCAACCTCATGAATTAGATAGTGTTCCAACAAAAAAAAAAAAACCCTTTGAAAAGAAAAATATTGGACTGAAATAAATTCAAACAATGGATTTGCTTTTAATTTTTTTCGCTATTTAACAGCAAGGAATCACATTGGAATATCTGGAAACTTTGAGGGTCATGCTGTAAGATTTTAAACTATTGAGGCTGAATTATAATATTGTGGAATCTTCGGGGTTTGGGATATAATTCACCCTATTTAGTTTTATTAGAAAAAATAGCGTACCTTCGGGAATATATAAACTTTGTTGAGAAGAGCTAGCTGGGGAAGGAAAGCGTATGTGGTGATCGGAATCGACCACATGGCCCAGAATGCTGACTGTGCATAAGCAAGCCCCATCAAAAGACCGATTGATTTAACACCGAAGGTTGCTGGGCTATATTTAGAGAACCCCACCTCGAGAAGTCCAATTGACCATCTCTTTTGTTGATTCAGCGCATCGTTCAAGGTGATGGGAACGTCACCCAAGAATGCAGGTCTATCAGGATCGCAAAATATGGACTTCCAACCCTCGCATTGCATCCTGAAACCTGTGTGGTAATCCTCAGACAATGATCCATATCTGAATCCGATCTGCACATTTTAAAACCAGTTGTATACCATCGGCATTGAAGATAACATATACAAAGATACCGAATGAAAAGAAGACTTGCTATGCAAATGAAGTTTTTAAACAAGAGCTATATAGATAACTATTTATTCTGTCAGATGAGTCTCGTCGATCCAATTGTTGGGTAATTTCAATAATCGAAGTGAGTGTCAGCAATGCGTGTCCTTTTAAAAATCTTGCTTCGAGGTTAAAATATGGGGCCAAAAAACCAACTCTAAAAGTCTTGAGCATCAACCGATGAAGTTACCTTTGAGCCCCAGTTGCTTCGGCTTTCATAATTGCAACTTGCTACTTGATGTGCTATTGCCAGAACTGACTGCGACTGGATAGGCTTGTCCACGGTATAGTCCGGGGCTAGTTCAGGAATCTCTGGTGAGGCGAGGCTTGATGGACTTCCGTAGAAAGCTCGTCGTTGAAAGAAACATCCGGTTCCAAGATAATTAGGGCCACTTAATCCATCAAATCCCATGACATTAATTTGATACAAACGTTTGAATTCGGCATTGTAGATGTCACTTTTGTTGATTCCTCGAAATATTTGAGGAAATTGAACGTAAGCTAATTGTGGCCGAGTCTCTGGATCACTCAGATAACACATTGCCCTCAGCGGTGTTTCGGGGTCATTAGAGCATGAGTCACAGTCTAGAGTTAGGATTATCGGCGCATTGGTCATGCAACCTGATACTCTTAGCTACAGCACAAATAAGAAAAACGAGTGTTATTCTAGTAAAAGTTCGTAAAGATTAGGTTGGCATTGCGCAGCCGATTTAAAGCAGTGTCTCCCAACTTAATTAATAATGTCATGAGTGTACTGGACATGCATACTAACCAAGGCATTAAGGGCACCAGCTTTGAAGTGGTGAGGTGAAGCCTTGCTTTTCTCTCTAGAGACGTAGATGAGATTTGGCATCGAATAACCAGCGATGTCTTTATCCTTGCTAGCATCTAACAAAACCTGTTCATGGCTCAAGAAAATGTGAAGGATACAGGTGAGTAGGTTTGTGAATCGTGACCATCATACGGGGGATCTTTTTTCTTTTTGTAAAAAAAAATAGTATTTTAACTTGAGTATAGTTGCTCAACCATGCTGTCCTGATTGATTCGAGAATCCGATGACCCAAGACTTAATCTTGATGGAATTTGAAATTAAATTAGCTAAGAAGAAGATCTAATCATATCTAATTAAGAAGTTGTTTGAGAATATATAATAGAGGTTACTTTTTAAAATATTGTATTAAAATAATATATTTTTTATATTTTTAAACTTATTTTTTATATTACTACATAAAAACACTGTTTCAACAGAACTCCCAAATAAGCTCTAATTCAATAAAAAAAAAATTGATTTGGTATAAATTTGTGTGGATTAATTGTTATGTACTAAAAAAATCAA
>Ga0325411_1004088_pt1 | contig 16411 bp, 16 predicted proteins | sample PopdelMetagenome_13_FD_206181 | JGI IMG/M metagenome (GOLD analysis project Ga0325411, IMG submission 206181) | Populus deltoides microbial communities from Bellville, Georgia, United States - Xylem-PdIQD-R4 | ecosystem: Host-associated > Plants > Phyllosphere > Stem > Wood/Secondary xylem...
TTTTATATTTTAAAAAATATAATTTTATATTAGCATTTCAAAATAATTTGAAAATATTAAAATAAATTAAAATAAAAAATTAATTTTTATCAAAAGGATTTTTAAAATGTAGAAAAAGGACAGTTTCTTAAGCCTGTTTTTCAGAGATCACAGTCTCTTGATTCCATCAAGGGTACAGAATCTGAATGGGGACATAGATTCCATTACACCATCGGCACCAAACCTCTCCACATCGTGGAAATTTCCTTATTTGGATCCTACGTCAGCTTATGCTTTTAAAAATGCAGTCCCACAGGACACGCTTCTCTTTTGCACGGTACCCCTTCCCCCCTATTCTCCCAACAAAAATTACTATTTTTTACCAACCAAAGTGTTGTACTTTATTGCTAGTAATTAAATATGGTACGGTGTGTTTTTGTTTTTGTGATTAAGATTTAGGATTAAGTTTGGTATAATTTAATAATACATAAAATTTAACTATAAAAGCTAATTTTTCTTGTTTTTTTATTGGTTTCATACATAAAACCTAAACTCAATCACGAAGACAAACACAATCATGGTGTAGCAAAGCAAAGTCAAAGGACAATTAATGTGTTTGGATGCGGAGTAAAAAAATAATTTTTAAAAATAATAAAAGTTAAAAAGCAAATGGCTCTAGTGAGAAGTATAAGCCTCAATTAATTACACAAGAATATAATTTCATTGAAATATTTAATCATGTGATTAAGCCTTTAATATCTATGTTATTCTCTGTCTTGCACTGTATTATCGTGGTCAAGTACTTCATGTTAAAGAATAATATAAATCATATCTTGAGATCTCACCTAACAACTTAAACTATTGGGTTTGGATAATTTTATGGCATGGTATCAGAGCCTTGATGACCAAGCGGTCACAAGTTCGAATCTCACCATCTCCATTTATTTGATAAAAATTAAGCACAAGGTAGTGTGGGTCTGTGCAAGTTTCAAGCCCAAAAGATTTTTCACTTAAGGGGGTGTGTTAAAGAATAATATAAATCATATCTTGGGACCTCACCTAACAGCTTAAGCTATTGGGTTGAAATGATTCTTTAACAATTCATTAGCTGGACATGAAAAATGTCTTTCTTCAAATGATTAGGTGGGTTTGAAGGTTATAATAATTTTGAATAATCAATTATTGAGCTTTCACGACTACATAACATGGATCATGTCAAACGATTAGTTTGAAGGGAAATAAAAATAAAATCATAATTTTCAATCTAATTGTTAGATCACGTTCAAATTTGATCATGAGGTTTTATAGGCTCAGTTCTATAAAAAATCAGCTAGCTATAATTAGTCAAGGTCGGGTCAAATTAGGCTTCAAAGATACTATTTGAGCTAATTTTGTTATTTATTATTATTTTTGGATCTTTAGTTTAATTTTGGATTCTAAATTTTTTTATTTTTAATTTAGGATTATAATTTTTTTGCCTTGTAAAGGTTGGCTATTTATCTATTTAAGGAGTTGTAAACCCTAACTATATTAGAGAGAAATATTCAATAATAAAATATTCAGCATTGAATTTTCTTATTATTTATGATTTCCATAAAATACTTGTCTATTTACTTCTCCATGCTATATGTTTTTGTTGATGACAAAAAGGGAGAGATAATATGTAGATAAATGTGTATGCAGAGAGAAGATATATAGATAAGCATTGAGGAGAGATGAGGAGGAATTTAATTTTCTTAATGCATACGTTATTATTAGTTATGCAATCTTTTCATATTTACTTAAATTGTGTTAAATTGTTGAAGTTTCTCATATATTACATTGCAAAAGATAAAGAGAGACACTTTCTTGCATCTAAGTTATATATTTATTGTCATCATAAAAAAGGGAGAGATTGTTGACCTTTAGGTCACACATTTATGTTTTTATATATTTTAATGATAAAAATAATATAAAAATTAAACTAATGATATGCTTGGTTGAGAATAAGTTTTTAAACAGGTTTTATACAAAGATCATATCAACAAACATGAAGAATTTCATAAAAAAATCAATCATGAAGTCCAATAAAAAGCAAAGTGAAGACTTAATTTAAATATTCATTTTAGTGTTATATTGTAAATCTTTATATCTTATCTTGATAGCACAAGTAAAATGAACTACACATTTCAATATGCATACATTAAAAAGATTGATAAATAAACTAATATAAACGATTCTAAGAATTCACCTAGGTTAATCTGTTAAAACTAGAATTCTGCATGAACTGGTTGATTGTTTGGTATGATCAAATGAATCGATTGACTGCTTATTCATCAATAATGAACTCCTGAAAATTCTACTGGAATCGATCGACTAATTGACTTAATCAATCTAAATCATTCAATTGTTTAAGTCCTCGGTGGGACTTTAATGGCTATATATAAAACATATTATATACAAGTTATTCTAAGTGCAAAAACACTATAAAAACATCAATCATTGATTATAATTTAATTTGTACTATTAAACTTTCATAATCTAGCACAAGAGTATTCAATTTCATTTTCACTTAACTTAAACACCTTCAAATTCTATAAGTGCTATCTTGTGAGTTATAGAGGTATTACATCTTTTAACTGTATTATCTACTTTATTAAGAGGGTTAATTGTGATAACAAAATCACTCTTGTAAACCTTTGAGAGTTAGGTATAAACTTTTAGTATTGGTGAGGTAATTTCAACAGGGAAAAATCTTAAAGATGACATATCTTAAAGTAAGAAAAATCTTGGTGTAGATTCATTAAGAGCTGAAAAATCTTAAAAAGAGAATATCTTTAAATGGTAAAAAATATTGGTGTAAATTCATCAAATGGTGTAAAAATCTTGGTGTGGATTCATCATGTGGCTATTGTACTCTTGAACTTGGACTAGTGAAGGAATACATTACTCAAATTTGGTTTGGTATTTGAGGTGTGGGTGTAGGCGTAGGCTTGCTGAACTATATTAAAAACGAGTTTGTAAATTCTCTCTCTTATCTATTTATTTTTAAGCACTTTAATTATATTATTGGTTATTGGTTATTGGTTATTGTTTTTATTTAAATTAATTTATAATATTTATTGTTATTAGTGATAAACGTAATTCACTCAATTTTAAAAGTTATAGTTATCTTAATCCTAGAACAACACTACGGTCTCGTGGTTTTTCCCCACATCAGGATTTTCTAAATAAAAATCTTGGTGTTGATTTATTATGATTGTTTACTTATTTTGTTAGTTTGTTGACCTTATTTTTAATTGCATAAGGAAGGAAAAGAGTTGGGACTTGTGGATTATGATTTCGGATATATTGGTGCCTTTTGCAATAGATTGGTATCAGAGTCTGACTATATAGATTGATTTTCTTGTGCGGTTAAAATAAAAAAGAAAGATTCAGGATTGATAAAGCTCATTTCCTTTCATTATTTCATATAAAAGACATTGATAGAGGACAATAATTTGGTTTTTTTGCTAGAATGTATAGAATATAAACCCGCTAATATGGAGGTAGCAAAATAAAATGCGCTTAATAAAAAAATGATTGCTGATGTTAGAAAATATATGTCTTCTAATTCTATTAACCATATTTCACAGGAACATGATTGTTACAAAGTTTGGAAAATATTAGAAGAATGTTAAGAAAAGTGCATAAAATAAGGCTTTCACGTTTAAAGACCTTGTGAATTTGAAGTAGAAAGATGGTGAGGTTGCTCCGATCCATGTAAATGATTTCCAAGGATTTTTAAATTAGTTTTTATTGATAAATCTTGAGTTAGTTGATGAGATACAAGCATTAATTCTAATAAGTTCATTTTAGAATAGTTGAGAGACTTTTGTGGTGTCACTAAGTAATTCTAATCTGAATAGAAAGGTTACTTAGAAGATAGTGAAGGACATTATTCTCAATAAAGAGATGAGGAAAAGGGTAGGTATTTTTTAGTATTGTATACTTGTTATAGAAAGCTAGGAGAGAAACCAAATCAGATCTTTTTCAAGCAAGTAAGATAGAGAATATGGTGATAGAAAAGACAAAAAAAGACCTAGAGGGAGATCTCGGTTAAGGAAGGGAATCAAGTGTTATTGATTATGACAAGCTTGGAAATATTTAAAAGGATTACATAAAGTACAAAAAAGATGAAAACAAGAATGAAGAGAATAATACATCTGTAGTTGTTTTTTACGATGATGTTGCTATTATTTTTTATGATGGTTATGTTAATCTTGCATGTTAGGATACGACTTGGGTTATGGATTCAGTTGTTTCTTTCCATGTTACACCTCGATGATATTTCTTCATATCCTACACTACTATTGACTTTGGCCAAGTTAGGATTGGAAATTAAGGGATGGCAAGTGTTATAGGCATTGGATACATTTGGTTAAAACCAATACCAATTTCAATTTGCAACTAAAAAATGCTAGGCATGTGCTTGATATGCGCCTACACTTGATTTCTATAGTTATACTTGATGAAGAAAGTTATCCCAATTACTTTGAACATGGTAAATGAAAGCTCTCTAAAAGTTTATTTTATTGTTGATATAGGTAAAAGTAGGTATCTACCTGGCACAAGACAAGGTGATTAAGAAAGAGTGAATATAATTGAAGATGTTTCTATTGATTTATGGTAAAAAGTGACTTGGACATTTGAGTGGAAAATGTCTTAACATCCTTTCCAATAAGAACTAACTTTCCTTGAAATGTATGAACATTAACACTTACACTCATTACTTAGATGGTAAACAATAAAGAGTTACATTTCAAAGATCATATTCATATAAATAATCACAAGTTCTTAATTTGATTCATATTGTTGTTTGCTCTATGACTGATAAATTTATTAGAGGTATTTTGTATTTTTCTAGTTTTATTGATGATCATTCCATGAAGATTTGGATTACTTATTTGAAATTCAAAGATTAGAAGCTTGATGTTTTTAAGGATTTTCATGTTAGAGTTAAAAGGAAAACTGGTACAAGAACTTTGATTCTTTCATGGTGGAGCATAGTTATGGTATGACCATTTTTATCATTATATGTTTATAAAAAGGTTTCCTAATGATAACTTCATTATTCTTTTACTATTTATGGATGATATAATTATTTTTTTGTCATGGTGCTAAGAAGATCCAGAGTTTAAAGAGAGAGTTAAGCAAGTCTTTTGTAACGAAAAACTTAGGACCAACAAAACATATTCTTGGCATGAAGATTACTCATTACAGGAAGAATGAGAAGCTTTGGCTATCTCAATAAAGAAATGTTTAAAAAGTACTTGACATATTCAAAAGCAAGTCCAAATCTGTTTGTTCTCTACTTGCAAGTTATTTTAAGCTAAGTTCTAAAAAGTGTCCTTCAAATGATGAAGAAATAAGTGAGATGAAGAAGGTTCCTTGTGCATTCATAATTGGTAACTTGATGTATGTCATAGTTTGCACAAAGTCGAATATAACTCATATTGTTGGCATGATCGGTCGCTTCCTCTCTAATCTTAGTAAAAAACATTGTCAACGCTAAAATGGATACTCATGTATCTCAAAGACACTTCCAATTTTATTTTATGTTTCGAAAATGGTAAACATGTATTAGATGGATACACAAATGTAGATATATCTAGTGATGTTAATTCCAGAAAGTCCATATCAGGATACTTAATGATCTTTGTAGGGAATTATTTTCATGACAATCAAGGTAGCAAAACATATTGCATTATTCACTACAGAGGTTGAATATATTGCTCTTATTTAAAGGGATAAAAAGTTTTTATAGATAAATAAGTCTTTTCATGAACTTGACCTAGTGTAAGAGAACTTCGTATTGCATTATGAGAGTCAAAGTGTAATTCTTCTCCATAAGTATTCTACTTTTCATTCTCGATCAAAGCACGTTAAGATTAGATATCAATGGTTTCAAAATGCTATAGAGACGAAGTCCGTTGTTTTTTAGAAAATCCATATTAATGACAATTTGTTGGATATGATGAACAAGTCTTTATCAAAATAGATGTTTAAGTTTTATACGAGGCAAACAGGCTTTGTGAAGCCTTTTATATGAGTCAGGAAAGGGGTTAATTGTTAGGTATAGTCCTTTTTCAAATGTCATAACCTATATAAACTAAGAAAAAGAGGGACAAAGACTTAAAGTATTTTAGATCATATACGTGACTAGTATAAAAAGTCAGTTGTGGCTTATTTTTAAGTTGTTGGTTGACATATACAAAGAGGAAAAAAAAAAAAAAAGAGGCAACTTGAATAGTCTATGTTCAAACTTTGATAAGCAATTGAGTCATCGTTAGATTGAGTTGAAGTTTTAATAGAAGGTTTTGGATATATAACTCTGCATTATGTATGGTTGGATTAAAGATTGAAGGTGTGTAAATTGGCATGTTCTTTATAAAAGAATAGTTATCACTTTTATGAGATTCTTCTAAACTCTTTCTCTTTAATGTTAATGTATTTTAAGAATATATTGTGATTAATGATTTGTTTTATAACCCTTAGTTTTAACTAAATAAGAAAAAAAATTTACCTGTTATTATTATTTATAGTAAAAGTTTTTAGGTGAATTACGATTTTGTAGTTTTTTCCTACATTAGGTTATTCATGTAAGAATCTAGGTGTTGATCTATTTTGACTGATTGCTTAGTTTGTTGATTGGTTAACCCTATTTTTAATTGCATAAAGTGAGAAAATAATTGGGACTTGTGGATTGTGAATTTGGATATATTAATTTCTTTTTCTAACAATTTCACATTGTTTTCTTATTTAAGTATTTTGTGATAATATTCTTATCACTTATCTTGTTGTCAATCTGATTAGTCATTCAAACACCAAGCATTTAAAAGTTTATCTATATTTTGTTTATAAGCAGGATTTTTAGAGAGGAATTGTGGTTAGATTTTCTTTTAGTATTTATTAGATAAGTGATTGATATTTTTATGAAGGGATTCTCTTTAACTTAGTTCACTTGCTTACATGCCAATTTAATCATTTTGACTTCTACACTCTAATTCTAGAAGGGGTAATAGAGAAAATATTTTGCATAAAATCAAAAGTTTCATATAATTTATTATCAATACAAAGACTCTATATTATAGAAAGTGTGTGTGTGTGTGTGTGTAACAATTAGTTAAAAATTATTTTTTTAATTAAGAATTTGTAAGATTAGTCTTTTTATGAATGATAAAACTGCTACAACAATTAATTTAAGCTCGTTTAACCTTCAAATTGGTTAAGCATACCTTGTTAAATTTTCTTTTAGGTAAAAAATTGTGCTTATTAAAGATATCTTGTCACATGGTTTATATCCAAAATGCTCCATAACTTACATCTTATTTGGTATGAAATCATATGTGGAATTAAATTCATAAGCAAATTTAAATTAAATTGATAACCTATTTCAATTATTATGTTTAGAATAAAATATTCAATCACATAGTTAAATTCAATTATATTATTTGGAATACCTATGGAAACGAATTGAATAAGCAATCTTGATTATTTTACTTTTAATTTATCAATTTTTTTGTTACAAAAAAAACTTTTTATTTCATTGTAATAACCTTTATACTTATTTAAAATGACATAAAATATAGACATTTTAAATGAGATAAAAAAAAATATATACCTATCTCATTTTAGTTTTTTTATTAAAAAACTAGAAAATTATATATTTGTTAAAAGAAATTCTATAACATTAATCTTTTCATTAGGATGTTGAGAAAACAAATTGTAGAAATATTCCAATAAAGATTGGATGTAACCGAAATGAATGAATCAAGATTGTTGTCAACTGAATAACGAGTTACTCATAAATAAAAAAATAACTTCCCAATGCATTGATAAGAAAGGCTCACAACATTGACACAATTCCGAAAGAAAATGATGTACTCAATAACATAATAAACACCATCTTTGCAATGGAAACTTGCAGCAAATGATTAACTTGGATTTAACATAATAAAAAATAAGTACAAAGATGAAATAATATCAATTAGCACCATTACCCTTCTCATCACCACCATTACCCCTACCCCTCTTCATCATTATCATTATTACTGTCATTATCATCACCATACCACCAACACCATCATTACCACATTTCATATGGCTATAATCCTCTAACTATTACTACTATCACTTCATCATCACCATCCACCACCATTAAACTACTATCATTACCGCTGCTACTTCATCTTTTACCCCACTTGCATCACTACTATTTTCATAATCATTGTCATTACATCACAATTATAACACATTGTGTTTTTCACATTATCATTTACTAATTATTATAAAAAAAAATATGTATAATGTTTTTTCCGTAAAACTTTTTATAGAAAACAAACACCACCTAAAAAAAGGAAGAAAAAAGTGATGGGAGGGGGTTTTGGTAGAAGCCTGTGATACAGGCTTGCATTTTCAATGGGTAGGACCGAATCAAGGAAAGGTTTATAGATGGAAGACACAAATTGTAAAATTAGTAGTCTACGGACTATATTAAGACTCTATTAATAGTTGGAGGGGTAATTTAAAGTTTGCCATTTAATTTTAGTAGGGCCGCTTAATTATTATTATAATCTTAAAAAGGAAATCTCCTTGCAATTCTTCAAGCATACCTCCGTCTCTGTACTCTGTAGCTACTTTGCAGTTGTCTGCAGTCCAAAGCAAAAGTCTTCTAAAAAACAAAACCACAACGTGTTTTGTCTCGATGAGAAAAAAGGCAACCTTAAGCCTTTCTTTTTCCTCTTATTATTACATTCTCTGATATAATCAATATAAATAAATTCCCTACTTCGGTGATTGTTAGCTCTTTTTTTTCCTTCTTTGCAAAGTATTGATTTTGGTAACGTTAATGGAGTTGTAGTAGTAGTTGTTGTTGTCACCTAGTCCAAGAACACCCACTTCATCAAGTCCTTTGAATTTATGTCAAATTCCTTAAAAAAACAACCAAAGTTTCCAAAATTATACTTCAGCTTTTGATTCGTCCTGTGTCTAAATCTTCAAAATGTCAGTTCATGAAATGTCCCACATCGATTTAGAGAAAGGAACACACCGCCGCTCCGTTGCTGGAAGTGATGCCAGTTGTTTTTCTGATGCAGAAGATGGGTCTTGCTACTCCCAGTTCTATTCAACCACTGGTGGGTCTTATGATAATTACAGTTTCGCTTGTGTCTCTGATCCTGAGGGTATAAACAGTGTGGTTTTGGATTCTAGGAGGGTGTCTTCAGTGTCTGATTGTTCAGTGGAGGTGGGGATTGTAAATGGGGTGCCTGACATAAAGGTGCATTTGAGTAAAGTGGAGAGAGATTGTAGGATTTGCCATCTGGGTTTAGAGAGTAATAGCCATGAATCAGGAGTTCCTATTGAATTGGGTTGTTCTTGCAAGGATGATTTGGCTGCTGCTCATAAACAGTGTGCAGAGGCTTGGTTCAAGATTAAGGGAAACAAGTAAGTACAAGATTGAATTCTAGTTTTTTTTTTCTTTGGTAAATTTTCTTTTGCTCTTTTGAATACAAAAATTATTTATTTAAAGTGTTGGTATGATGATTAGTATGTTAACTTTGTTTGTTTGTGAGAAATGGTAAATATCCACTTCGTGCTTCTTAGTATTATCTAAGTTGGTTGATGTGTTTTTTTTTAAAGTGTAAATGTTGCACTGAAGCGGGATTTCTTGAAGGATTAGTAACAACATTTTTTCACCAAAGAGGACAAAGGGTTCATTAGTTAAGGCTTTTGAATATTGGATTACAGTCTGATTAGTTTGTGGGATATGAAGCATAATGTAGAAGTTAAGAATTATGATGAATAAAAGGGAAAGTGGAAGGAGTTTCTGTTCAGTAAACAAGTTGACAGAAAAAAAGTAAAGCAAAAGAGTACAGCTTTAAGATACCAGTCCCTATGATATGTCTAACTGCACCGACAATTTCTTGCCATTCTGTACTTTTTAGAAGTTTAGGAATCTAAATAATGCTCCTTTCTGCTTCACTTCTCTTTATCACAATGGAGTTCTGACTCCTTGTTGATACGCAGATTAAAAGATAATTGCTTGTGGGTGCACTACTTAATATTTGTATTTGTGTAATTGCTAATGCAGATTCCTTCCTGTTCGTCTGATGTGCTTAGCAAAAAAATAATAGTTGACATCCATGATATTGTGCATGAGATTTAAGCATCGTAGGACTCTGAATGATGGGTAGAAATCTCCTGATAGTTGTGAATCTTAAAACTTATGGTCCATGCGTTTCAGAATCAGTATTTCTCTGTCAGGCATGTCTATGTCAGACTATCAGTGTCATATTGGTTGATACCATACTCAAAACAATGGTGGAATATATTGGAGAATGCACTTCGCTGTTTACTTATTAAACGTGGACAATTGATTGGTCTGCTCTTGTATTTAACATTGCTTTAATTTCTAGTTAGAACTAGAACAGCCTGGAAAAAAATGATTCGATTGATGTTTTGGATCAGAAAACTGAACATTCTAAACTGTTTATTCAAGCACCAGCGCGTGCTTATTGATGCATACTTTTAGTGGTAGCAAGGATCTTCTGTGGATCTTACTTCTCCTTGCTGGAATACTGTTATATGATGTAAAAAGATTAAAAAAAAAAAAGTGCTGGAACAAGTGATGGTAGATAGCTATTGTGGAGGTTTAATATAAATTATCTATTATTTGATGATAGTGAATACAGTATTATTATTCATCATCTATTACATGATGTGGTAAATGGTAATAAAGCAGTATCTCCGGCTCCTAAGCTATCACCCTATTCTATGTCTGTCAATCAGAATAAGTTCTCTTTATGCTGTGTATTTGAAGCTTTAACCTAACAATATATCTCTGGCTTAAATTTCCAAAATCGCTGTTTTATCACTATATGATGTTCAAAGATCTCTCTCTCTCTCATTTCTGGTGAGTCTTTTACCTGATCTTCTAGTTCACAATATGCCCGCTAGCCTTATCTCTGGACCAGGCATCTATTCTTTGCCATTTTTTGGGAATGTTTTGTTCTAAGTTATTTGCTGTTGTACACGGATGAACAGATGAATGAGCTATATTCTTTAGGGGTTGCATTAGTGCATATTACATGATCAATGAGCAGTATTTATTTGCATTTAACTTTCATTTCAAATTTCTAATCCTGTGGCAGCTATCATGGTATGTCTAATTAGTTCCTTTCATGAAAATTGGTCTCATATATGTTTTGGTATTTATTTCTCACCTATATTTATTCGGTTCACGAGGTATGTACCAGGACCTGTGAGATTTGTCATTCCATTGCACGGAATGTTGTTTTAGCAAGTGACATCGAGTCAATTGAGCATTCAAATGAGACAAACAGTGTCATAAATACCGCGGCGGCGTCAGCCTCAACATCAATTCCTACCACAGAAACTCGAAGCTTTTGGCAAGGCCACCGCTTCCTGAATTTCTTGCTTGCTTGTGTGGTATTTGCATTTATATTATCTTGGCTCTTTCACTTCAATGTGCCATCCTCCTCGTAAACTTCTGTAGGAGAGGCTTGAGGGGGAAAAGAAAGAAATAATTTTAGAGAAAGCAGAGTTATAGTAGAAGAACCTGCAAAGATTGTTGTGTGATTAATGAGGAAGAGTTCAGTGCCTCGTAGGGTTTTATACGTCCACATTTTCCTTTAGAATGCATAGGTATTTGTTGATCTACATACGTACGCTTGTATTTATCAGAGCTTTATCTGCCTTGAAAAATATTTATGGGTGTTTGGAGGTTGTATTGATTCATCTAGATGCTGTTATTGTTGTTCCTTTCTTTATAATGTCTCGTAATATGGAGATGGATCCATGGCAGAAATATTCTCCAATACCTTGTGATTTGTAAGAGATTTTACCAGATTTCCCTCATAGTCATAAAGCATTTTGAAAATCCCCCAGCCATTAAAACTGTATGTTATCTCTTTTATTTCAACTATAGTCTTGGCCACTGTTATTCCTTTTATGTTCACGACAGAGGTTCATGCATGTCGGATTCCCAGACTGAAGTGTTAACCAGCAACCTGGTTCTTGGTTGGGAGCATGATCAAATAACAGAGCCTCTAAAAGAGTCCATGCTCACAGAAAACTGCAGCATCGACACTCTTCTATTTTCTTATTGCATTGCATGTGTCAATTACTGCACTCAAAAGATTAAGGAACGGCTGAACTGCAGAAGCATATACTTTATCCACACAAACAAAAATAATTGAAGAATCCTGTGATGTCAACAATGGGTCAAAATGAGGATGGAGAAATGAGAAGCAAGAATACACACAAGTGCCTACACAAAATTACTAAAAAAGAAAAAAACAATAATTAATAAACGAAAATCATAAAAAAGGACCTATACACTTTCAGTTTTTGTTTCTTTTGGCTTCCAAGTTCGTGCCATCTTTGAGTGTTTCTTGCGCGTCAGTCTCCATTCCAAGGCTAAAGAGGCAAGCTGCTTGAAGGTACGAGGCAGTGGACCAATCAGGAGACACTACTTGGGCCTGCATAGCATCCCCTAGAGCTTCTTGCGGCATGTCACTCATCAAGTAAGATAAGCAGCGCCTAGCGTACACAGTGGGTGACACCATGGTTCCGCCATCAATGAACTGCAGAAGACAGGGAAAACTTAAATCTCCTTTCACAAGCCAACAGAGTTTTACTGCCATCAGGATGCAGAAGGAAAACTAACCCATATTTTATTACAAAAGATTCAGCATTAAATCTGTGGAAGAGGTTCAATTAAGTTTTACTTGTGCTAGCAGCAAACCATGCAGGATAACAAGAAGTTTAGCCAGAACAACTTGATTTCCCTAACTTAATATAGGCATGTACTGAAACTTTATCAAGGGATGAGATTTTTTGTTCTTTGTTGGTAGAATATGATCCTTCATGTCAGCTAAGCAACCCAAAAGAAAACTTTCATCTCTAACAAGATAAAATGATACCACTGATTTATAATTGTTCTTATAGTACCAATTTCTCTGCTTACTGAATATTCATCTCTAACAAGACGAAATGATACCACTAATCTATCATCCAATAGAAAATTACTTCATGAACTAATTTATAACATTGCTCTGCTTGTAACTAAATAAGAAAATAAACCATCCTAAGAATTCAAGTTCCATATTTGACAATAACAAGAGATACTCACTTGTGTATAGCAATCAATGGCAGTCGCAAAATCCTTAGCTCGAAAAGCAGCATCTCCATGCTTCTTAGAATTCAAGGTCTCTTGCATTTGATTGGTCCACATTTGAAAAGAAAGCTACAGGAAAAAAAAATCCAGAGCTAAGCACAGAGTTAAAGAACAGGTTACATATTAAAGCCAGAGCAACATAATAAGACTTCACCCAAAGCCCTGAGTATCTAGTTCCTAGGATTTAATTTTTTGATTCCGAGACAATCCTACGAAGAAAAAAAAAAGGATTCAGAACTGTTGACATGATTTGTAATTGCTAGGTGGACAAACTAACATTTCGTTTCTTTTCTTTTTTTAATTTTTTGAGAATGGACAAAATGACTGTTAGCCCAAACGACAATAGATATACACAATTTGATTATTCAATAATTCAATAGGACCTTGTCCTGCTTAAGGCGCATTGTTATGCTTAGTGTAAAGCATAGTGATATGACTAGTAAAAAAACATCTCATTTATCTATTTATTTATTTTTCATAGCAATGAAATGTAGGAAACCATTCAAGTCACAGAGAAGAGATGCCAAACCTCATTAGCAATCCCCTCGTCATCCTTGTATCCAATCTTTTCCAGTATTTCATGTATAGCAGTGAGATCCATTCTCAAGCATGCCTCACCAAAAGGAGTCAATGACAATGGCAGAGTTGATGATGCAGTTTCTTCTCGGATGCCCATCAAAACATAAGATGGGACCTGCTAAAACTATATTAGATAAGAACAAGCTTATTTGCAAAAACTATTCAACCTTGCAGAAGCAGGCCTCATTTTGACAAAACTATGCTGTCCGTACTCTACAAAGACGTGCAGCTCAATCAACTATTTTATATACCTCTGTATCCTTTTGAAGTGACATAAGTGCAGTGACAAGGGATTTAGCATTTGGCCTTTCACGAGCTTCATACTGCAAACAACGGGAAGCTAATCTAACCAACTCTGTTCCATCATCTTTTGAAAAATGGCCTTCTAGAGCAGAATCCATCAACATCAGGAAATTTTTGCCACGAATCAGGTCAAGTGCCTAAAAACAAGGCAAAGAGTGGAGAAAATCCTCAAACTTTTTATGCTTAAATGGTTATCAATCAAAATGGGAATAACAATAATTCATTTGTACTACCAGGGACAAAGAAACCAACAAGATGGGTTACTACAGCAATAGAACCGCAAATTACTTACATGACTTGGGGGAATATGTTTGCCGCTCAGAAGGTCCAACAACAAGGTTCCAAAGCTGTAAACCACACTTTCTGGTGTAACTCTACCTGCCAGGATTACGAAATAATTTCAACCATCGACATTTCTAATGATTTAACCATTTTCAACCTTTTCGCTAGCGTTTGATACCCAAAAACTAATCAGATTGAGATGTAACTGATCCATTTATGCACGCAAAGATCATATCAATTTATAGCAATCAGACGTTGTGATGCTGACACAAACAGTCCTTACCAGTTCTCAAGTACTCTGGAGGGGTGAAAGCCAAATTTGTACTGTAACTTTTTCCATCTCGGCTATTCTTCATGAGGCCGAAGCAAGATAGCCTGGGATTACCATCCTGTCAACCACCAAACCAAAAAATCAGGACCGACACTATTGGCACCACAAAGTAAATTCTACGTCGCAGACAGCCACATTTACCTTATCAAATAAGATCCTGTAGGCATTGAGATCATGATACAACGCCCTTCCTTTGCTGCCACAGTATTCCAGAGCTTGTGCCAAGTACAGAGCTACCCTCAACCTCATTGCCCATTTCATGGGCTGGCTCTCCCCTTTAAGACCAAAATATAAAAAATTCAGACAAAGATTATTCCAAATTTAAAGTTCATCAACTCTATACTACATACCATTATATCCCCTCATCAAATCTGGTCAACTTATTTTCAACGTTAGCCATTTTTGGCCAACAGAAAACGAAAATAAAAAGAAGAAAAAGAAAATTCTCTGAAGAAAAATGCTGGATAGGAAAAAGGGCAACCTAGCACTAACCAGACAATAAAAAGATAGAAGATTAACAACCAAAAATAATTAAAAAAAAATTAAAATTAAAGAGAAGATAAAAAGGACTCACAGTGGAAAAGATGCTTAGCAAGAGTTTCATGGGGCATAAACTCAGCAACAAGCAATCTCTCCTCTGCCTCACAGCAACATCCAATCAGATTCGCCAATCTCTCACTCCTCAAGCTCCCCACCGTTCTCGCTTCCTCCTAATTACAGTTTTACCATATTCATTTTTTAAAATTTCCTTAAATATACTAGTAATTTCTCATCATTTTAACAAAGCTTTTTTAAAAAAAAAAAGGCCGTACGAGGAATTGGCGAGAATCAGGCCAGGCGAGACGATTAAATCGTTTAACGGCAATCCAACGGTCATTGTCTAGTTTCCCTTTGTAAACAACGTTGGGAGCTTTCTCACCGTGTTCCGATACTATGTTGTCCGAAGAGAACCCAGACGTGGCTGCTCGCAGTTGTTCGAAACTGAACTCGGTGAAACTGGGAAATGCGTTTCTGTCACTTTTGCCCCCATTTTCTGCACCGAAATGACAACATTACGCAAACTATTACCCCTCATTTTACACCCAAAAAAAGAAAGAAAGAAAAAGACAGAGAGACTGGCAGAAAGAGAGGGGCTTGATGAGTTTACCGAGATCGGAGGATTCGAGGACGGAAGGTTTAAGGTGAGAGTGGAACCAGCAGAAAGAGAATTTGGAGCAGCGGGCTCCCATTGATTAGAGTAAAAAAAAAAAAACTCCAAAATGATCAGACAGTGAGGAGACAATGTGAGGTGAAATAATCAAACCGTTAGGATGACGCTGATCCTTGTCTAGAAGTTTTTTGCATGCGCTGCTGCTTCACAAGAAGGGTTTGGAAAGGAAAGAGAGAGAGTGGGTTGTGGACAGTGGAGGATCCTTCGTTCCTAATCAGTTTTATTGAAGCTTGCAAGCAAGAAAGCTACTTCACTTCATGTTGTGTTGTGTTTGCGCAACAAAGTGCAGAGGGCCTTTTACTCTCCTTTCTGGTTTCAGCTCTCTCTCTCTCTCTCTCTCTCTCTCTCTTATTTTTCAAAAAAATTTAGCAGTGAAACCTGGGGTGGTATTTGAGGGGATTTGCGCTTCTTTGCGTTTTTTTTCTTATTATTAAACAATTTTAGAATTTGTTTTTAAAAAAATATTTATATATAATTTTAGATTATTTTAATATTTAATATAAAAAAA
>Ga0325411_1004089_pt1 | contig 16411 bp, 6 predicted proteins | sample PopdelMetagenome_13_FD_206181 | JGI IMG/M metagenome (GOLD analysis project Ga0325411, IMG submission 206181) | Populus deltoides microbial communities from Bellville, Georgia, United States - Xylem-PdIQD-R4 | ecosystem: Host-associated > Plants > Phyllosphere > Stem > Wood/Secondary xylem...
AAAAAAAAAAGTCACCATCACACCTTGGTGTGAGAACGTTGCATGCACTTATACATTCGAAGTATCTTAATACTAAATAATCACGTCAATAAAACTAGTATGCACTTAAGACATGCAAAGTATATATCTTAATTCTAAATAATTACATCAATAAAATTCATAAAAATAAATACTCCATGTCATAGATTATCTATTTTAAAATATTATTATTTTACATCAAATATCAAATATATCGAACTTAATAGTAAAATACAAATAACGTATCTTTATAGCCTAAGACAAAAAAAAAATCTAATTATTGAAATAATGAAAGTCTTAATTTATTTTAAAAAAATCTCCTGAACAATTAATCATCAATCATATATTTTACGGTAACAATTTATTTTTCTAAACAGATCAAATATGCTAAAAATAATATTATTATCATAATAACTACCACTCTACTGCTGCCATGATCACCTTATACAATTACTGTTTCATCAATATAATTATAATTTTATAATTATCTTATAATAACTTTTTTACATCTTCATTATTAAATTAATAATTATCACTTTACCATCATTATCATTAATTGCTATATCATAATCATTATCAATATAACTATTATCACAACAACCACACACACACACACATATATATATAATCACTCTCATTGATACTATTACTACATAAATATTACTACAAATGTTATCATTATAACTACTACCATCATCATTACTATATCTATTATAAACATTATAAATTATCATATTATACTATAATCAATAAATAATAACATTAATTAATACCTTATTTTTTATCAATTACACACTAATTTAATTTCCTTAAATTTCTAGAAAAAATTCATAATTGACTAAAATTAACGGTCACCCAACTAATTATCAATTATTTTTTCATTTTAAATTTATTTAACCTAAATTAATTTTTTTTTAATTATTATCAACTCTATATAAAATTATTTTTTTAAATTTTCAACTTAACCATAAAATTAATAAAAAATAATTTTCAACTAAATTTTCATTTTAAAGTTTTTTATCCTATATTGTAAAGATATTATGTTATCCTTTTAAGTTAAGTATTTAAACCAAAACGGTTTTTTATCCCACATTGAAAAAATAATTTTTTTTCTTGTGAACATGGAGTATATGTATATACTAAAGGGTTTCAAATCTCATATTAAAAAAATAAAATATTCTTCTAATATTTATATAATGAATTTTAAGAATAGTTAATAATCAACTAAAATATATATAAAGAAAGAGAGATTTATGGCTAGGAGAAAAAATATATTTTAAAAAAAATCTCTACCTGGTTATACCTCACATCAACATCATAAGGGTGTTTCCGAGTCTGCTACACGCTAAAAACTCTAACAGGCAGATCCAACTCTAGCAGCAGCAAATTTATTAGTAGATCCACCAATTTTTGTTGTTTTAATTGTAAAATGACCCTGAGTATTTTTTAATGTGTACAAGTTTCGGGTTATGGATACTCCGAACATGATTGAATAGGATTTTAGTATCGAAAATACACAACAATTCAGGTTTGAATAATAATTTTAGGTCTGAGTCCGGGAAAAGATAATGCAAAACTCAATTCATGAGTATCCATTGTTATCCCTAATAGTATCATAAAAAAAAAAAAAAAATATTTTATTTTATTTTATTTTATTTCTTGATTTTAATTAAATTTGATTCAAATTAGATTTGATCTAATTAACTGGATTTAAATAAATCAGTATAAGAAATAATTCAAATGAAAAACTCAGTTTAGATTAAACATCATGTCAACCTCTCGAGAAAAGCTGAATTTAACAAGTATGATAATCAATATAAACCAGTTATTTAAAGTAAGAACATGAACTTAAACAAACAAAAGGTAAGATTTAGGGGAAATTTTTAAATTAAATATCATAGAAAAGAATCTGGAGGAACTCTGTATCAAAATCAAATGCAGTCCAGAAAACGAAAGCCACATTGTTTGACAACATTCTAAATTCGGCACAAACCTGTTTCTGAGCCCATTAACTAGTGGTTTGGGCAATATTTTTATTTTTATAGTCCATCAAATAATGGTTATTAGCTCAGCCTGTTGATTATTTAGTGAATATTATTTTTGTGTTACAATATATTTTAAAAAATATTTTTTATTTAAAAAATATTAAATTAATTTATTTTTAGATATTTTTTTGGATGATTTTAATAAATTGATATTAGAAATAAAAAAAATATTTTTTAAAAGTACTGTATATCACAGTACAAATACAAGTCGGCAATGACACCTAAGAAAATCACAAGAGAAGAAAAGAGGAAGCAATCCAGTTTAGACCCTGTATTTGTATAAATTAACCAGATCAGCCCTTATAAGAACTTTCATCAAATTTAGCCTTTATTCCTCACAATTGGTTAGTCAACTCAATTGAAATGAAAATTTCATCAATATAATAACCCTGCTTATATTCTTCACGTTATATTTATAACTTATTTCAATTGGGTTCAACTAGTTTATTTTCCTGTGTCTCATCGTAAATCAAACCAAGTTTTTTTAAAATAAAAAAAATTAAGAGTAAAAAGAATTTTTTGACTATGTTATTAAATCTGATCAAGTAAGTTAATTTTGAAAAATTCCAACTCAACATTTTTTCTAACTTGAGTTTTCAATTAAATCACGTGCGAACTAACTCGACTTAAATCGATTAATTTCATGGGTCCAAATACAACCTTGATAATCGGTAAAAACATGACTTAGATTTTAAAAGAATTTCAGGATGTGAACTTTTTTTTAAAAAAAAAACATTGATAGATTAAATCGATCTTAGTCCCCCCGCGACCCATGTCATAAACTCTATTAGGTTTAATAACTTCATTTAACTTTGTTTTTATCAAACATCAATCCAATACCGAGAAGCTTTTTTGAGATCGCGACAACCTCATAAAAAAGAGAAACAAAACCAATTATGAAATCGCATTCCCAATTAAACAAATATTTAAGGATGAAAAAAAACTAATTAAAAAGAAAAGTTAAATTTACCAGACCCGCAAACTAGTGAATAGGTCCATGGTCTTTATAAAGTTTAATAATATGAATTTTCTCTTAAACTATTTTTAACTACATGAGAAAAAAAATAGATGAAAAAAAATTCAAGTTCAATTAAAAAAAAAAAACACCCCACAAAACCCATAAACTAAGGCAACCTGGGTTACCTTGGTAAATTCGCAAACCACGCTAACTTCATAGAAAGATAAAATTAAAAAAACAAACTACAAAACTAAATTCTTCATCATCTCGATATTAAAAGTTGAAATTAAAAAAAATAATTTTGAAAAAAATATCATAACAAAAATTTAAAAAGAACAGGAAAGAAAGCAAAATATTGTGCATTACTATTGTAATCCATAATGCAATGGATGTTGATGAATAATAGTTTCCTCCACATCCTTTAATTTTTGTTACTTTATAAAGTTTCATAACATGACTTTTCTCTAAAACTAATTTTTTTTAATTATGTGAGAAAAAAATAGATTATAAAAAAGTCAAGCTCAATTAAAAAAAATAAACAACCCACCAAACCTGTAAACCGGGACAACTTGGGTTATTTCAGCAAACTAGCAAACCATGAAAACTTCATATAAAGACAAAATAAAAAGAAATAAATTACGAAGCTAAATTCCCAACTATCCCAATTTTAAAAGATGAAATTGACAAACACAAATTTTTTTAAAAAATCATAACAAAATTAAAAAAAAAAAGCAAAACATTGTGGATTGCTATTGTAATCTACAATGCAATGAGTTTGGGTGAATAGTGATTTTCCCATACCCTTTAATTTTTGTTACTTTATAAAGTTTAATAACATAGTTTTCTCTAAACTATATGAGAAAAAATAAACTATAAAAAAAATCAAGTTCAATTAAAAAAAGAGAAAAAAAAACATCCCATCAAACCCATAACCCGAGCCAACCTGAGTTACCTTAACAAACTCGTAAACCACATTAATCTCATAGAAAGACAAAATAAAAAGAAACAAATTACAAAGCTAAATTCTCAACCATCCCAATATTAAAAAGTAAAATCAACAAAAATAATTTTGAAAAAAATCTTAAAAAAATAAAGAAAGGAAACAGAAAATCATATGATCAAGCAATAGAAAAAGGAAAGAAAAAAGCTAACATGAGGAAATATTATAGCAATCTACAGTGTTTAATATTTTGTGAGGAAAACTACAGTATTTTTTCACGTGCTTTAATTTTTGTTAATTAATAATAATTAATTGATTAATAATAATAATTGATAAAATGTCGGGGTAAAATTGAAGAAACGGGTTTTTATCAGGGTTTCATTGCTGGATTGACGAAAATGAAAGAACTACATTTTGTTAGGGTTTTATTGCTGGATCGACTCAATTAAAGGGACTAAATTGGTTTCTTGTAAAAAGTAGCTGGCTGGCGCTAAGAGACCACATTCATGTCCAAATTCAAAGTTTTTGGCAGCTTGGAAAAATATCAACCAACGCACACACCTGTCACGTGAAATCACGCAACCACTGAAATCTTCAAATAAAAACTAAAAGTCTAAATACGTACAGTTATCGGTATCACATCACGAGTATAATTGTTTGGTACACTCAAGCGACTGAAAGAAAAAAGATAAGTCTTGGGGATCATATGATTGCTACGTGGAAAGAATTTACAAGGAGAGGTTGCGTTCACACTGTATAGACCACGAGCCCTCCACACGCCCTCGACATGTGTCAAGATCCGAACCCTAAATATCTAACTTAATCCAACGGTCCGAAAGAAACCCTATCCATCCTCTGGAACCTCCTCTCTGTATTTAAACACCCTCTGCTCCTTCACCCTCTGCACACCCACAAATCTCCATTTACATAGCAAAAGACCTCTCTATTTTTCTCATTCTAAGCTATGGCTTCAACTTTTTCGAGAAGTGTTTCTGCCTTTTCTCTTGCAACAAAGCAAGGGGACACTGCTAGTGCTCTTGGTGCTCGTGGTGGGAATGGCATTTCTTCCTTGCCCTTGTTTTCCAGAAAGAAAAGGAACACTAGTCTTGTAGTTTCTTCTGCCAGTGGAACTCTTACCGGTCTAGTGTTCCAGCCATTTGAAGAGGTGAAGAGGGAGGAATTTCTTGTTCCTATTTCTAGTCAGGTTTCTCTTGCTCGTCAGTTCTATGTGGATGAGTGTGAAGCTGCCATTAACGAGCAGATCAAGTCAGTAATAACTTTTCTCTTTTTGTAAGAGATACATAATCTTGAAATCTCATTGTAGAGTAGATAGATATTGATTTGTATTTGTGTTTTGTGTTAACAGTGTGGAGTATTCTGCTTCCTACGTATACCATGCCATGTTTGCCTATTTTGACAGGGATAACATTGCTCTCAAAGGCCTAGCCAAGTAACCACACAAGATCCCGTCTCTTTGTTCTTGGCTACTTCCATTATTTTTTCTGTTGATTTGTAGTAACTGAGGTATGGTGTGGTCATGATCTAATCAGATTCTTCAAGGAATCAAGTGAAGAAGAAAGAGAACATGCTGAGAAGTTCATGAAGTATCAGGTACCTACCAGGCTACCACTTCCTTTTTCGAACTCGAATATGTACTTTTTAATTTTTGGTATTCTTAATTAATTATTTTCCAAATATATGTGATTAGAATATACGAGGAGGGAAAGTAGTGCTTCACTCTATACTGAAACCCGTTTCTGAATTTGAGCATGGTGACAAAGGAGATGCATTATATGGTATGTTTCTAGACTTATGTTCATTGGTAGAAACTGTTAAGTATCATTTGTGGATTTTGTCGATAATACAGAAAACACAAGATTTAACTAGTGAAAAGGATTACAAATATAAACTCTAAATTTATAGAAACTGTTTAAGTATTATTTGTGGATTTTGTCGTATTGATCTATAAAAACATCTACAAAGTCATTAACATGATCGGTTGGTGGCACATCTCTATATAGTTATAGCAAATTATTATTAGAATACTCTTAACCTTTAATTTTATATAACCCCGGCTACATCATTATTCCATCCATATTTTAATGGAAGTGACTTAGTTGGTGGGTTTTGTCTCCAATCTATGTTATGCTTTCCATAATATAGAGGAGTCAGGATATGTTTCTGTAATGGAAAACGTTTACGGTTTCTGAGTTAATTAACTTGAGCTGTCTTTGATTCTTTGATTCAGCTATGGAACTAGCACTGTCTTTGGAGAAGTTGACAAATGAGAAACTACTGAACTTGCACAAGGTGATGTGTCTTTAATTTGGCTTCACCATGTTTTTTCTATTTTAATTTCATGCAATTAGGAAGTATTATGTACTTTCTTGCATTAAATGCCTGGAATAATCAATGTTCTCAGAATTGTGCTCATGAGCTATACTGTGTTCTTGATAAATAACAGGTGGCAGACAATGATCCGCAATTGCAAGATTTCATCGATAGCGAGTTTTTGAAAGAGCAGGTAAGCTCAAAATAATTTTGTTTCTTTCCCTGTATATAATACTGGATTGAACACTTGTATGCACTAATCCTGTGAGATACACTGGGAGGCGGTCGTGCCAGATTGAAGGTGAAAATAAAGATATCAGATTATGCATTTAAAAACATTCACTCATCTATTTCCAGAAAAAAAAAAGATAACTGTTTTCCTCCTGCCATCAACCTGTTAGACATTTGTTCTGTCCAAAACTGAGAACAAAATTGAAAAATTTAGTATGGAAGAACAATCACATAAAAAATTGGTAACATTTTACTTTCACACTTGCAAGGATACTTATTGCATCATACTCTGACATATACAATTTTTTTAACAGGTTGAATCCATTAAGAAGATAGCAGAATATGTCACTCAATTGCGGATGGTTGGAAAAGGCCATGGTATGCATATAACTTACATTTTGAGTATCTTTGTTACTTTCACCATGCTAGTCCACTTACTCTTCCATTCTCCATATATTTATAACTTTGGGTTTTAAGACAAGTTTTTGTGAACTTGCAGGAGTATGGCACTTTGATCAGACGCTCCTCCATGCATGAGGCTCATGCTGCATGGTGTGAAAATACAATCTGCACCTGTTCTGGGTTCAAGTCTGTGCTATAGTAGATTTAGGATAACTTCTCTAGGAGTTTTAATGGATTGAGGATAATAAATTTTCAGTGTAGGATGTATAATAGACATTAATGTAGTAAGAAGCAGGTAGTTTCTTTGCTTTCAATAAAATGTGTGGCAACAATAAAAGAACAGATTTGGACTCTTTTATTTGGAGGTGAAAGGTATTTGTATTTTAAGTATGGATGTTGCTTGATGTTCCCTTTTGACTTCAGGCTGTTTGGGTGTGGAATCACTTCAGTTGATTGATCTATAAATATGGAGTCTGTTGATCAAGTTAAATCATATGATTCAGAGCTGATTTGTGAACCATAGCTTGTTTTAGTTGCTACAGAACAATCATTACATTGATTTCTTGTTGAAGGGCAGAGAAAATCCATTGCTTTGATTTTTTTGTTGATACAAAAATACTGGCAAAACTACTAGCTTACCTTTCTCAATTTTATTTCTTGTTTTTTGCACCGAAAGAATGTCTGCTAGCAGATTTTCGAAGTTCTTGCAAGAAGAATCACCGGGGCTGGCAGCTTCTTCTGCCTTTGTCTTCCATTCCATCGCCTTCCTTTTCATTTCTTCACCCCTTTTCTCCCTCCATTAACTCTATAACAAGCTTCCCAAATTGATCTCTCTTAACATCAACGTTTATCTCCATGCCGATACCCCATTTGTTTCATTGGTTTGCTGCTCTGAGAAAAATGGCCACCAAAAAAACAAAAAAAAAACTCCACAACTAAGGCTTCAAGGACCGAATTCCATCCCAAGTGACTTACAAACACTCCTATTGATGGGCGCTTTAAAATCTGCTGTTGTGGACGCTAACTTGCTAACATGCCTCTATCCTTTGTTTCTGTAAGGAATTCAGGTGCAAAAATGGTTGACTATGTGCAAATATGTTTGAATAACAAGGTTAGAGGACACATTTAAAGCTAAATTAAAAATGAAATTTACTCACTTTTAAAATTAAAATTTTACTGAAATTCAATCTTTAATAGATGCTATTTAATATAGAATATTAACATAATTTAAACTATGGGTTGTTTTACTGACTGGTGTTGAAAAAATGGGGAGGTGCTAGCCGGATCAGGCTCCTCCATAGGTTTTCAAGAATCTCCTCTTTTCTTTTGAAGACCCCCATTTTTGCCCGTCACTAACCTTTTTCTCAAACCCCATCCATAATTTTTTATTATTATTTGTTTTTTAATGGGGTTCATGGTGGAGCATGGGAGAGTGGAAGAATAATAGGTAAGTGTGTTTTTGTGTTTTTTTTAGTGTGAGTGGGAAAATATGGGTAAGTGGGATAATATGGGTGAGTGTTTTTTTTTCCCACTTGTTTCTTTCAAAATTTTAGTCCTCCTTTATTTTTCTTCCAAATACTTTGGTCCTTCTCCTTTCTTTTTAATTTTTTTGAAAAGGACACCATCAACTTGATATAAAAAAATTAATCGATGATTTTAAAATAAATATTTTAATAACTGAACGTATTATAAATAAATTTTGAATTTTCAAAAAGACATTGAAAATGATGAAATGATGCACAAAAGTCAAAAAAGGATTTTGGATTTTTTTTTGTATTTTAAAAATATTTAGAAAAACAGGGGGTAAAAAATTGAATAATAACAATATATATGTTAAGACTTTGATTTTATATCAATTACAAGTTTAAATATATGTTTAATATACACGCTAGTATTTTTTTTTTTATTATATTTGTGTTAAAATCATGTTTATCTTGAGTTTTATTTTATGTGTTTATAGATTTAAAATTGTATATATTATAGACTTTCATTGAACATTTTTTTTAATGTTTTATATGCTCTCATTATGGTAAACTAAACATCATTGCTTATTAGTCTCCTATATTTACAACAAAGGTTAACAAACTCACCATGATCATTGCTAGACCTTATTATCCATGAGAAAGATTTTTTGTTGTTAGCAGAAGCTAAGCCAATTCTAGCATTTGTTATGGTGTTAGGGCAATGAAGCTTCCAAAATTTACATACATCATATAATTCAGTTCTTTTAAATCAAGCTATTCAGTGAAGGTTCATTGTTCTTTTCATAAATTTGAACCAATATAGCTTAGTCTATCATTTGTTATCTGCGTGTTAGCGAGCAAGTGGAGAGGATCGATATCATAAATAAGATGGGATGGAACATTGTTGTAAGAGCATCCAAGCCTCTTATTTGAAGGAATCAAACATTTTCAAAATAATAGCTGAAACTCTTGAATTTTTCTTAATTTTTCTTATTAGACAACTGACTATATCTGAAATCTTTTAGTTGCATCCAAATTCTTCATTTCAAACTCACAACTCAACTAATCTTTTGAATTGTTGGTTTCATACATGTTTTTTTAAGACAATCAATATATCATCAACATACAATAACAAATACACAAATGAGTCATCTGAAAGCTTTCTGAAATACAAATAAAAATTATAACCACTCCTAAATAACCTTGTCTATATATAAAAGTATCAAATCTTTTATACCATTGTCTTTGTGACTACTTCAAGTCGTCATACAATGGTTTCTTTAATAAGTACACTTAGTTTTCCTTACCTTGAACAATAAAACCTTTTGGTTGATGCATATAGATCCTCTCTTCTAATTCACCATATAGAAAAATTATTTTGATATCTAGCTACTCAAGCTTTAAATTAAACAAAACAATTATAGCAAGTAATACCCGAATGAAACTATCCTTCATAATTGGAGAGAACACTTTATTAAAGTCAATAAACCATTAGTAACTAGGCGTGCTTTAAACCTTACATCATCAACCTCTAGGATTCCATCTTTCCTTGTATAAACCTATTTATACCCAATAATCTTCTGAATTTATGATGGTTTAACAAACTCCCATGTTTGGTTCTTATGAAGAGATTTGATCTCTTTATTCATAGCAAGCATCCACTACTAAGATTATTTGTAAGAAATTACTTTTATAAGAACAAGGCTCGTGATCATTAAGACTCTTTATAACATTCAAGGTAAAATCAATTAAATTAGCATAACCATACTTAATTTATACTTTTATCTATCTTCTTTGTCTTCTTGTTGCAATATTGTAATATTGATCTTCAAGTGCATTTTTATTAACTATATTCTTCATCATTTCCTCAACAAACTTAGTTGAAACACCTTTCGACACTATCTTTGAAGCTCTACCTTATTGTTAGTACGTATCTCAGCCCATCTTAACAGCAACACCATTCAACTCTTTTTCCTTATGAAACATGAAATATTCATCAAAGGTCACATCCTTACTAGTATTAAACTTAGGTGACTTGGGATCAACACACTACAATCGATATCTATTCAACCTAGATGAATAGCCTATACATTTCCTTTCTCTGACCTAAGTTTGTCTTTCTTAACATAAACATAAGTAGAACAACTAAATACTTTTAGTTTAGAGTAATTAACATAAGAACCAAATCATATTTCATATGTAGTCTTTAACTTTAAAACTATCGATGAAGATCTATTCACCATATAACAAGTCATGTCAACTACTTCAGCTTAAAAGTCCTTTGACAATATAACTCATGAAAGCATATGACATGCTCTTTTCAATAGTCTCATACTCATATGCTCTGCAACCCTATTTTGTTATGGTGTATTCTTGATAATAAGAAGTTTAACAATTCCTTTATTCTTAGAATTTCAAATCATTATCATTTCTTAAACACTTGATCTTCTTACTAATTTACTTTTCAATTAAATCTTTCTACTACTTGAAAGTGACAGACACATCACTTATTTTCTTTAGAAAATACAAACAAACCTTCTTAGAATAGTCATCAATAATGTCAACAAATATTATACTCTATTTTTTGACATAACAGGAGAAGACAGAAATAATTCCTTTGATACAATGAATAATTGTACTGAATTTCACCATGCACTTTTTACCATAAATACCACTACAACATTTAACAGTTTTACCGATGGAATTTTTTCGTCGGCATAAGACACATATTCCGTTGGTAATTAATTTACCAACAAAATCTCTAACAGAAATGCTCCGTCGGTGAATCTTTCATCTGTAATTTTTTGTCCGTCGGTAAATTTATTGGTAATAAAAAATATTATTACCGATGAATTTACTGACGGAATAGACGCATAAAAAATCCAATTTATCTAGTTCTTGACCACAAAACAAATCTCATTTGATAAACTCTATCATTCTCCTCTTACTCATATACTTCAGTAGCATGTGCCATAACTGAGTAGAAACACTATCTGAATTAGCCACGTATGATGCATTAGCTAAATCAATATCTACCAACACATATAGCTAGATTACTTTTCGTGTCATTAGAAATTTCCTTTTCATTAGCATCCTTTACATCATCAGAGGTTTTCTCCTTCTTTTCCTTACCTTTCCGCTTAAGATAATTCTTTCTAAAATGTCGTCTTTTATCACATTCAAAGCATTTAATTTTCATAGACTTCAATTTTGATCTAAATATGCCTCCACTTCTCAAACCCTTATTTTTTGTTCTACCATTCACAATTAAGCCATATGTATGATCATCATTATGACTCTTTGATACTTACTTTTTCAACCCTCTAGAGTTTAATAATGTGAAAAACCGCTAAATTATAATCTGAGTAAAATAAATAAAATACCGAATAGATTAATTAAAAGGATTTCAAGTATTGTAATTGGATACAATAGAATAAAATATAAGATGTTATGGTGAGAATTAAGTAAAAGGAAGAGTTGAGTGACAAAAATAGAAATGAGAAGAAATGAGGGTCAATGTGTAAATAGGTAAAAGTTAGAATATAAATGCTCCATTTTTTTCTTTTTTAGTCGTGAGCTTTAAACAAATAGAGGGGGAAGAATTGTGTGATTTTTCTACTTAAATTCTCATTGATTTCACTAATTAAAGTGAGTAATTAGAGTGATTAACTTAATTAAACGTCAAGAGGGGGTTGATTTTAAGGTGTTGAGTGCATTGGAGGAAGGATTTCAAGCTAGGGTTTGAAGAGGGAGAAGAAGAAAACTTGATTTTTCTTGCATTCTTTCCTTAAATCCTTATCAAAGTGAGGTAAATAACATGCTTCAAATGATTAATTCCTTTAATTTTATGTTTGGTGAAGGATTATGCAAAATTATGATTATGTGAAGTTGTGGATTTATGTTATAATTTATAGGAATAATGCAAATTATGTTTCAATCATGTTAGAAAGCATGAATTATGATTGAGTAAATATTTAATTTTAAATAAAAGAAACAAATATTATTTTTCCTCATTTTAATTGAATATTTGGCCAAAATAGGAATAATTTAGGGGATTTGAAGTTTAATACAATTGTTTGGAAAATATGGGAAGATGAAGGTTTATAAGTGTTATTATATGAATGGAGTAAGAATTTTTCAAAGAAAAAAGAAAAATCTTCACTTCCTTCCCTAGATTGTTTTTGGCTAAATGGAGAAGAAAAAAATTAGAGAAAGGAGTTTAAATGATATTATTGAGGAGTTTTTGGCTAAATGGAGAAGAAAAATTAGAGAATGAAGTTTAAATAATATAATTGAGGTATCTTACCAAATTAAAGACAATTGATGTTGATAGGTTAAATTGAATAGGGACTTTTGTGAAAAAATAAGTAAATGTTTCAAAAAGGAGGGTTTTGTCCTTCTTGAATTAAAGTCAATTAAACTTAATTAAGGTTGTTGGATTTAATCAAAGAATATGTAATGGATATTAGAATTTTACCGGTTTAAATGAATGAACAATGACAAAGTAATTTTTGTTGGTACAGAGAAGGCCGCAGGACTTAATCAGCAACAAGGGATCTCTTCATGCACACAGACACCAGGTAGGTGTTCGACACCTTGGAGTAATTAATTAGTTTATATTTTTTTTATTGTAGAAGGAATTTTATAGATTGTAAATTTTAGTACTGGTTACTAGAAATAATGCCCTGGTTAATGGGCAAGCCTTGAAGATTATTTTCTGGTTACTGGAAATAATGTCGTGGTTAATGGGCAAGCCTTAAAGATCATTTCCTGATTACTGGAATTTATGCCTAATTGAATGGTCATATTAAGAAAATTAATTTACAAATTAATGGGATAATCACTCGATGTAAAATAGATTAATTGTAAAACTTTGAAGTTAAATATGCTGGTTTGTGGGAGACACTCTTGATATTTTTATTTTAGCAGATTTATCCCTATGTCTAGAAGAGAAATTATGAAATTAGAAATTTCAAAAAAGAAAATAAGACAATTTATTCTATGATATGAAAGTCATTTTAATGTATATGAATATTTAATTCTTAATCAATTACTTATTGAAATGTTCAATGTTTTTAATCATATTTAATGCGATTATGTTTTTAGGTACATCGCACCCTCGATTTGAAAAGTAGAGGCTTGGATAAATAATTTTGTTATGTTATTAATGTAATTAGAAGAATTAATATTTTTTTGTAATATACTTCCATATCTAAAATTGTAATGTTTAACTTATTATCTTGTGTATGATGTAATTTATAATGTTATTATTATTAAGTTGAATTATGGTTGGTTGTATATATATTTGAGCACAAATACTTGAAAAAAGAGACGATGCATGTTAAGAATTTATTAGTTTTATTATAGTGTTCTATAGAAAATAGAATTGAGATATTGAAATATGCTTGAGTTTTTAAATTCCAAATGATGGGACGAATATTGTGATTGATGTTACAGGTTGAGAAATGATGGAGTCGATAACTTGGTATCTAAAGAATATAAAGGAAACTCTGCTGAAATTTCAGTGAAAAATATATATATATATATATATATATATATATATATATATATATATATTGAGTTTACAATTTGAGATTGTTATAAATAAAGTTTTGATATCATTTGAACTAATAATATCATGTCCATACAACAAAATATTAGTAAAATAATCATAAAATAAAGTAATAAACATAATAAAATCAAACTTTGGTCCCCGTCCTCAACCTTAACATCAATATTATAGAAATTTAAAATTACTCTATTGAATTCATCAAGATAATGTTTAATAGGCATGCCTTCTTTCATTCGAATAGTATACAACCAATGCTTCAAATATAATCCGTTCGTTAGGGATTTGGTCATGTAAAAAGTTTCCAACTTTTTTCCACAATCCAGCAGTTATCTCCTCAGTAAACTCTTTTAGAATCTTATCAGATAAATAAAGTTAAATAACACTATATGTCTATTCTATGAGATCTTATTTCTCCTCATCACCATCCTTTTAAATAAGTTTATACATTTTAATGCTTTAAATAAGTCTTGTTGAACTAACAAGACACATATCTTAATATACCATAGATTAAAGTCATTCATGCTATTAAATTTAATATGAAAAAGTAAAAAATTACAAGGTGTAAGATAAAATTTCTCTCTCACCTTAAAATCTTAATGTAACCATGACTCACCTTTTCTTTTCTTTCTTTAGTCATTAAAGTGTAGAGAATAAAAGGCATTCATATATAAATCTTACCCTTTAATATAACAACTTTAGGTTTTTATATAGGCTATATGAATGAATGTTTCTTTTCTTATTTGAACCCACAATTTAAGACAAACATAAAATATATAAATTAAAAAAGTTATTAGAGAAAATTAAGAACTCTTAACACTATAAATTATTGATTCGCTAAAATGCAATTGAATTCCATTTTAATTATCAACTTAATCAAAGCCTAATTATCATTCGAACTTATGAGATCTCAAACCACCTACCATATTCACTTGAAACCCCTAATATGTTATTATAGCCCTTGCTTTTTTTTTTTTTTTACAAAAATTATCAAATTATTTAAAAATAAAAACCAACATAGGTTATAGAAGGTTGTGATATATTTTTCTTTAAAATAAAATAGTGTAATAAGCAATTTAACAATTTATTCATAAACTTTTAATAACTCAAATTATTTATTTAGAAAATAAACATAGATGGCACAATATCATTCAGAGTAAAAACAAAAATCTTGGTTACTCTAATTACAATAATAATCAGACATATTTCTCCATCTGACTAGATAAAAAATCATAATAACCTACCAAATAAAAAATGAATACCTTTAATTTCAATTTAAAAATAGTTAAATCAAAGATCTCAATATCAACCTTTTTTTTTTCATAAGACTTATTGGAAAGCCAGATTCTAGCACCCTAAAGTTGTCAATTCATTACTTTTTCCAAGTTTTTAATTTTGCAATAACTTTCAAATCATCAGCCGAAAATATGCAAGACAACTTGTAATGACTTTCTAATGATCCAAAGACTTCATTGATATTATTTCTATTCATTAAAAGTGGCTAAAATAAAAGATTATTAAAAACCCTAATTACTAATCACCCTCATGAAAAAACTTAATTAAAATTAAAGATACAAAAATATATATCTTAAAGTTAATTATGGACAATGATCTTCATCCTATTAATTCCTTTCTTAATCCCTTTCTTTTTCTTTGAGGATGGAAATTTGATGTGTATAAAACAAGGTATACTTTTCATTTTTTTTTATATATTCTTAATTATTAAGCATTTACTAATCTAAAGGTCATAATTGCTAAATCTTTTTATCTAGCTACCATAAATACTAAGAGGGTGTTTGGAATTGTGGTAAATATTATTTTTTAAAATATTTTTTGTTTGGAAAGGTATCAAAATAATATTTTTTATTTTATTTTTAAAAAACTTAATTTTAACATTAGCATATTAAAACAATCTAAAAATAAAAAAAAATACTAATTTGAAGTAAAAAACAAGACTAATTTTTTTAAAAAAAATACAGTTTCACCGCAAAGACAATAACTCATCTTAAAGTTACATATATATACATCATTTTAAATTCAATATAATTTTTATACACGTGGTTGTCCATTCTTTAAGGGTTTTCACGATAATCAATCATGCATGTTTTGAAAAGTAAAAACATTAAGGATTTTTTTCATTTGCGTGGTTGAGAATATATATATATATATATATATATATATAATCAGATGAGGAAATATACAACGTAATTTAAAATTCCACAAAAAAAATGTTTTTGTGGCATCATCTCCTATATATATATAACATGCCTCCCATCGTTCATGGAGAGTGGTGAAAAGAAAGCAATCAAATTAAGATGACCTAATCCAAATACTTATCAGATGGTAACAATGGCCGAAAGTAATGGCATGGAGAAGACGGAACTACACATTTACAGTCCTCAAACGAAAGTCCCCTTGTTTTGCAACAATCTAAATCTGGCCCAAACCCATTTC
>Ga0325411_1004090_pt1 | contig 16409 bp, 7 predicted proteins | sample PopdelMetagenome_13_FD_206181 | JGI IMG/M metagenome (GOLD analysis project Ga0325411, IMG submission 206181) | Populus deltoides microbial communities from Bellville, Georgia, United States - Xylem-PdIQD-R4 | ecosystem: Host-associated > Plants > Phyllosphere > Stem > Wood/Secondary xylem...
GAAAGGTTAACATCTTAATTGCTTGACATGTAGTTTTCAACATCAATGGTTTTTCCTTTAAAAGGGAAACTGTTTCTTTGTTTCCTTTAAGGAGAACTTGACAATATGTCCTCCCCTCAATAATGTACAAAATTAGAATATTATTTATCTACTACACTCACAACAGTAGAACACCCTGATTTCTGAAAACAAATCAAATACTGTACTGCTATTCTCTTGGGTGACATGGAAGCCAAAATTGCTCAGAGAAAGTATTGATTTAAATTTATAAGCCATTTATGAGGACATTTTTTATCATTTTTGCTGATGTGAAATGATATCCTTGAAATTGGGTAGGACTTGATCGTAATGATTCTGACTTAATTTTTTAAGTGGTAGATAGAACAGCCAAGGCAGTACTACGTAGTTAGTAATGAAAATGAATTATGCGATCACAAGATTAAAATGTCAACAAATATTGTTTGTTTGTATGTGTGTGTGTCCATTCTTGTCTTATGATCTTGAAGAAAGTTGTTTGTTTGTTTGGGGAGCAAGTAGGGAAAATAAGGGAGAGTGAAGGAAACGAGAGAGAGAGAGAGAGACAGTAGGAAAGTTTTCTGTGCATATTGTACAACATGCAATTATTAACAAAAATCTAAAGGTATTTTTACTGTATACTAGGAGTATTAGGAGGAGAAACATTGATGATTGCAATTGATTTTTTTTTTAATTTTGTTATTCTATGTTATGTTCAGCTTAATAATTTGTTTTAATTTTCTTTTTATATGGTTATTTTAATATAAAAGAAAAGGTTATGTCATTGAATTATTTTTCTTTTCAATCACCTAACCTGTGACTGGAATTTGGGCAAGTAGATAACATGTTGTGTATTATTATTATTTAAAAAAAAAATGAAAGATGGATGTCACTTAAAAAAAACAATCGACAAGCCCACCAATATCTAGCCTTCTTTCTATTAGGCAAGGCTCATTCCTTTCTATTTATTTTTCATTTTTTTTATTTAGATTTAAATGCACATTAAAAAAATTAAAATGTATTTCAATTATTATTCAATTTTTTTATGGTTCTCAAATACTATTATAGATTTTTATGGAAATGTTAACAATTTTTCTAAATTATTATGTACCTAATATAAAAAAGCTCATGAATATTCAATAAAAATAAAATTTATTTTAAAAAAAAATTAATAGATTTTTAACATAATTTTATCATATTTTATTAAATTCCTCTTCTCTTCAATCACATACAAAATACTTAGACAATATTTTAATATTTTTTTAATTCACTTTTAATATTATGATAGATTTTTGTTTAGAAAATCATGTTTGCAATTCAAAAAACATTTTCATTGAAACAATTGAGAGATGCATTAATAAAAAAAAAATAAAGTTTAGATTAAAGTAATACATTTTGTCTACATATTTCAAATGCCTAGAATTTTTTTTAAAATCTTTATTTTTTTGTTGCTGTATTTTATGAGAAAAAAAAAGTACTAATAGAAAAATTATGACATTGTTCTTAAAAAGATTATGATTTTTTTACGATAATACTATCGATTATTTGATGGATAATTATATATCAGTCTGATATACATGGTTTTTATAATAATTTTCTCGTTAATTTTGAATGCAAATAGAATACCTTTTTCTTTATTTTTTCATTATAAAATTTTTATATAGTTTTTTCAAATTTATTATTCTTATTTTTTTGTAGTTGCGGAAAAATAATTGATTTATAATTTTGTTTTTGTATTAAAGCTTGTTTTCACAATTATAATAAATTTTTGCTTAAAAAACAATTATATTAAAATATTTTTTCTTAAAAAACATTAAACTGAGTCACTCATTAAAGCTTGTTTTCACAATCATAACGAGTTTTTGTTTAAAAAACAATATTTCTCCTAAAAAGATATGTTTTCATCAAAATTCAAAAAAATGCATGAATTGAAAATTTTAGTTTTTTTATTAAAAATACATGCCTTTTCCTTTTTATTTTAAATCTATATAGTTTTTCTGAACTTTTTTTATTGTTGTTTTTATTAAATGAACTATATTGCTATTAAAAAAAAAAACTTTTGTTGTAAATTTATTTTTACATGAATATGAAAAGACAATTGTATTAAAAAAATACATTTTTTCTATATACTTTTATTACATTTCTTGCAAATATATATTTTATAATAGTTTAATTAATTAAAAAATATGTTCTAAAAAATAAGGTTATAAAACCCAATTATAATCATGACCTAGGCCACTAAATGGGTAGGTTTATCGAATTTAACTAGGTTAATTAAAATATTTTTATTTCAGTATTTTTATAAAAAAAATGTTAAATTATATTGTTTTTAAAATAATTTTTCTTAAAAAAAGTTAAGCTGAGTCATCTGCGCTAGCTCCCATAAAATTTGCTTTAAAACTTGACGAGACCTGGTGATCGGGTGGATGGGTCACCAAGATATATCAATAGACTTACCGAGTTTAATAGCATTAATAAAAAAAATTCTGTTGTAGCGTGCGTGCAATTGACTTGTAGTTTCCTGAAACAGTGATTTGTTTATATATATATATATATATATATATATATATATATATATATATATATATATATATTATCATTTCATATTGAGTTTAGTGTGAATTAGGTTTTTTTTTTTTACAAGATTATTCTAGTTTCATGACACAGGTAGCGAGTATGATAAATTAATTTGGGTTAATAACGATATATTTTCAAATTTTTTTTCAATTTTATCTTTTATTGTTGTGTTGATTGAAAATTAGACTTTATAATTTGTTTTTATTTGCTTTTATAAGATTATCACGGTCTCATGACTCGAGTCTTAGGTTTACGAGACTAATTCTGGTTGACTCAAGTTGTTTTTTCTTCAATTTAATCCTTCAATATTGAGTTGATTAGGAATTGAACTTCATAATTTGTTTCGATTTATTTTCTACAAGGTTATTCTGGTTTCATGACTCGAGTCGTAGGTTTAGCGGAATAACCTGAGTTAACTCTGGTTGTTTTTTTGTTATTTTTTAATTGATTTTTTTTTCAATTTCATCATTCAACACGGGTTGATTGAAAATTATGATTCATAATTTGTTTTGATTTTTTTTTATATATATATAAGGTTATTATGGTATGATCCACTACCCAAAGGTTATTATAGTTTTGATTTTTTTTTATATAAGGTTTTTTATATAAACTATAAACTAAGATCTTATCACACTTAATGGAATAATTACAATTATAGAATTGAGTGATTGATAAAGAGTAATTATGTGGGCTACAAGGAATTGATTAATGAGATGAAGAACACGATTTCTATTAAAAAAACAATTTGCTGCTTTACACAGGTGCTGCTCAAGTCTCAGTTCCACGGCCAAGGTTTCTGATGAAGCATGTACATTCTGCTGTTGACCATTTAAAGCGATCCTAATTTCTTGTTCTTATACTTGAGCCTTCCTTTTCTTAGTTATTGAAAGTTGAACTTCCTGAGCATGTAAGATTGGGAAGTAAGTGGAAATGTCGCTACATCTGTCCATAGATTTACAGTAACCTTGTCCAAGTAAAGAAAGTCTACCATGCTAGCAGCATTCAAGTTTTTATTCTTATAAAAACTCCACAAATATCAAAGTTTTAGTCATGTGATGGGGTTGCATTTGCTTTTGATTGAACAGGTTTTCTTGCAGTCTGATGTGCTTGATGTGGCTCTGCACATGAGAAGCCAATTTGATGCGGAGTCGGATGCGCTTCAGCACATCGATGAACTTGACCCGAGTGTACCCTGTGACAGTGATGGATGGCTCCTGGATAATCCAATAGGAATAAGGAGTGAAAGAGAAATCCATGCTGAATTTGAAGGAGCGAAAATTTACAGAAGGTTGTACCAGAAGAGGACATAATTAAGAAGTAAGCTGTTTTGACAAACTAGTTAATGTTCAACCCATAAACCCGTAAACACAGTGGAAACGATAAATTTAAAATTTTTCTGTGAATTCTAAGATCTTGTTAAATAATTTAGAGTTATTTAGGGTTTGAGTAAAATTATATAAAGATCAAATTTTTTAATGACTTTGAATAATTATTTCAAAGTTGAATTGTCGCAAACCATAAGTTGTTAAAGTATCATGTTTTTTTGTCTGTGTAGTACATAAAATAAGAGGTATAATATTTTATTTATAGAAAAACCTGAAAAGACTCTATAAATAACAAAGTATCAATTTGCCTCATGAATAATATCACATGTATTATTTAGGATAATTTTTAAAATTTATTCAATCAAGTCCCTACTTGATTATTTTTCAGGTTTAGAATTGTATTAATTACATTCTAGTCCTTGATTTCTAAAATTTTTTTACAAACAAGTCACACTTGATTAATAATCGTAGTTTGATTTCTAACCAATTATTCTTATGTACGTAACTATTAAGTTTCTTGGTAAGTTGACTCAAATATAAATCATAGTCTTAAATAAAATAGGATTAAATAAATTAATCTATTATCAATTATTGATTTATAGTTAAAGATCAAGTATGATGTCTAGCAACGTGTCATGATCCCCTAAATTTTGAGAAAATCATAAGTGATTTAATTTAACTTTTCAATAACTAGTTTCTTAGTGTAATTGTTATTTCTTCATCAACAATGTCCTGATTTAGACATTATAGTATGGAGTGTGTCTGCTTTGTCAAATCATGTTTGTTCTCAACACTATAGTCATTGATTATTTGAATAAGATTTGAAATTATTTTCAAATCTCATTTCACCTTGCGCAATAAAATCAATGCTATTTAAGAGCATATAAAATATTTTTTTTTCTAATTTATATAGGGTGATGAATCCTCTGTTGATTGCTCAAATACTTTTATATAGTTCATGGTATACTTGGTATATGCTTGTTTGTTACATTTGATCATGATAAAGTGTAGTGGGATCAAAACGTAACATTCTCTATATAAGATAACTTAGTGGTGTCAAGTTTAAGGATCATTTACACAACTGTCACGTGAGCCTTTTTATAGATACAAATGATTTCTCCATATGAAACTCTTATGCTAGTTAGTTTAGTGTATTTGTCATCTAATAGACATCTACATATTAATTCTAGATATCTCTCATACCTTAACTTATGAAAGAGCATGAACTAAAAACATTTAGGAACAATACTTTGATGCAATGTGAATCTCATAATTATAACAGCCTTATAATTTCATTTGCAAAATATTGTTGTCCCAATGACTTTATCTTTGCTTTATATTCATTAATCAAATATTAGATAAATATTAAAGATAAATAAAGTTTTTATTAAAAATTAAATATGTTTATATGAACAAAGTCAATGTCACGTATAACCAATTAATTAACTATAAGATATATACACTACCAGTTAACAAGGTTTTTATTGGTTTGGTGGAATTTTTTAAAGCTTGCTTGGCATCAACTGTGTAGTATGGTATCATGTGACGTGACAACAAGTTTGCTAGGCCAATTCCTTTTCTAAGGAACTGGGAAGAAAAAGGGAAAAAGTTTATCCATAAAAGAAGATCATCTAAGCAAATCTGTCCCACACCGAACAAGAGATTTCATAGTAAAAACCGACTAAACTCCATATAACTATTTTTCCTTTTTGTTCATATACATATGAAAAAGGGAATTATGGGTTGGATTATATAGTTTAATGTCTTAAAACAAAGAGAAATTAGGTTTTTGTTGTCAAAATATATTGTATTATATTAGACTAGGGAGCAAGGATGATTAGTTTATTATAAAAAAAGTATACAAACATAAAAGATTGTTCAAGGTAATCTTAAAGTGAACATGCAAAATAAAACTCAAAACAAACATGCATATAATAAAAAGAATATTAGCATGCATACTAAGAATATATCCAAACTTGCAATATATATAAGATCAAAGTTCTAGCATGCATATTGATAATAAAAATAATAATGCTTAAATTAAAACAAAAAATGATACTTGTTGAACCATTTTAAAGGAATGAAACTTTTGTTGTCAATAATGAATCATTTGTCCTTAAAGCTTTATTGTTTCTCACTTATGCAATTATGATATTTGTAATATTTCTCACAAGATTCTAACAATACCAATTTAATTTAGATGCACTTATGAACAAGGTTTTTGAACCAAATAAGAAAAAAAATATTAAATATCTCTCAATAAAGTATCAACCTAAGCTCTAGATTTGAGGGAAAAAACAAAGCATAAAAAAAATAAAAACACTAAAAATAAGGTGAGAAAAGGTGTGAAGAAATTTAAAATCCTTAAGTTAGAAACTCTTCATTCACCCTTCTTCTTATAGTGAATTTTGGAAGCTAAAAGGTTGAATAATTAATTTCTATAATTATCAACATTTGATTAGCCAATATAAATCAAGAATTAAATCTATAAAACCAAGGGTTCTTTGATTAAGAAAACAAAGGGTTTATTGAGATTAACTTTTCATTCACCTATAATTTGTTTAAATCATATTAACTAAATAAATTTTTAAAAATCCCTCACATTAATGGAAATTGTCTCAATAATTTAAAAATGACTTGTAAACTTTTCGAGAGATATTGATTTGGTAGATTACTATATCATAATTAGTAGCTTTTGATTTTGAATCTTACTTGGTAAAATACTATCGAATTTACTCGGCTAAATAGTGAATGCGATGTCTTGAAATATTTAATTTTTTACGTAAACCAAAACAGTAGTACTTATATAGTTCTTTACTAGAGGTTTCTTTAGTTCTCATTGTTGTGTTCATTTCGGCCTTGAATAACTCTTGGATTTATAAGTGCTTTAAAGAATTTAGCCTTTATCAAAATTCTAAAAGAAATTGTCACATTTCTCACTTATATAGGTAATTTTCATTAAAAGTATTCTACTGTATTCCACTTAGTGTACCAAGATATGAAAATCATTAAAAACTCAAATCATCTTTTATCGCACTGCAGCTAACAGTTATTTCATCATAGAAATAAGTAAGAAATAATAATTTTCTAATGCTACCAAGAGTGCTATATGACTTAGTCTTCCATTTAAACCTAAATTTTAAGATCTCCAATCAACTAAGTATGGTTACTATCATTACACTCATTCATATTTTAAAGGCTTAAACCTAATTTTTTTGATGAATTATACATAATCTCTCTCGAGAAACCTTTGAGTGGTGGATCTGCAATATTTTTCTTTAACTTTACATCGTCAATGAAAATAATTTCATTCGAGAGTAAGTGTTTAACAATATTATGTCTATGACGTATATACCTAGACTTCTCATTATATATATTACTTTGTGCTCTCTGATTGTTGATTGACTATCGTTATAGACACGGATAGTTGACATTGATTTTGGCTAACATTGACACGAATAGTTGACATTGATTTTGGCTAACATTGAATATCCTCTAAGAAATTCTAAATTCATTCAACTTTCTTTTCAGCTTTATCAAGAGCAATAAACTCTTATTCCATCGTAGATTTAGCGATATACATTTGTTTACAGGATTTCCATGACATAGCTGCTCCACCAAGTATGAAGACATATCCACTTATAGATTTTGAATTCTCAGTGTCATATATCCAATTAACATTATTATATCCTTCTAGTATTGGTGGGACAATATAAATCCATCAGATGGTATTGAAATTTATATTCTTAGTATGACATATGTAACACTCAAGTTTTTCATGTCAAACTTGTTTGTTAATATTTTTTTAGTATACTTAATCATGTGATTATTGATACTTAAAATTTGTGTATTGTTCACATAGAGATACACAATGACGTAACATTTATCTATGTTTTTCACCTAAACACATTTATCAACTTCGTTGATTTTAAACTCATTTGATAACATAACCTTGTCAATTTTTTATGTCATTGTTTATGTACTTGTTTTAAACTATATAATAATTTAACAAGCTTACAAACTTTTCTTGTCCATTGATAACAAACCTATCTGATTATTTCATGTAAACCTCCTTATCAAGGTCAACATTTAATAAAGTTATTTTTACATCCATTTGATGTATAATATTAGTTGTAATGACTATTAGAATTAATATGGAAGTTATTCTTGACACAAATAAATATGTGTCAAAGTAGTTCACACCTTCTTGTTGTCTAAAACCTTTAACAATAAGTCTAACTTTATATTTATCGATAGTTCCATCAACTTCTTTCTTTTAAAGATCAATTTATTGTCTAATGATTTACGTCCGGGAGGAAGATCTACTTGTTTCAATTATTTATAATGGATTCAAGTTCACTATTAACTGTCTCTTTCCAATATAAAAATTTCAAACAAGAAATTATTTTGGAGTAGGTTCAAGTTTTATTTTCTAACAAGTATGTTAAAAAGTCATGACCAAGTTTTTTGGTTATTTTTTCTCTTTTACTCATTCAAAACTCAACTTCATCATCTTTTGATTAATGATGATTACTTGAGCTAACCTCAATTACAAGTGAACGATTTTCTTGTACTTCCTTCTATGGAAACACATTTTCAAAGAATGTAGTATTTCTTGATTCCATAATAGTATTAAAATGAGTATCTTCAATACTTGCTTTGTATACAAGAAATCAACATGCACTATTATTGTATTCATATTTGATAACACATAATCCATATTTTAGGTCTTATCTTGACCTTTTTATGATTAGGTATTGCTATCTTCATAAAATACTCCCACACTTTGAGGTATTTGTATGAAGGTTTTCTACCTTTCTATAATTCATATGGTGTCTTTTTTTATATTTTTTGTACGGTATTTTTTAAGTATATAATTGGCAGTTAAAATCCACTCCACAAGTTTTGAGATGTTTTTGAACTTATCAACATAACATTCATTATTTCTTTTAATATTTGGTTTTTATATTTTTATTATGGTGAATAAGAAGCAATAGTTTGGTGGATAATACCATTTTAAAAATTAAATTCATAAGGTAGTGCTTCGTATTCTTCATTACCTTTATCTTCGTATTAAGTTGATTTTCAACTTCATTCTTATGATGTTTAAACATTTTAAGAGCTTCATCTTTGCTTATAATCAAATAAATTTAACAATGTCTTGTGTAATTATTTATAAAAGTATTATAATACTTTTTTCCAACTTTTGTTTACATAAACTTTTAAATCACCAATATATGAGTGAATTAATTCTAAAGGTTCACAACTTCTTTTAATTGTTTGAAAATAAGATTTTATGAATTTTGATTCTACATAAATTTCAAAAATTATTTTTGATAATAATTAATGTTTTATAAACATTTGCATAAAATTATAATTTACATGGCTTAACCTACCATGTCACACATCACAAGACTCAAGCAAATAAAAAGAGACAATCTTATTATTATTCTCATCAATAGTTATAATGTTCATTACATTTATTTTAAAAGAAGCCGTCATATAGATACCTCTTTTCTATAAACATATCACTTTTAGTGAATACAAATTTATTACTCTTAAAAACCATCTTAAAACTATTTTTGCTCAACTATGAGCTAGACACCAAGTTTTTCTTAATGTCAACAACATGCAGCACATTATTAAGGGTGAGAAGCTTTTAAATATCATTTTTAGTATGACATTTCCAACACCTAGTGCCTTGGAGGTTAATCAGTTCTCCATATATATGTTTTATCCATCTACTTCTTTGTAAATGGAAAATATCATCTTTTTGGTGCATACATGTCTTGTAGCAAAAATAAAAACCCGTCATTGCTTAGGATTGTTGATCGGGTTGACTTCAATAACAATATAAGACAAGCTCAATTCTAAAATTTCATTAGTGAGGTGATCAACCTCAATGATATTGACTTGAGCAATCTTTCTTTTAGGGTTTCCAAACTAACTCTTATTTCTGCAATCTTTAGCTAGATGCTCAGTTTTGTCATAGATAAAGCATTTGTTATTGAATTTCTTGACAAATCTTTTCCTTTTCATAACAAACTTCTTCTTTTGATTTTTGTTGTGAGACTTTACCGCTTGTTCCATAAAATTTTCTTTTAGAGCACCAAAATAGTTACCTTTCCTTTTGGACAAGTTATTATCATCTTTTATTCTTAACCTCAAAATGAGGTCTTTAATTCCCATCTCTTTGTGCTTATGCGTGAGATAGTTCTTGAAGTTTTTTTAAGATGGTAATAATTTTTCAATGATTGTAGCCACTTGCAATGACTCATTTAGAGATATAGCTTCAACATATATATCATACAAGATGAGCTGAAACTCTTGAACTTGGCTCATTACAATCCTTGAATCAGCCATTTTAAATCTATAAATTTAGTTACTATAAATTTCTTCACACCAGCATCTTCAGCTTTGTAATTTTTATCTAAAGCTTCTCATAATGCCTTTTCACTCTTGATTTGACTATACACATCATAAAATGTATTATCCAACTCATTCAAGATGTAGTTCTTACACATAAAATCAGTATGATTTCATACATCCACAACTACCACGGTAGTATGGTCAGATTTATTTTTTGATAATTTTAGCGCTTCCTTAGTCAAGAACTTTTCCAAGTTCAAGGTGACTAAATAGAACAATATCTTTTGCTTCCACCTCTCAAAAGTTCAACAGGTTTATTTCCATGCAACATAAAAAATGATGGTGGGATCCTCACTATTAAAGTAAAACCGGTTGACAAAACTAAATCTTAAGTAAAAGAAGTAGAAGACATGATATGATCTACATAAAAAAAATAGCCAATAATATTTATAAATAAATATTTTGGCTCCACAATAAGTAATAAATAAAACTTGTAATAAAACAACTTAATAAATAAAAATATTTAAACCATGCAAGATAAAACCAACAATCATTCCCTTTTATTGGGTTACTAAGTCGAACCTTATTTTTTTTCACTATGATTTATTCAAAAATCACTATTTCAATGTGAATTGTATTATATGTAAAAATCATTTTATGTGAATAATACTTTCATTAAGTAAGTTTCTTAAAAAGATTGGAGGGGTCACAAATGACTCCATTTAAAACTCAATCTTCTTAGATATAATTTTTTAGATTGTTTCTATTTATTGCAGTAATTTTCTATATATATGAACATTAACATATATAAGAATAGTAACCGACCATATAATTATTGAAGTATGAAAAATAATTTTAGAATATAAACTATAACTTTAAAATAAAGAATATAGCCACCTTCTAAAATTAAACAAAAAAAGGGGGGACATTATAAAAAAACCAAAAAATTATAGATTAAAGCATATAGAATTAAAATTAAATTGAGAATATAGCAAATTAAATGGAAACAGTTAAATTATAATATAAATTTTAAAATGTTAAAAAACTCTTTTACAATTAATCTATATTATTATTGTTGTTGTTATTGAATTTTTTTTTCACAAGACGATAACAAAATTTTTGTTTATTTAAAGTGCTTCAATAAATAGGATTACTGAGCTATTCAGGTTAGACTATTAGATTGAGTTGGGTTGAGTTTATTCCTGTTATCAAAAAAAAAAATTGGTAATATATTGTTTTTAAATTTTTTAAAACATTCGTGTCAAAATTAGTATAATTTTTCTAAAAAAACCTAAAATTCTTAAAAAAAAAAGCCAAGTAAAAAAAAAAAACACGTTGATAAGAAAAAATAAAAAGATTAAATTTTTTGCACGCCTTTCTTACCCTTCCAATTTTTTACTACTATAAAATATGTTGACAAAAATTACATTATTTTTTTTTCTTACATTAAAAAAAAAAAAAAAGTCTCAATCCGAACGGCAGTGGACTTGTATATTTCTTGATTAGATAGACAAGACAAGACAGCATGGCCACGTAAAAGAAAAGTAAAGTATATTCCTTTGGAAAGTCTCCTCATACAGACCGTACACGTACCCATGAGGTTCCACAAGAAAAATAAAAAACCTTCAAGTGGAATCATTTTTCATCATTATCAAAAATAAAAAATAAAAAAGATAAAATAAAGGAAAGGTGGAGCATGGAGCTATCATCTCTCTCTCTCTCTCTCTCTCCCCTTATAATATATAATACTAATATTCTCAACATTTAATTAAAAACTAGATTATATTATTTTTTTAATGTAGAAAAAACTACTCAAATGACAAACTAAAAAAATTAAATTGATAAAGTGTAAAATTAAAAAAATAACTAAGAAAAACATTACACTATTCTAATTAATAATATTTTTATGGGTGTAATTATAATGATTAATCCTTTACAGTAAAAAGATATATTTACTGTAAATGATGTTTTTTTTAACTACTGCTATTTATTTTATATAAAAAAGAAATCCAATTTCAGTACTTTACGACTGTGGCTTTTATAAAAGTTGATTCGATCCCCTCCAATAAATAAATAAAAAAGGAAAAGAACTCATGGTCAAGCGTGGGTGACCATCTCCCACCAAGCACGTGGCTTTACCGGCTAGTTTACAACGCCCTAATTTTATTTTAGGACAGACCTCATGCTAGTCCCCAAAGTATTTACAGTTTCTCAATTGAGTCCCCCAACTACTAACTTTATTAATCTGGTCCTCCGTATCTTTGCTCAACCAGATCCTTTTGTTACAGCTAGGTTATTGCCTTAGCCATCGCTACGGCTTGTACCTAATATTTTTTTTTTTAATGTAATAAGATAATATCTATATCATCATAAACTTTTCATTATTGTCATTAAATATTGTATAACAATTTAAATTTGTTAATTAAATTGTTTGTAAATTATTCCGACATGAATTTGTCAACTAAGCAGGTCTAAAAGAAAAAATAAAGGATAAAAAATGTTAGGTTAACTCCAGTCAACTCATCAAATCCATGATTTAAATTTTAGATTTTATTGGGTTTAATTAATTTTTTTTATTTTTATTATGTGATAAAAAATATAAAAATTATCAATTAAATATTAAATGATAAAATTTAATAAAAACACAACATTTAACAATGAAATTAAAAAAATAAAATAACATTTAACAATGAAATTAAAAAAATAAAATAAAAAAAAGTCATGAGCACATGGGCATGCCAACACACTAAGGATAAAAAATGTTAGGTTAACTCCAGTCAACTCGTCAAACCTATAATTTAAATTTTAGATTTTATTGGGTTTAATTAATTTTTATTATTTTTGTTATGTGATAAAAAATATAAAAATTATCAATTAAATATTAAATAATAAAATTTAATAAAAACTCAACATTTGACAATGAAATTAAAAAAATAAAATAAAAAAAGTCATGAACACATGGGCATGCCAACACACTAAGGATAAAAAATGTTAGGTTAACTCCAGTCAACTCGTCAAACCTATAATTTAAATTTTATATTTTATTGGGTTTAATTAAATTTTTTTATTTTTATTATGTGATAAAAAATATAAAAATTATCAATTAAATATTAAATAATAAAATTTAATAAAAACTCAATATTTGACAATGAAATTAAAAAAATAAAATAAAAAAAAGTCATGAACACATGAGCATGCCAACACACTAAGGATAAAAAATGTTAGGTTAACTCCAGCCAACTCGTCAAACCTATAATTTAAATTTTAGATTTTATTGGGTTTAATTAAATTTTTTTATTTTTATTATGTGATAAAAAATATAAAAATTATCAATTAAATATTAAATAATAAAATTTAATAAAAACTCAACATTTGACAATGAAATTAAAAAAATAAAATAAAAAAAAATTCTTAAGCACATGGGCATGCCAACACACTAATTTTTTTTATTCATCTGGTTCCTTCTTTAGAAAAGAAACACAAACAACATGTCGTTTGTCACATAAAATAAAATATTGCCTAACCTTGAACATGTCAATCGGTGTACCAGTTCAGATTGACCTTTTAGTTGTTTTTGATAATAATTGGAAAAGAAATTAATTGTTGCACGTGACAGTCATTTGTTTTCTAACTAATCGTAATTTCTCCAAATCCTGAACGTAGAAGCGCTCAAATTTCTTCATTTAGCATGTGCGATAACACGTGCGGTAAGTTAAAATTGCTTAATTATACCTTGATTTATCCTAACTTGTACGAAATCACGTAACAACTGAGATGAGTGTATGATTATACTCCCGTCTAATTTTTCATGTGTTTAAAAATATAGTTAAAATTATACTTATTTAAAATTTTAAAAAATTATTTTAATATGTTAATATTAAAAATAATTTTGTAATTTTTACTAGTACAAAGCGTATTAATTTTTATTCTTACATTTTTTACCCCTATAGATTTTTATGTTTAAATTTCAATTACAAAAATTTATTTTCTCATGTTTCAGCATATAAAAATTTAGAAAAAAGAAATAAAGTCATTGAAAATAATAATAATAAAAAAAAACAAAGAGAGTAAACTTATATTCAATCATATTATAACTATAATGAACAGGATGTTGATATTAATAGATTTATCTTGCAAAGAAAAATTCGATAAAGATGGTTTAATTCTTTAATCATGCTTGAAAATAATAGATCATAATTTATAAAATTTATTTTGATTTAATTTATTTTTGAATTTTTAAACTTATTAAAGTGCGTTAGGGTTGGTTATTGAAGTTTCTAGATTTGTTTTCACCAGAGCTTGGCTATGCTGGTCCATTTTTTAAATTTTCAATATTTTAAAATAAAATAATTATAACAATAATCTAAAAGTTATATCTTGACATTATACTATCCAAGTAAAATTCAATGTTTTTAATGGTAACATTAGTAATTATTTTATAAATAATTATATATAAATTTAATATGCTTGTTTTATTTAAGATTTCTCATGATTATTCAATGAGAATAAAATATATATATATATATATATATATATATATTTTTATCGTGAAGTGTTTATACAATTTTCTCTCAAATTAATTATTTTTTGTTTTCACATTAAGTGCATACTTTTTATTAAGAAGAGTTATGGATAAAAAAATAATTATGGAAACACTATTTATTGACTGACTGAAATAAAAATAATCAGAGAAGGCAATTAAGCTAGTGAATTAAATAAGCCAAATACCAACTCCTCTAATTACTTTAATTAATAGAAAGATATGGTTGAGGAAGGGTGTCTAACCGTGTGTTTGGCAGTGTGATTGTGGTTGCTTTTCAAATAGTTTTTCATGCCAAAATACATGTAAATGATATTTTTTTTTATTTTTTTAAAATTATTTTTGACATCAGCACATCAAAATGATTTGAAAACACTAAAAATATATTAATTTAAAGTTAATAAAAAAATAAAAAATTTTCAAATTTTATCAAAAACATAAAAACAAACAGGCCCGATTTTATTTTTAACAAATTAATAAAAGATCCAATTAACAAATTCGGTGGTTGAGAAATCACTATGTGGGGACCATACGAGATTTGCCCTGATTTTATTTTTAAAGTTTGTTTTTTAAAATATTTTTTATTAAAAAATATATTAAAATAATATATTTTTATTTTTCTAAAATTATTTTTATAAGAGGACATTCAAATAATATTAAAATATATAAAAATAAATAAATAAATTTAAACCCACCGCCAAACACGCATTAAACGTGGAGTGTCCAATTCGTATGCGTGTCGGTTATATATATGGTTGCGCATCACAAGAAAATAAAATACGAAAGCATAGACGGAGACACCGAGTAGACGCGTAGGAGCCAAGCAACGAGTACTATTTAATTAATAATTATTCTTAACCGATAAGATATATCTTATTTATTTCCACTCCTTTTTTAAAAACAAATCTGTTAATTTGCCCCCTTTTTAAATAATTCGATCAATTGAACCCATTCAGATAAATAAATACATAAAAAGAAAAGTTCACCCTGATAAACAAAAATATTTATTTTAAAATTCACATCTCTACATGAAAAATTATAGAATCCCACCTCGGCTTATTACACTGATTCGATGAAATTCGGGTATCGGACTCAATAGAATGTAAGCGAAAAGAAGGGATTGGATTGATCAAATATTTACAAAGGGATCAAATTGAAAAATGAGAAAACAATAGGAACGAAAGTTGAGGCAGAGTTTATCCTGATCCGTGATGACTGATGAGGAACGCGCTTCGATGTACTCAGAAACAGGATATAGACACCTCGTAAATGACAATGCAGCTCAACTATAAACAGAAGAGAAAAAAATTCCGGGCTTTCTCATCTCATAAACTGCAAAGAGAAGAGGAAGGAAAACAAATATCTGGTGAGTACCCTATATTGTTTCTCCTTTCTTTTTGTGATTTGCTATTTTTTTTGTTTATATTCAGTTGCTTAAAGTTCATGATATGTTTCATGGATTTTCTTTCCTTTTTTTTGTTTGTTTTCTTGAATTGTGATTTTCTTTATTATATTACGTTTAATTGGTAGAGTTTACAATTTTCTTTGATGGGTTCGGTCCAATTTTCTCTCTTTTTGCACTT
>Ga0325411_1004092_pt1 | contig 16404 bp, 11 predicted proteins | sample PopdelMetagenome_13_FD_206181 | JGI IMG/M metagenome (GOLD analysis project Ga0325411, IMG submission 206181) | Populus deltoides microbial communities from Bellville, Georgia, United States - Xylem-PdIQD-R4 | ecosystem: Host-associated > Plants > Phyllosphere > Stem > Wood/Secondary xylem...
ATCAGACCAAGCTCTGCATTCTCTTTTCTCTCTCTTTTTTCTTAGGCTGATATAGTTTTATTTATTATTCAGGAATAGTATTTATTATTCATGAGTAGTGTTTATTATGGGATAATTATTTTCGGTTTAGTTTGGTTTTTATAAAATAAAAGTAATCAAATTGATTTTTTTAAATTGAAACCGAACCGAAACCGGTTCAAACTGACCGGTTTCGGTTTGTTTTTTAGGAAAAAAACTGGTTCAACCCGGTTTGACTTGGTTTTTTCAGTTTGGCATAGTTTTGGCTCAGTTTTTTCGGTTTTAGGCTTATAAAACCGAAATCAAACCAATCAGGTTTTTCAAAATTTTAATCGGTTTAATTGATTCTTTTAACAGTTCGGTTTTTTTTGTTATTATTTTTTTAATTTAATCAGTTTTTTGATTTTTTTACTCACCTCTAGTTTGATACGCAAAACTTGTATAGAACGAATCTCAAATCCCCAACTTGATTAAACTAAGATCCTCGTTCTTTTTTTTTCTTAGTTGTGTATGATCAAGCTAAGCTATCTTATCTTATCTTGTTTTACTATTTATAAACAATACTATTTGCATGGTACTATTTATATATAATAATATTCATTACTATTCATACTATTTACGAAGAGCATATTTTCTCATATATTTAACTAACTGTATGTTTTTTAAAATATTTTCAAGATATTTATCAAATATTTTCTGAGCTATATATTCTAGGTCTGGAGAGAGAAAAAAGAGTCTACACACTTATCTCTGCACTTCTCCATAATACAGATAACACAAGACAAAGAATGATTGTTGGTTCGGCCATCAACACGTGGGTCGTCCATACAAAAACACATGTCATCAAACAATTGATTGGCTTATTGTGAACCCTTTCAAAATCACATGTGATGGAGACTTTTCAACTTATCCTTTCAGGACACACCCACGTGGCAGTCATCAAGGACAAAGGAGACGGGTCAAAATTTTGCCATCTCGTGAAGTCCAAATAACCGGTAGTGTATACGAAATAAATACGAATAAAAAAACTTCCAAAAAATAAAATTATTTTAATGAAACAATCTCAATTAGGCAAAAAGAGCCGTTAAAATCATTCATGCATGGCATGGTCAAGCTATAATGAAAACCTAAAGTTTAAATTCCCCAGTCCATAAGAGCCTGAAAAAAAATTACAATTACAAAATATATTAAAAGAGTTAGGCATTTTACTATAAGAATTTGCTAATTTCAAACCCCAACTTTATTTTTTCATCTGCAGCCTTTAATTTTCTAAACTAATTTATTAAAATTTGCCAAGAAACTAAAAATATTAACAAAAAAGAATCAAAGTATAACTCATGGTAAATCTCAAATTTTCTAGAAAAAATTCTATTTAGTCCACTTATTTTCTTTTTTCTTACTCTTCAGTCGCCCCTTTAGTTTTTACAATTTAAATCTTGATTTAAAATTTTTTTTCCTTAACATTTAAATCTTAATGTTTGAAATAAGACATAAAAAGTCATTTAAAAACAATAAAAGTAAGAAAAATTTAGTGAATGATCACTTTTCAGCAACGAAACTTATTATTTATAGGCCAAATAAACATACCTTAGATTGTCCAGCCATAACTATGATGGATGAATTATAGGAAAACAAGCTACATATCTTTTACCTCTTTGTTTTTTTTTTATAAAAAAAATAAACGACTTAAGAAAAAAAGTATAAAGAGGTCCGAGCACGTGAACCTCGGTTGGTACATCAATATGTATACTTTTTTTTCTCAATTTTATTTATCAATATTGAGTTTTTATTAACTAATTTTTTATCCTATAAAATATTTATAGAAAATCTTGTTAACATAAAATATTTTACAATTTATCTTTAAACTTAATTTATTTATTAAAAAATATTTTAAACTTATAAAACTTTTAAAAAATTTATTTCCAAGGGTATCATGAAAGCATGTAAAAACCGAGTATTATCAATTACAGTCTCAAGTTTATTTAAAATAATATATTTAACATGCATGAGTATGCATAGATTATAATTTCTTCTTTATATCTAAGATTATATAATAAATAATTACGTATTCTAATTTAACTAGATTTTATAAATCATATTAAAATTAATAAAATTATCTTGCAGACAAAGTGCAAATACATTACTTTTTTTTTAATGTTAAAAATAATTATGAAAGTGAATTTGAATACTGTCAGTATATGGGCCGAAACAAGCAGATTTGAATAAATTCTGGTGGGTGATTTTTTCAAATAATTCAAGCCCAAACGACGCCCTTGTTCCCAAGCATTCCGTTGGCGGCCTTTTTCATCATTTCAATTTGTCTTCAAAAGTTAATTATAACTTACTCTCTGATTTAGCAAAAATAATTAATTAATCTTTATTATTTCATAAATTCTTATTTAATCCTCATGTTTTCACATTTTTTAAAGTTAAATTTATTTATTTTTTAAAAGTAGAAAAGGTAAAGAAGAAGTAAACGGGATGGAAAATTCAAGAAAAAAAGAAAACATTTTAAAAAACAAAATAATGTTAACTTAAACATGATAATTTACAAGCCGATCATAATCTTCGACTTACACACTTGAACAGAGAATAAAATTAAGAACATCTAAAGTGTATAACTTGAACTGAAACAGATAGGAAATGACCGATCCCAGGAAATGAAAAACAGGCGATGAATCTCATGATTTAGAGGCTAGATGATCCCATAGGGTGATGGATGACGGTATTATTATAAGCATTCAGGGTAAGAAAATGATCTAGTGTTGGTGCAGTGCATTGGCCTGTGAAAATCCTGCAAGCCTCCCTGTACATTCCCTTTTTGAACTTCTCTTTCCCAACTTCCCTATCAATCCTAGCCATTTCCTCTTCCACCACTTTCCCGAACAGATCATTGTTCACTTTCACTCCGAGGTCGTCTCCGTCTAGTTCCACTCTAAATTTAAGCCATTGCCAGTTCTGAACTCTGCTGATTTCTGCGGTGGCAGCATCTTCCATGAGGTTGTAAAGAGGGACCGAGCCAGTTCCACTTAGCCATGCTGCTAAGTGCTGGATTCCTACGCGGGTGTTAAGGCGGAGACCTTCCAGTGAACGAGACCCTCTTGGCCTATGTAAGAGATCTTCCTCAGTTACGGTGGATGCATCTTCACGCTTCATGGAGTGAATTTGGTTTGTTGTGTTTCCCATATTTTTTGAGAAGACTTCCATGCAAACTGGGATAAGTCCAGGTTGGGCTGCCCATGTTCCATCATGTCCTGCTCGAACCTCTCTTAGCTTGTCCTTTCGCACAAGTTCTAGTGCCACATTGTTCGCCCCAGTATGGTATCTGATTGGAATCTGAGCTGCCTGTTTAAGAATCAAGAGATTAAACATGGATATAAAAATTAAGTACAAAATTTCTTAAGAGTTGCTGTTGGCACAGATAAATATGTTTTGTATGCTATTGAAGAAAAGCATCAGACTCCCACTCCAACACAGATTGCAAAGTCCTCCTGCAGATCGGATGACAGAGTTTAAAGTGCAGAGTTTCAGTTTTATTCCAACACAAGTTGTAGAACTCATTTCTACTGCAATTCCTTTGCACTGCAATTGATAGGATAGTATTTAATAGTGATAGAGTCTGATATGAACACTGTTATATAGTTACCTTTCCTTACTATAACATTCATTGTAACCCGTTGTATATAAAGCTCTGCTACTGTAACAGTATTGATATGAATAAGAAGAGTCTTCTTCCCTTTTGTTTCTTCATATGCCATGCCACCCATGGCGTGCAAGCCACGCCTATGGCATGTCCAGATGAGGAGATCAGAGTAGCTCTTCATAAAGTGCAAGTGCTGAGTCATGCAACTTGAACTCTGTGTGGGTATCAGGCGATCTGGGTGAGCCTGGAATGTCTTGGCATAGCTGAAGATGTAATCTCATCTTCCACAATTCAAGCCAACAGAGTGATCCCTCAGGTCGTAGAGGATTTCATTCATTTGTAAGAGAGCTGGCAGTGTTTCGATCAGGACAGTGGCCTTGATGCTTCCCCTTTCAATTCCTGCCATCTTCTCCGCTTTCTCAAACACACAGTTCCATATCTTAGCCTCCCTGCCAATAATTTAGATCATAAATAAATGTTTAGTTCAACGTGAAATAACGAGATCGCCATTAGTAATATAGCTTCATCAATCGTTGTTCTAAAGCAACATTGCGTAAGGGTTCCTCCAACAGGTGATGACTCTGATTGATGTAAGAGGGGAAATTGAAGCTGAAATAATGTTTTGAATTAACTGATGCTTTCTGTGAACTTTCAAAAGGGTTTCCATTTAGTCTAAAAAATAAGTGCTGAAAAAACTTTCCAAGTTATGATTGCTTGACAATTTAGCTGCTTTATTATGTCAGATGAAAGATTACCTTGAATGCTCCATCTTTGGGAGATAAAAGAAAGGCCCCAATCCTGCACCCTGAGTCCGACGGAATGCAGCATAGTTGTGCTAAAAGTAAAGGCCAAAGTCCACAAGGCAACCAGTTGCAGGTTCTCCATGTGTGCCTCAGGCAGATGCCAACCTCTTGGGCGAACATGTCCAATCACCTTCCCTGATGTACCTTGTAGCTGGATCAAACCCTGGTAAAGCCCCCTCATTGTACCTCCTTTTGGCTTCCTTGCGACACTCCATTGCATACTTGATGCGGTTCCTAAACTCTCTCTGCAGATCAAAAACAAATTGCAAAGCATCCTTGGTAAGGATCTTTGCAAATTCCCCATCATATCTGCCCCTAATTTCAACCCCTCCTGGAGCATCGTAGCCAAACTTCTTCACATGGGGCGGTGCATAGTAATTTTCACAAGTTGCAAGTCCCATTACTCTCTCCTGTTTTTCTAGCAACGCTACTCTTCTTTCTCGTTAGTTTTGGCTTTATGCGAGCAAGATTAATCAAACGTGAATAAAATGAAGGATGTGAAGATTGATTATGGTGTTTGTGCCTACCTCGGGAGGTGCAAATTACTAGAGGAGATGGTGGGATGGAGGCGTAATACAAGCTGATAAATTGCTGTAATGGCAGGCAGGCATTTGGGCCGATTGGAGGGGATGAACAGATAGTTCACTAGTTTTAAGCCCAGGAAAACGGATCAAGAAGCTCTGTAAGCCAGCCCCTTCTCTGGGCACAGCAAGCCCGGTGACGTTCTTGAAAGCTAAAGATTTGTAATTAATGACATTTATATAAAGAATGAGTGACTACAACATTTCTTATTCTTCATTTATAAAAATGCATAATAATTTTTTTCCCTACAATTACCAAATTTTTTTATTTAAAATATATTCTAATACACAAAATCCATCAAATTAATTTTTTAAAATAATAAAAATGTTTCTATAAGAAACTCAAAAATACAAAGTAATATATAAAAAATTATCTTTTAATTTTATTAACAAGATAGAGTCAAAAATAAAATTATATGATAAGTTTTTATTTAATTACCTCTAGTGGTTCACAATAATAAAATGACAAAAGGAGGGGGGGCATTAGAAATGTAAATATAAAATATTTCAAGGGTCTAAAACATAAAAAAGAAAAAGGAAAGAGACAAGAATCTCCGCCGCCCAGGAGTCCACAGAAAAAACGAGTAGCAGCCGACTCAGAAACTGTCTAATATAAATTATTCCAATTACTGGCGGAGGTCAAACGCGAACACCGCACATAATTGCGTAAACGCGCTTTGGATTCTCTCTCCTCTTTTTTTTCCAACTGTTTCTTCGATTCCGATCAACGTTGATTTTTGTCTCCGTCTCTCTATATCTCCGGTAAGATCTTTGATTACCCGTGTTTTCTCAAGGAGAGACACCGTCAAAACCAAAAAAACAAAAGAAAAATAATCACGATCTGGGGTTTCGATTTTTTTTCCAATCAATTTCATTTTTTTTCCAATTAATCGTATACGGTATTTTCCATATATTTGTTTGATTGCTGAATAGATTTGAAGTACCTAGGTTTTGTTTTGTTTTTTTTGTTTTTAAAGAAAAACAGGAAATTGAATTGAATTAGGGTTTGTGTTTGGGTATCTGGAAAACGTTGTTTTGTTTGTTTCCTTGTGAATTTTGATTGAGAAGAGTTGTGTGTTGTGGTTGTTGATAATATGGCGGCAGGGCGGCTCGATGTGTCTAGGAGGCGGGGTGGTGGTGGTTATTTTGATGAGGTGAAGCGGGGTGGTGATCGTGGTTTGGTACGGAAAAATGGGTGTCATAGTTCAACGATTGTGCCTGGTTTTGATCTTAGACGAAGTGGGTTTAGTTGTAGAGATGAAGAACGACAGTCAGGGGAGCCGTGGCAATTTAATGCCTTCGGTTCCTCGAAGTATGAAGAAGGTGAGATACCAGCAAATGAAGATGGGGTTCAATTGCCCGCAGAGAAGAAAAGGAAGTTTTCTCCTATTGTATGGGATGTTGAGGAGAAAAAAGCGAAGATTTCTTCAAAGAATAGAGTTGTTCAGAGGAGTAGTACTCGGGATTTAAATGTTGTGTCAGACGAGGATGTTGTGAAAAGTCCTGTCAAAGGAGGATTGGAGCTTGTGGTGGACAAGGATTGTGTGGATGGAGGATCAGCTGATGGTATTGGATCTGAGTATCCAGCCCCTTTGTCTCCTTCATTGCATCCAAAGAAAGATGGGGGTTATGACCAAGAGCAGGGACAAGTGGAGGAGGAAGAGCTTCCTGAAGCACGGAATATAGCCATGTCCCGGTGGGCTTCTGATGATGATTCTCCAAGGGATACCACTTTGATTGATGATAAAGGAATGCATGCAGAAATGGTGTACAGGACAGATTTGATTAATAGAGAAGGGTTCCAGAGAGAAGTCTCAGATAGAGATGGATCAAGTTCATCTCTATCGGATGAAAGAGGTTACAGTGGCAGCTCTGCTTCGGAATATGAATTGCAAAATGATGTCATGGACATTGATGATATTAGGGATGAAAATGCCAGTGATAATGAGATGGAGCAAACCGCTGGTGAAGAGCCCACAGTTACTGACCAAAGGGGGTTTAATATGCTAGAGGGTTGTAGAAGTGTGTTCGAGTATGAAAGACTCAATGAAATCAATGAAGGAACCTATGGTAAAGTGTACAAAGCCAGGGATAAGAAGACTGGAGAATTTGTGGCTTTGAAGAAAGTGAAGATGAATGTTGGAAGAGACAAATACTTGGAAGAGTATGGTTTCCCCTTGACATCTTTGAGGGAGATTAACATTCTTATGTCTTTTGATCACCCTTCAATTGTGAGAGTTAAAGAAGTTGTGATGGGGGATCTTGATAGTGTTTTCATGGTGATGGAGTACATGGAACATGATCTCAAGGGGCTGATGCAAGCGATGAAGCAGCCTTTCAGTACAAGTGAAGTCAAATGCTTAATGCTACAGCTTTTGGAAGGTGTCAAATATCTTCATGATAATTGGGTGCTTCACAGGGATTTGAAGACATCAAACCTTCTTTTCAATAACCAGGGAGAGTTGAAAGTATGTGATTTTGGGATGTCACGCCAGTATGGTAGCCCATTGAAGCCATATACCTCTCTGGTGGTTACTTTGTGGTACAGGTAAGTTGCACTTTACATGCTTAATTTATTTTGTGTTTTGAAGTTATCTCTTGTAATTTTCTGGACTGGGATAACTAGAAGTTTTAAGCTTATCTAGTGTTACTTTTACATTGCAGGGCACCTGAACTTCTTCTTGGAGCAAAGAAATACTCTACAGCAGTTGATATGTGGTCAGTGGGTTGCATAATGGCTGAAATGTTGACCAAGGAACCCCTATTCACAGGGAAAGGTGAAATTGATCAGCTTGACAAGGTACTAATCAACTTCTGCTCTGGTACTTTACTCATTTGATTTTATTTTTTGTAAGATTTATTTTCCATAGTTCTTTTCTGATTTGAAAAAAAAAATGATTGCAGATCTTCAAAACTCTTGGCACACCAAACGAGACTATTTGGCCTGGGTTATCAAAATTGCCAGGGGCAAAAGCAAATTTTGTTCAGCAACCGTAAGTATCTGTTTGATCTACCTTGTCTGTTATTATTTTTTTCCCCTTAAAAATATCTGAATGCTATTGGCCTGCACACCTTATAGATACTGCTTTCTATTTCAGGTATAATCAGTTACGGAAGAAGTTTCCTTTCACACCTTTCACAGGATCTCCAGTTCTCTCTGACTCAGGATTTGACTTGCTAAACAGACTCCTAACTTATGACCCAGAGAAGGTAATTGTAGTGCATATGTTCCAAGTTGGTTTTTGTTACTGCCCCATGGTTTTTAAAATATATGATTATTATACTAATTGGTGTTGCTTATTGTTAATGCAGCGAATAACAGCAGACGACGCTCTTAATCATCCCTGGTTTAATGAGGTCCCACTATCAAAATCAAAAGAATTCATGCCTACTTTCCCTCCTCAGTATGCAAAGAACAGGTAGCTGATAGACTGGATGACTAGAAGCAGTACACAACTGAGAAAAATTTCGTGAACCTCTTACCTTTTCTTCACTATTTCCCAGAACAGGGCTTCTTGTTGTGTGCCTTTTTCTCAACTTGTACTCTGACTCTTAGGCCTAATCAAAGAACAATGAAGTGTCTAGATTCCAGGAGCATCGGTGAAGGAAGGCAGTACCAGGTGTTATCTGGCACATATTGGTGGATATCATCCTTTGGGATTTACATCCTTTTTTGTAATGATCCTGCAGTCCTTGACCCGCAAGGTCCTGAGTATTGACCTTTTTCTTTGTCTTCCATTGTTTCTGTTCTCTTTTAATCAGCTTGAGTTCAGAATGAGTGTAAATATTTCTCAACTCAGTTATAAATGATTAGATTTATTTATACATATCTTTTCATTTAGTGCTAAACTGTTATTCAATCTATTTTCTTGTATATTCAAACTTTGCTTGCTAGAGAGAACTGATGTAAGGCAATGGATTGGGGCGCTGATATTTCTGGTCACTTGTAAGGTACTGAACCTCCTATTTGTTTGATGATTATGTAATCTGGTTTTATATTTTTGCTTGTTTTGATCCAGATTAAAATTCCCCATGACATTCGGTTGATTCTACTTTCACGTTGACTCGTTTTATGCTCTCACAAAAGCCAAGACTGTATTTGATATCGTTGCCTTCATTTATTATTCATAGTGAGCTTTCTGCTTTTTAAATTCAGCACATGAAAGCCTGTCCTATTTTACGCTTTTGTGGTTCAGCTTGTCAATGCATTTTCTATCAGGCTCAAGAAGAAGAAAAGTAATGTTAAGCTGCTATAGCATTTTGTTAGGCTCTCATTATTCAATGTAAAAAACATATCTGAGAACTTGTGAAGTTTGTTTGGAAAGTGCTCTTTATAGTGTTAAATCAGGTGCACCTTTTGAGATAATTCTGATGTATATTTGCGAACAAATGATGCATAACTTACATATACATCCCTGCTTCGCTGATGTGTCATTAGCCTCTGTTGGTTTTTCATGGGTCCACAAGTTCTTTTGGACCTCTGTCAACACGTGTAAAGATTTTTCATTTTTCATTTGTATATGTTATGTTCTTTTGATTCTGATCCCTGTAAATTTCCGAGTTACCAGCTTCCTTCAATGATGGCTGCTATAGAATTTGCAACTACTCAGCTACGGTGTTTCTCAAGTTCTTTTGGTTGGATGTTCATTCGGTATGTGAATAGAATGTGGAAAGGTTAACCCCCTTGCTCTTTTTTTCTACTCCATCCTCGCTTGTTAGTCTGTTCTGGCTGACTTGTCTTTCTTGATCCTAGATCATTTTGTACATGCATCCTTTTCTTTGCAAAAATGTGCTCCCGTGCAGGTTTGGAGGAATATCCCCAGCTCCCTCCATACCTACCTGTTCATGCGTGTGGGAGTAGAAGGGGTTTAATGTTGCAGAACATAAAAAGAATTGCACATGCAATTTCCTCCCATGTGCTCTGCTTTCCCACTCTACTTTACAAATTCTTGGATTCTTGTCTCTCGATTCTTTGGGCTTTTGAGTTACAGCAGCGTTTAATATCGAGAAGACTGCCAAACGTGTTGTGGCCAAATGTTTGAGGAAGCAAGCAATATGTGAATGCCCAATTGTTAATTTGGACGTTTAAGTTCAATCTTCTCCTCTGTTTCTTTACCAGGAATAATGTTCTGATCATTCTGTGATGAACACAGCTCAAAAATACTTTGAAATCAAAGACATTTATTAATACAGAGGTATTTTTCTCCCGAAACATATGCTTGACTTTGAAACACGAGCCTATTTTGCTTCACTTGAACACCTACATGGGGCATGTTTTTGCTTTCGACAGAACAAACATCACAGAAGTGCAGTAGCACCATTTGTCAATGAGTATTCTTGTTTGCGGAGCCATTAAGTAGAGGAGCGATAATCCTGAATGCTCAATGATGTCAAAACTCCTCTTGAGCTCGTTACCTGCGGAGGCGGTATGTAGGGGAGCAATAATTCTCCAGTCCTGAATGTTCGTTCACCTGTTATGCTTTATCAATGGACGAGAGAGTTGTAAAATCGATGTCCCATGTAAATCAGCCATTTATATGGACTGAAGATGTTGTGTTATAAAAACTTAGATGATCTTAAATGAGAAATGGGGCCAAAAATTTATATGAACCGATATAGATTTGTTGAGCTAAATCGTTCACTTTTCGGAGGCGCTTAGAACAAGGAAATTTTAGACTAGAAATCAGGCATCAAGTTGTTTGTCAACTTCAGCAAGCGACCTAATGTTTATACATGGCTGCTAACATGGCAACAATACATCCATCCCAAACATCAAAATATATCTGAATCTAGAAAATATCAATGACCCGACCCTCTTTTCAAATCAGATGGCTCTATTCTTACAAAAAGAACAAGCGACTTCATCTCTTAAACGAAGAAAGTGCAAGTAAGGAAGAATTGGCTCGAGAGTCCCAAGTAAATGATAGTTCCGATAGACCAACGGTTCATTTTCTGATTATCATCTTTGATTGTGTGGTGCAGGCAGCTCTAGAAATTTTTATACTTCTGTAGTCAGCACAGATGTCTTATTAGAAGAACGAATCTGAGAAAGGTTATCTATATATTATTATGAGCAGTCAATCCAGAGCGTAGAGGGGGAAAACCACTGTTTTCTTTATTTTTAATTAACATCTCTATCCTCTGCATGTCAGCCTGTTCAGTTCCCCCATGTCTTTCTTGCTTGCATATAATTTCTTCAGGCATCGTTTTCTGCTACACTCTTGGGGTTTCCCGATGAGGAAAAAGGGTTGCCGAACATGAACATGAATTGCACTTATAATTGCCTGGTTTCAGCAATTCACTTCATAAATTCTTTGATTGTTGTTTTTCTCAGTACCTGTTTAACTTACAGCAGTGTGGATGAAGATCAGTACACTATCTAAGAAAAAACAAATCGGGGGTAAGGTGTTACTATTGTCTACTGAACAAGCAACATGTGCAAACGTAATTGTTAAGCTTGTATGTTCCAGTTCAATGTCTTCAAATCTTTTTCAACCGAAAATAATCATCTAGAAGAGCAACCCCACAAAATCCAGTTAACATCATCTAGAAGTGCAATCCCATTCATCATCCATTTATAGGGTATTCTATATATTTCCTGCGGAGACGGTAAATAAGAGCAACAATTCTCCAATCCCAATTGTACAATAATCGAGACAAACACCTTGTAGAGCTGCACAGATGGATCGGAAGTAAAATAAAAGTGCGATGTAAATCAGGCAGGCGAGAAAAAACTGGCTATGATCTTACAATGTTATCATATCATTTGTGATAATCCTGTTCAACTGGAGCAACAAATGAGGAGTTTGAATGGGACTTATAGCTGACTGATATCATAAAGAGTTCTTTCGGGGAAAAATAAGGTGCTTGGAACAAAGAAAATTGAAACCTATAAAACAGCATTCAATCTCATTTGTCAACTTTAGTATGCAACCTGATGTTAGAACAAGGTTTGCTAACATAGAAATACATCTAAAACAATTACACAAACAACGTATCAGAATCTAGAAAGTACTAATTATGCTGCCCATTGACTCCAGCAAAAAATTGGGTGGAATATGCGAGTTTTATGGGGTATGCTGTGTGAATTTACGAATGATAGATGGTTATGGTCTTCCCAAGTACAAAAAGAACCAGCGACATCTCCAAAAAGAAGATAGTGTTGATGAGTGTCCGGTCAATTGTCCATCCAAAAACACTAAACCCACCAGGATTGGACTGCAAATACGTCACTGCAAAAGAAAAGGGGGGGGGGGGGTTCAGTTAACTTCATGGTTATTCCGAGGAAGAAATGAAAAGAGCCACAGAAATTGAATGACTTATAGTTTCATTAGATTGATATTCATTTATCTGCTTTTGATATGCCAGATCTTGATTATATGATGCAACCAAGGAGCTAAACTTTTTTCCTTTTTTTGGTAGTTGCCAGAGATGTTTGTTAGAAGAATGAATCTGTTTAAGCTATATAAATAGTTGCATAAGAATCAAAATCATCATTAACTTAAAAGGGTTGTCTCTTGAATGGTCCTATTTGGGAAAACAAAGGTTTGCCACCACATCGGCACCTATATATTTAACTGCAGAATTGAATGCCATCCCCACTATTCCTGTTTACTATCAGTTCAAGTAGCATCCAAAAGTATAGGCCATGGGAGCCTTTCGTGTTGTGAGAAAAGAAAAAAACACTGCTGGCCTCAGGGAAAGTCTGAAATTTGATAGGGGTTTAGAGACCAGGGTGTCAAAAAGGGTTCTGTGCGGCTGATAAAAATTGATTACTACTAGTTTTGGTGTGTACTATAAGGTATGACCAACTTGGCTTGGTTGGTGCTGAACCTATCTCACATAGCAAGAGATTCTTTGCTTGTACATGCGATGGAATTCTCTATCGTGATGAGTCTAGCAGCTACATGCAGCAAGCCGAGGATGAGTGGATCCCCACCACTTAGGATTAGGACGAACTGATTAGTTACTAATATGAAACGTATTTTCATTTGCAGCTGCAGTGAAAAAGAGACGACAATTTGAGTGCACAAAACTGATTGTTGATTTAGATACATACCAAAAGCTTGTCTCTTGTGATATGTCGACATATATGAAGCCAACTGGGTAGTAGTTGGCACTGGCACATAGTCAACTGCCTCCAAATCACTTTCTGAATAATTTATGCACAATAAATGGCCTGTATTGGCAGCCTCCGAGCTTCCACAATTGCTGCTTATTTCCACTTGAGAAGTGTCATCAGAGGCACATGTAACTATAGAATGCCATTTAGCAGCAACTGATCCAGTGCCTTGTGCTCTATGTGTGATTTTTGCAGCAGCATGCAGGCAAATTATTAAACCAACAAGCTCAACTATAGAAGAGATCTGCAACCATCACAAAATTGCAATCTAAGAAAGAAACTCAAGTCTAGAATTGCTATGCAAACACGTGGAGATGCTGGTGTATTGTTCAAATATTTTCAGCTAACTTTGAAAGCTGTGAGTTGTATGGTTTAACAATTTGCATTAGAAGGTCTACCTTCCCTTTTCCATCCAAAGTCTTGTACTTCTTTTGTAACTAATTTCATGAGATATTGCTAAAAGGTGATGATTTTGTAACGAGGGATGTTATCTACATATAATGCTTCAATTTAAAGGTAAAGACACAATTAAGCATAACACAAGTTTCTGCAAGAGGTGGAATTTAGAATTGAACAAGTTGCTCCTTATCAAATCTATGGTAAACTGAGAAGGAAAAAGCAACAGCATATTTTTCTGCACTTACCACAAAATCACCACCATTGATGAAATTGATAATTTCACTATTCCATGTAGTTTGAAATAAAGCCACGACCTGACTCGCTGTCACAACCAAGAGCTCAAGAATGAAAAAAATTCGGAACCTATGGCTTATCTTAGATAGATAATGTGTTAGACGAATGTGTTCCTCAATGTACTGTGAAACATCCATATCCCTTTCTAAGAGCTTCCCGTAATTTTCAAAGTGAATCACTTGAAAATTGCATACTAAATTGAATAAAGCACAGCCTGATAAATAGATAGTGATTGAATAGGTCCATGAGACAATCAAAGCTATCAGTATCGCAACAGATTGCCCCCAAGAATGGTGTGGCACATATATAATGCGAACAGCCTCGCGAACAATCTTCAGGAGGAGGAATGGTATCACCCATACTGCCAACAAGCGGAAGAAACCCTGAATATATAGAGTTTTCAAATCAATGGCTTGACATCTATGAATAAAATATATTACAATCACAACTATACAAAAATTTAATGATTATAACAGAGATATTCTAACAGAGGAAGATTTCTTCACTATTTTCTTACCAGGTTATGCAGGAATCAAAACTTCCACTCAAGTGCATGGCATTATACAGATGATTAAAGAAAAGGCAGTTTTAAGCTCTGTCCATTAAATGGACAACATGATATTCTATTCCACGATACTGATTAATCTGAAATTGTAGGAGAAAACATTCCTCTGTTAATGGACTCGAGTATCTTACTCCACAGCACAATTCTTCAATAGCCTATTATTGATAGTTTCTTCGATTGATTTGTTTTTGAAACAGTATCTCCATGCAATCAAACGATCCAAAAGGATATTAATAATAAATAAAACAATAAAAAGAGCAGAAGGGAATGACACAAGTACAAATAAAAGGACAAACATTCAACTTTGGTAAACTAAATTTGACAGCATGACTCTTTTTATTGCATTATTATAATTAATCTGAGATTATAGGAAAAGGGATCCGCTGTTACGGGAATCATGTATCTGATTGTTAATCTACAACAGAAAATATTATACTTCAAATTTTTTTTTGCTAATTTCTTATTTGGATTCTTTTTAAAGCATCATCTCCAAGCAATGGGCAAGGAACCAACTCAAAAGGATATAAATAATAGATAGATAGATAAATTAACAGACAGCAAAGTTTGATTTATTGAATGTCAAAACCTGACCCCATTAAAATCACTCCAACTTCTCTACTGCCTTTAATGCTCAGGCCATGGCTAGTAGTTGCACACATCAAGTATGAATCTTAACAAATCAACCACAACCAAATCAATTACCACAAATTAACATAAAAAAATCTTAGCTTTGATCACTTAAAAAACTACAACAGATTTAGAAATTAAAATAAAAAGGTTTTCCTTACATTGATCTTCTTCACATATTCATCACGAAACTGCGCCATATGTCCATGATAGCGGTCCACAAAAAGAAACTTCCTGAACCCATACTTCCTCAAGTTATGTGAAATACAAACAAGAGAAATGGCAGCAACTAGACACTGAAACACCAAAACCTGAATCTCAAAGCTACGAATTTGGTACTTCTTACAGTCAGCAGTGCAGTAAGAAAAATAGTGGATCATCACAGCAGGAAGAGCAATACCAAGAAGCAAAAAAGAGAGCCATGAGAGAGTGAGACTTATAAAGGAGTGTTGACAAAAGCCAAAGACCCTTAAAATGGTTTCTAAATGGTTTAGAGATTTGGAGAGATGGGCTTCATCTTCTTGGTCTTGATATATGAGAGGGACTTGTGTTGTTGAAACCAAGTCATCTGTTTGCGAGCAAGGAACTGCCATTTCAGAGAGTGAAAGTGAGGTTTTTCTTGGTGGGTTTTCTGATTATAGACAGAGGAGAGTCAGAAACCTTAAATGCGCTAAACTAAACTAGTGGATTTTGGTGAGAAAGAGAAGGAGACAGTATCTGTCCGAGTGTGAAAGGAGGCCGTGTTCGTCTCTAAAATATTGTGTCGGACTGTATTTCATATGATGTATCAATCTTTGGAAAATCAAGTGTTAGTTTAGTAATTCAGTGAAACATACCTTTTAATATATTTTTTTATGTAAAATATATTAAATATCAACATATCAAAATATTATTCAATTTAATATATTTTACATAAAAAATATTTAAAAAATCAAATAAAACCACAATACAAAACACGTTGTATTATTTATTATATTTATTGTTCGTTATCGAGACGAAAGCAACAAAGATAGAAAAAATAAAGAGTTTTTTATTTTATTTTTCTGCCTGAAATTATAGAGATTTTATCTAAAATTATTTCAGAAACAAGGATTTCTATGTTTTTATTTGTAATCTTCATAAAAAAACAAGTAAAAAGGCAAAATCTTGAATCCCACTTTCGGTTGCTTTCAGGAGGAAACTCTCGTCTCTTTTTCTTGATTGAAGAAGGCATTGCAGATTCTGAGACCTGCAAAGCATGAAAGATAGATTAGACAGCTTGAAAAGAAGACAAAGGAAAGGGTTTTATTGGGAAGTGGCCCAAAGCTTAAACCAAACGGTCAAGGGATCTGTACCAACTTAAGAAAAAAAAA
>Ga0325411_1004093_pt1 | contig 16404 bp, 10 predicted proteins | sample PopdelMetagenome_13_FD_206181 | JGI IMG/M metagenome (GOLD analysis project Ga0325411, IMG submission 206181) | Populus deltoides microbial communities from Bellville, Georgia, United States - Xylem-PdIQD-R4 | ecosystem: Host-associated > Plants > Phyllosphere > Stem > Wood/Secondary xylem...
GGGAAAGAAGGGAGAACAACACCAAAATATACTGAAAATATGAAATATTTAGGCCGACTGAAGAGATTAACTAGTCTTCTGCTCGGTGAAAATAAACTTTCGGGTTTCATCCCTCCATCTCTATATATAATCTGTCGTTGATTACTACTTTCTATTTGGGTGGCAATGGATTTCGCGGAAGTCTTCCGTCGAATTTAGGCCTACCTTTCCCCATCTTCAATGGCTTGCATTATGGCAGAACCAATTTTCCGGACCGATTCCAGGGTTATTATCCAATGCTTCTGAGCTTGATATTGTTTCTTTTACATATAACAGTTTGACAGGAAAAATACCTGATATTTTTGGAAAACTACATCATCTCTCTCGACTGCATTTCGGAAGTGATAACCTGGGAACCGGAGGAGATGACGAAATGGCGTTTCTTGCTTCTCTGACCAACTGCAGCATGTTGAAAGTTGTGAGCATCAACAACAACAGATTAGAAGGATCGCTGCCGATTACAGTAGGAAATCTTTCAACATATATGGCTTATTTTGGGCTCTCAGGAAATCACATAGTCGGACGGATCCCTTCAGGTATTGGGAACTTAGTTGACTTAACTTTCCTATACATGGATCGAAATCAATTCACTGGTGAAATTCCAACTTCTTTTGGTAATCTACGAAAGGTAGAGCAGTTTTCACTCTTTTCCGATAGACTGGCAGGAAAAATTCCATCTTCTTTAGGAAATCTGTCATTGTTGAGTGTCCTTTATTTAGATGATAACAAATTACAAGACACCATCCCTGCTAGTCTTGGAGGTTGTAAAAACTTGGTGTCGTTGGGCCTTTCTAGAAACAACCTCAATGGCAGCATACCAAACAACTTTTCGGTACCTCCTCTGTATTATTTTCACTGAATCTGTCTCATAACCAATTTACTGGTTCCTTGCCTTCAAACCATTGGTAGTCTAAAAGGTCTGAGTGAACTGGATGTCTCTTGGAATATGCTGTCTGGTGAAATTCCAACTAGCCTTGGAGGATGCACCAGCCTCGAGGTCCTGCACATGGAGGATAATTTCTTCCAAGGATCTATTCCTTCATCATTTAGTTCTTTGAGGGGAATTCAATTTCTTGACCTTTCTTGTAACAATCTGTCAGGCCAACTTCCAAACTTTCTTGTGACAATCCCTTTCATAAGTTTAAATCTTTCCTATAACAATTTTGAGGGGGAGGTTCCGAGGAAGGGAGTTTTCACAAACGAGAGTGCAGTATCAGTTGTTGGAAATGACGAATTTTGGAATTGCATTTGCCTGAATGTCCCAACAAAGAGCCAAAGAAGACAAAAATGTCTCATCTGCAATATTTATTGGCAATCACAATACCTTGTGCTCTTGTTGGAGTCATCACTGTCTCATCTTTCTTGTTTTGCTGGTTCAAAAAGAAAAAAAAGGAGCACTCTTCTAATACTCAATAGAGTCATTTCCTCAAATCTCTTACGAAAGGCTCTTTAAAGCAACCGATGGATTTTCTACAACCAACTTCATCGGCAATCACAACATTTTTATCATGCCAAAAACATCTCTTAATTCAATTGCAAATTTAAGTATTTTATTTTACCTTATCAATTTGCATGCAATCATTTTTAAACATTTTAAATTGAACTAATTTTAAATATATTACATATAATCTCTTAGATTAAACTATACATTTGTAATTTAATCAAAATCATCTTGTAAATAGTTTATCATTATCATATTTCTAGACAGTTACACCTGTACTTAATCCTTTGCAGGCAGCATCTCATGGGCCCGTTGCCAGGTTCAATGGTTTCAAAATCTGATGGGGAAGAGAACTAGAAAGCTTCGTGGTGTTATAGCCACCATGAATGATGTAGTTGACGTGCCTATGTGAGCACCACAATATTCTCGCCGCCTGGAAGACTTTTTCTAAAGAAACAAATTAGAACACGTCCGATGTCTTTTCTTTAAGATAAATAATACTGTTCGGAAACGCGTTGTGATTAAAATTTTTAATTTTTTTTTAATTTAAAATTAATATATTTTTAATATTTTTAAATTATTTTAATATATTTACGAAAGAAAAGCATTTTGAAAAGTTACCACAATCACACTTGAAATGTAGTCTAGTGATAATAATAGCATTTATTTTAAAATATTTTTTATTTTAAAATAATATATATTTTTTATTTTTTAAAATTATTTTTAATATTAACCCATTAAAAAAAATCTAAAAAGATAAAAAAAAATTATTTAACCTAAAATATCCTAAATTCTAAGACATTCATGGTTAGATATAAGAAGTCTATTAGACAAATACAAAGCCATGTTCATTTATGTGAACTCTCTCTCTTTCTCTACACACTCTTTATTGCGATACCTGCATGTGTAATTGCCCTCCAAATTTATTATCTCCGACACATTATATAGCATTTGTTTGTCAACATACCTATTTCTGATTTATTTTTAGGGGAGAATATGGGATTAGTTGAGCTCCCACCTACATCTGACTCCTCGAGTCTCAAATGCTTTAATTTGCTGGCTCTTGGGCATTTCTTACGGGCTTTTAAAGTACATCATCGGACCAATTAAAGCTTTTTATTTCTATGTGTTATAAATAAAGGCCAAAAAAATCATACTTTATTTTATTTTCTCTTTCAAATAATATTGTCAAAAACAAGAGTAGAAAAGCACATTGAATTGCAATATATATTTATTGAATTGTAATTTAATATATAAAAGGCAGGAGAAAAACATTATGCATGTACTATTAACATATACTCATTGCACTGTGAACTATATTGTAGATATAAAGTGTTTGAACTGTGAACGACATTGTAACATCATGGGGTGTTGTCTTTTGTGTTTTTTAGTCAAAAAGTGTTGTTGGGTCTAGCTTGGCCATTAGACCCAAGGCTGATGGGTTTTTCACGGCAGCCAAACCTAAGGATATCGGGTCTGGATGCCCAACAGGACCCACTAGCGTTGGTTTCGGCTGCCTAGCAGGACCCGATAGCATTGGGTCCTGCTTCATCCTCTATGAAGTTAGCGAGCTACAGAGTTGTGAGGGCTTTTATTTGCGCGTGGGCAGTTTCTATTATAACACAAGGAATCAGTGTCCTTAGTCTAAGCTAAAAAAAGAGCGGCCTTCCACAGTCTCTTCAAGATATTTTTGTTATATTCGGTGCCTCCTTTTTCACTCTGGGCTCTAGTAGTCAACCGTTTACTCGATGAAATGCCTAATGCTCCAGCCTATGATTATACCTATTAAGAATCTTTGGATGATCATGACTACTTTGCTTATATCCAAGGATGCAGGGATGCGATTCAGTTTCTTACTCTCTAGTGAAGAAAGTTAGAGAGTCAGGTGAGATTTTTCTAGAGGAAGGATTGTAAGGCGGCTTTCAAAGGGTGCTGGTGATAGAAGAGGAGGAAAGAAACGTTGGGTTCTATCTCCTAGCAGGACCCAATAGCGTTGGGTCCTCCTACCCAATCAGACCTAACAACTTTTGGACTTCTAGGTTGCCAAACCCAAGGATATTGGTTTTACAGCCATATCTAATAGCGCATTGGGTCTGACATTACCGTCAGACCCAAGACACTTAATATATTCTCTATACTCTTCATAATTTTTTACATTTGAAAAAAAAAATTATTGACCCGTTGCAGAGCACGGGCCAATATGCTAGTATATATATATATATGATTTGTTGGAAAACTTAAGAATATGATAGCTGATAAATTAAAAATATCCCTCAATAATCGCAAAAGCATTTCATTGCTTGCTAACTAAGACTATAATTATTAAAGTTGAATCGAAAGTTTAACTATGACAAGGCTCAAATCATTTATTAGACATGTTATTTAATTTTTTTTTAGACTGATTAAAGCATTTGAGACTCGAGGAGTCAAATGTAGTTGGAAGCTTAACCAATCTCATATTCTTCCCTAAATAAATTAAAAATAGGTATGTTGACAAACAAATTCTATATAATGTGTTAGAGATAATATATTTGGAGGGCAATTATGCATGTAAGTATCGTAACAAAGAGTTTTTTTTATATATATATAGAGAAAGAAAGAGAGAGTTCACATAAATGAAATGGTTTTGTATTTGTCTAATATATTTCTTATATCTAAGCATGAGCATGATATTTATAATTATAGATCAAATTTTATAGATGTGTATATTAAACTAGTGAGTAATGATGTTTAGTTTATCATAACAAGTCATGCTAAACATAAGAAAGTTTTCAAAAAAAACCTAGAGTTCATACAAGTTTAAATCTATAAGCATGTAATAAATAAATAACTCGTAGCAAACATGTTTTCAACACAAATATAATATTAGCATGCATACCAAACATATATCCAAACTTATAATTAATATTAATTCAAAGAACTAGCATGCATACTAACAATAAAAATATCCAAACTTATAATTGATATTAATTCAAAGTCCTAACATGCATACTAATAATAAAAATATATATGTTTAAATTAAAACAAATGAGGGTACTTACTTGTTGAAGCACTTTAAAGTAATAAGACTTTTGTTGTTGTCAATGATGATTTTGTTTTTGTTCTTAAAGCTTTATTACTCCTCACTTGTGCAATTAGGATGTTTGCAATATGCCTTTCAAGATTCCAACAACACCACCTTGGTTTAAATGTTTTTTTAAACAAGCTTTTTGAACCAAAGATTATATAACTCAAATATCTCTCAACAAGATGAACTTAAGCTCTGGATTTGAGAGGAAAATCAAAGCATAAAAGGAATGAAAACACTAAAAATAAGGTGCGAAAAAGTGTGGAAAACCCTATAGAGTTGGCCTAGCAGAGAAGAGCTGGGACTTGGCAGTGTGCTCTTGTCCAAGATCCTAGGTTCGACTTTTGTCAGGTGTAAACAATTCTATGGGGCCATCAGACTTTGGCAAAGCCCATGACTTAACCATGGTGCACTTGTAGGAAACTCCTTGCCGAAAGCCTGTGCACCCTCAAGATGAGTCAGGCCTCGACCTGAATACCTGGTGTTAATACAAAAAAAATGTGGAAAAATACAAGTTCTAAACTCTTTCTTCACCCTCTTTTTTATAGTGAATTTTGAAAGCTAAAAGGTTAAAGAATTAATAAAGATTGATTCCCACCATTATCAATCATTCATTAGTCACCATAAATAAAGAACTAAATCTAGAAAAAGCAAGAGTTTTTTTAGTGGAAAAACCAAGGGTTTTTTGAGATTAATTTCTTATTCACCCATAGTTTATTCATTTAAAACAAAATTTTAACAATCCCCTATATAAATAGAAATTGTCTCACTAGTTTGAAAATGATTTAAAGATTTGTTGAGAGATACTGATTTCATAGATTATAATATTAGGATAGGTAGCTTTTAGCTTTGAACTTTCTTGAGTGAAATACTATCGGACTCACTCGACTAAATAGTGAACGCGAAGTCTTGAACTATTCAGCATTTTATGTAAACCAAGATGATAGTACTTATATAGTTCTCTACCTAGAGATTTCCTTTAGTTCTCACTATTGTGTTCATTTTGGCCCTAAACAACTCTTGGATTCTTGAGTGTTTTAGAGAATTCAGCCTTTATCAAAATTCTCAAAGAAACAACCACATTTCTCACTCATATAGGTGATCTTTCATTAAATTTTTTTTTGCTATACTCCACTTAGTGTACCAAGAAATAGAAATCATTAAGAGCTTAGTTCACCTTTTATCACACTGCAACTAACACTTATTTTATCATAGGAATAAGTAGGAAAAAAATAATTTTCTAGTGCTACCGAGAATGTTATATGACTTAGTTTTCTATTTGAATCTAGATCTTGGAATCTCCAATCAACTAGGTATGGTTACCATCATTACTCTCTTTCATTTTTTAAAGGCTTTAAGCTCATTCCCCTTATGAATTATACACAAGCTCTATTGTCAAACCTTTGGTTAAGACCCCGCAATATTTTTCTTTGACTTTACATAGTCGATGAAAATAATTTAATTTGAGAGCAAGCGTCTAACGATATTATATCAATGATTTATATGTCTAGACTTTCCATTATATATACTACTTTGTGCCCTTTTAATTGCTGACTGACTATCGCAATAGACACAAATAACTGGCTCTAGTTTTGGCCAACATGGAATATTCTCTAAGAAATTATGAATTCATTCGGTTTCCTCTCTAGCTTTATCAAAAGTAATAAACTTTGATTCCATCGTGGATCTAACGATACATGTTTGTTTGGAGGATTTCCATGACACAACTACTCCACCATATGTGAAGAATTATATCCACTTATGGATTTCAAATTCTTTGTGTCGGATATCCAATTAGCATCACTATAACCTTCTAATATTGTTGGGTAACCATTATAGTGTATAGTCTAAGGTGTATTTATTTTCTTCCAATTATCCATACTTGAATTACTTGTAAATCTACTCAGTTTACTAATTGAGTAAGCAATCTAAAGCTTTATATAATTCATAACATATATTAGGCTTCTAATATTCCAATTGGTTTATTCTCTTACCTCTATTCTTGGACATATATACACTTATATCAATTAGTGTTTTGACAGTGTTATTGTCATCTTTAAAAATATTTCTCAAGAATTTTCTCAATATAATAAATTTGAGACAATACTAATCAATTAAATGTCTAATAAATTTTTATTTCTAGTGTTGCAGGGCGACGTCGAATGGCGGGCTAGCCTCCTGAAAAGTATTGGGAAAGGAAAGGGTTTTGGGTATAATCATAAAATTATGATTATAAGGTTCAGGAGTCGCCACCTAGTATTATGGTTACTAGAAAATTTATGGTTTATGAGAGTCCGGGTAAAGGACTGGTTGTACAAGGGGAAGACGTATCACCCCCCAGTGCACCCTACCTAAGGTAAGCAACATTGTTGTTTGATTGTTTTTCTAGGTCGCTTTTATGTCCATTGGTCTTTTTCTAAGGTTCAAGGCAAATCTCACGACGTGAAAGAGTCTCTATCTTATTGAGTGAAATCCTAACCGTTCTAAAATCCAAATTATAACATCGCATTTATTTTCTAAATATAACTAATTCCTAACATTCTAAACAAAATAATTATTATGAGTTTTTTTTTTGTCAAACCCTAATGGATAATCATGAACTGGTTATGATATTCATTTTTTTTTTAAAACAAAGCATGATAAAAATGTTGTGATTTTTTTCTTTTCAAAAATATACTTGGAAAATTTTAGGATTTGACCATATGCAAAAACAAAACATTTTTTGCTTTTTTTAAATGAATTTTTTTTTTAGTTTTTGAATTTTATGATTTGTTTTTTTGAGATTTCAGAGGAAACTAGATATTTTTTAATCCCAGATTTATATTTTACAGTGTAAGTCTACAACCTGATATTATGCAAAATTGGTAGAAAAACATGCGAGAAAATCATGAATGTTTTGAAATGACCCTTGGAATTTTTTTGAATTTTTTTGTTTTTTGTTTTAATTATATTATTATTATTATTATAAATTGGGTTGGACCCGACCCAAACATCCAAGTTGGCTCGAAACGGGTTTAGCCCGACTCAGTCGGGTTAGGCCAATTGGCAGTCCAACATACCCTTCTTTTTTTTATAGGCTCGACTAGACCTAACCAGGTTGGGTTGGGCCGTTAATGACTCAACAGACTTGACTTTTTTTAAGTGGGTTGGGCCAGAATGAGTCCAACCCAGCACAACTTAGTCACTGGGCCAGCCCTGTGACTAAGTTGTGCTTGTAAATGGCAGAACGTGAATTACAATTCGCATTTTGCACATTTACATGCAACAAAAGATGAAGATAAACAAGGGAGGGAGGAAGAAGAAGGAAAAGGTTACCTGTATAAAGGGGTGTTGTTGTCGTTGCTAGGAGGTCTGGTATGGTGGTGTGGCTGCCGAAGAGGGTGAGGTGGAGAGGTTAATGTTGCTAGGGTATAGGAAGACCGATGAAAAAGAAGAAAACAAAAAAGGTGACATTGGTGGTGGTTTTTATTGCCGACGAGGAAATGTGTTGATGGAGGGGTTTATGTTGTGGTTGTTCACGACGGTGCTGAGGTTGTGGCGGCTGAAAACATGGTGGAGAGAGAGAGAAAAAAGAGAGAACTATCAGCTGGAAGAAAAAAACTGAGGAGGGAGGCTGGTTTTTTATCAACTTTGCAACCAATTTTCTTTGTTCTCTGGCTATGAAATCCACTCTTATTTATAGGGGGTGAAAGAGTGATGTTTTGTCTTTAATGGTGCAAAATTTTGGCCTTTGATTCGACTCGGAAGAATCCTAACTTTTGGCTTAAAGTTTCCATTATGGCTTGAAAAAGTTGCTGCAGAAAGGCTGGTTGGGTTGGCCATTTTGGAGCGGCATCGAGGCAGCTGTGATGTCAATCGGCCGTAAAGAACCATACTAGGGTGTAATCAGATGTCAGACCATCATTTGTGTGCCTTGAAAAGGAGGCCATCCGAGCAGCTTTCGGGCAAAACCAATGATGAAGAAGATGAACAGTTCCAGACGACACATCGTCTAATCAGTCCTTTTTTTTATTGTTTGGTCAAAACAATGCCATTTTGGTTAAAACATGTCATTTCATTTAAATAAAATGATGTCATTTTGGCTTTTAATTTAGGGGTTTGGAAAATGTCAATTTGGTTATCCGTCTTTTAATTTCTCTCAATTTCACCCCTAATTGACCATAAACTTCTAATTTTATGCAATTTTGCCCCTGTTGAACTTCAATGTTAGCCCTGAATTTCAGCGCCTTTTTCATTTTGATCCTTGATCTTGGATTTATGCAAATTGACCTTAATTGACCATTTAACTTTCAAAGTCTCTTCATTTTCACCCCTGATTTCAATCAATTGGGTCCTCATAGTTCGACACCTTTTGCAAAATAGTCATTGGCTGTGAATTTCTTCGATTTAGCCATTAATTTGAACCAATTAACTTTGTAAAAATTAAATTTGGTCTCCTAAAATTTCAATCTTCTCAATTAAGATCAAATTAGACTCCAAAACTTATTTTTTTCACCAATTAAGCCCCTAATAAAATTAATTTGAACCATTTAAAGTATAATTAAGTCCTTGCACCTAATTAAATCTTTTAATTGGACCCAAATTAATTCTTAAACATAATTAAACTTTTAATTTGGCCTATGATTAAATAAAATTAGCTTATTAAAAATCTAATTATATCCATGAACTTAATTTTTATGGAGATTCATCTAATAATCATGTAACTTGACATTGAATCTGTATTGTCTTTCTAGTTTTGGGTAAAATGGGGTATAATTAGGCTTTCGATTTCATCCAAAATTGCAGCTTAATTTTTTCTACATTTGAAATCCTCCCAACTTGGTTTTGTCAAAATGCTAATCTTCTTGCTATTATTATTTTATTTATTTTATTTTATTATTTTGAAAAGAAAAAAGATGAATTTGGAGAATAACCCAGAAATGAGTTATGACGCCTAGTATGATATTTACAATACCTAAGTCTTTCATGTCAAACTTGTTAGTTAACATTTTCTTAGTAGACTTGATCATGTGATCATTGCTGTCTAAAATTAACATATTGTCCACATAGAGACATATAATGACATGGCCTTTATATATGTTTTTTACATAAACATATTTAGCAACTTCGTTGATTTTGAATTCATTTGACAACATAACTTTGTCAAACTTCTCATGTCGTTATTTAGGTGCTTTTTTCAAACCATCTAATTATTTAACAAGTTTACAGACTCTCTTTTCTTGTCTATTGACAACAAACCCTCAGGTTGTTCCATGTAAACCTCCTCTTCAGGGTCACCATTTAAAAAAGCTATATATATATATATATATATATATATCCATTTGATGTATTTCAAGCTTATTAATAATTGTAATGGCTATTAATATTCGTACAGAAGTTATTCTTGGCACATGTGAATATGTGTTAAAATAGTTCACATCTTCTTGTTGTCTAAGTCTAATTTTATATTGATCAATAGTGCCATCACCTTTCATCTTTCTTTTAAAGATCCATTTATGACTTAATGGTTTACTTTCGAGAGGAATTTCCACTAGTTCTCATGTATGATTATTGATAATGGATTTAATTTCAGTATTGACTGTCTCCTTCTAATAAAAAGCTTTCAAACAAGATATTTTCTCGGAGTAGGTTCAAGTTTCATTTTCTAACAAGTATGTTAAAATATTAGGACCAAAGGTTTTGATTATGTTTGCCCTTTTACTCTTTCTAAGCTCAACTTCATCATCTTCTAATTGATGATAACTACTTGAGCTAGCCTCAAGCGTTCTCTTAAATGAAAGATATTCTCATGTTTCCTTTCATGGAAACATATTCTCAAATAATATAACATTTCTTGATTCCATAATAGAATTAGGATGAATATCTTCAATACTTGACTTGTGTACAAGAAATCGATATGCACACCTATTGTATGCATATTCGATAAATACACAATCCATAATTTTAGGTTCTATCTTGACCTTTTTAGGATCAAGTATTGTTACCTTTGTAAAATACCCCTACATTTTGAGATATATATTGGAAGGTCTTCTACCTTTCTATAATTCATATGGTGTCTTATTTAACTTTTTTTTGGAGTACTTTATTATGTATATAATTGAAAGTTAAAATTGACTCCCTCCATAAGTTCTAAGGTGCTCTCGAACTTATCAACACGACATTCATCATTTCTTTTAATGTTCAGTTCTTACATTCCACAATGCTATTTTGTTGTGGTAAATAAGGAACAGTAGTTTGGTGGATAATATCATTTTGGGAACAAAAATTCACAAATGATGCTTCGTATTCTCCACCCCTATCACTTGTTATTACCTTTATCTTTTTGTTAAGTTGATTTTCAATTGTATTCTTGTAATGTTCAAATATTTCAAGAGCTTCAACTTTGCTTCAAGCAAAGAGGTATAACAATACCCTATACAATCATCAATAAAAGTAATATAATACTTTTTTTTAACTTTTAGTTTGCACAAATTTTAAATCATTAATATCTGAGTGGATTGAGTCTAGAGGTTCACAATTTTTTTAATTGTTTGAAAAAAAAAGTTTTGTGAATTTTGATTCTACATAAATTTCACATTTATGATTTTTCTAAAAAATCATACTTTATAATAATTCATGGTTTATTAACCTTTATATAGAATTATAATTCACATGACCTAACATGTCATGCCACATATTACAAGACTCAAACAAATAAGAAGAAGAGGCAATCTTATTTTTTTTTCATCATTGGTTACAATGCTCATTACATAAAAAGAACATCATGCATATACCTCTTTCCTACAAACATACCACTCTTAAGAGTATAAATTTATCACTCTAAAAAACCATTTTAAAACTACTTTTGCTCAATAATAGGCTATACATTAAGTTTTTTCTAATGTCAGCAACATACAACACATTGTTGAGGGTGAGAAGTTTTCAAGAGATCATCTTTAGTATGACATTTCCAACACCAAATACCTTAGAGGTTGATGAGTTCGACATGTATAGGTTTTTTCCATCCACTTCTTTGTAAGTGGAAAACATCATCTTCTCAACGCATATATGTCTTGTAGCACTGGTGTCAACTTACCATTGTTTAGGATTATTGATAAGGTTGACTTTGCAAACAATACAAGACAAGTTCATTTTCGAACTTCATTAGTAAGGTAACCAACCTCGGTGACATTGGCTTGAATAATCATTTTCATAGGGTTTCTTTACTTACCTTTATTTTTGTAATCTTTAGCTAGATTCTCAATCTTGTTACAGATAAAGCATTTTCCATTGAACTTCTTGGCAATTTCTTTACTTTTCACAACAAGCTTCATTTTATTTTTGTTACGAGACCTCACCATTTGTTCTACAACATTTTCTTTTAGGACACCAGAAAAGTTGGTTCTCATTTCAGATAACTTATTATCCTTTTTTATCCCCAACCTCAAAATAAGGTCTTCAATTCCTATCTTATTATGCTTATGCTTAAGATAGTTCTTGAAGTCTTTCCAAGATAATAACTTTCAATGATTGCAGCTACTTAGAAGGACTCACTCAGAGACATACCTTCAGCATGTATATCATGTAAGATGAGTTGAAACTCTTGAACTTGGCTCATTATCGTCATTGAATTAACCATTTTGAAATCTAGAAAGTTTTCAACTATGAATTTTTTCATACCGACATCTTCAGCTTTGTACTTTTTGTTAAAAGCTTCTTATAATGCCTTTGCACTATTAATTGAACTATACACATCATATAGTGTATTGTACAACCCATTCAAGATGGAGTTCTTTTACACAAAATTAGTATGATTCCATGCATCCACAATAGCCACAGTAGTAGGGTTAGATTAATTTTCTGATGATTTTGGCACTTTCTCAGTTAAGAACTTTGTAAAGTTCAAGGTAATCAGATAGAATAACATTTTCTGTTGCCACCTCTTAAAGTTCAATCCATTAAACTTTTCAGGTTTCTCAACATGCACCATAAAAGGTGATGGTCGAATCTTCACTATCAATATAGTACTTACCGATCAACATTGGTGGGCACAACCAAATCTTGAGTAGTAGAAAACATGATATAATCTAAAAAAATAATAGCCAATAATATTTATAAATAAATATTTTAGCTCTATAATAAGCAAGTAATAAAATAAAACTTATAAAAGAGTGGCTTTTTAATAAAAATATTTCAATTATGCAAGATAAAATCAATAGTGATTCACTTACGAACTTACCGTATACAAAAATAGCATCGTGTGAATAATACTTTCACTAAGTAAGTTTCTAAGAAAGATTGGTGGGGTCACAAATAGTTCCTCTTAAAATCCAATCTCATTAGACAGAATTTTCTAGATTGTATTTATTCATCATACTAACTTTCTATACATGTGAACAGTAATGTATATGTGAACAAAACTAACCTAAAAAATTTAATGTCAATCTTATAGAATATAATAAAGATAGCACAAACTATCATAAACAAATCAAGGATTATCTTATCGGAAAAAAATAGATCTATAAGATTTATAACATGCATCAAATCATCCAAAAAGCATGAAAAACAATTTTAGAAGATAAACTATAAATTTTAAACAAAGATATATAACAACCTTCTAAAAATTAAACAAAAAAAGTCATAACATACCAAAAAGTTATAGATTAAAGCTTAAAGAATTAAAATTAAATCTATATGTGAGAATATAGCATAGAAAATGAAGTTAAATTATAACTTAAATTTTAAAGATGCTAAAAACTCTTTAACAATTAATATATATAATCAATATTATTAATATTTTTTCCACATAATAAACTAAACAAAGTCTCATATAAAGAATAAAGCTTTAAGAATTGTAGATCAAATTTTGTAGATATGTATATATTAGACTAGTAAGCAATGATGTTTAGTTTATCATAACAAGACATGCTAAATATATAAAAAAGTTTTCAAGAAAAGTCTAGAGTTCATACAAATTTAAATCTATAAGCATGTAGTAAATAAATAACTCATGACAAACATGTTTTCAACATAAATATGATACCGGCATGCATACTAAATATATATCCAAACTTATAATTGATATTAATTCAAAATACTAGCATGCATACTAACAATAAAAATATATATGATTAAATTAAAACAAATGAGGGTACTTACGTATTGAGGAACTTTAAAGTAATGCGACTTTTATCATTGTCAAGAATGAATTCTTTGTCCTTAAAGCTTTATTGCTCTTCACTTATGCAATTAGGATATTTGCAATATGCCTCACAAGATTCCAACAACACCACCTTTGTTTAGATGCACTTTTAAATAAGGTCTTTGAACTAAAGATTATGTAACTCAAATATCTCTCAATATGATGAACTTAAGTTCTGAATTTGAGAGGACAATCAAAGCATAAAAAGGAATGAAAACACTAAAAATAATATGAGAAATAGTGTGGAGAAATCTGAAAAATACAAGTCCTACACTCTCCCTTCACCCCCTCTTTATAATGAATTTTGGAAACTAAAAAGTTGAAGAATTAATAAGGATTAAATTCCACCATTACCAACCATTGATTAGCCACTATAAATCAAGAAAAACCAATAGTTCTTTGAGCGGGAAAACCAAGAGTTCTTTGAGATTAATTTCTCATTCACCCATAATTTATTTATTTAAAACAAGTTTCCAACAATAATTGGGAAACAAATAAGAAAATAAGTGCTTAAGAATGCAAAACATGTAAAATTAAAAGGTATTATATAAATTTTTTAAATTTTAGGACTAACACATAAAAGTTTTAAAATTTAGGGTATCATGGTTGCCTCACCCTTCAATGTAGTTATGTCCCCATTGATATATAATATTAAACTTGGCCTTATCTAAGGGGTCACTCTACTGATCTACTGACTTGAAACTTGATCTAAATAAGTTTTTTTTTTCCGAATTGTTTTGAAAATTGACTCGGTCAAATTTAGGTGATCAACAAGTCAACCCACGACTAGGTTGACTTGGTCAAATCCGAGTGAGACCTAATTGAGTTAACTTCAATATTATTTCTTTTTAACTTTTGTATAAAATGATGTTATTTCAGTTTTTTTAAAAGTTTATTCAAAACGACATCATTTCAGAGTGACACCGGTTAATCGGTTGACCCTTGGGTTATCTTAGCAAGTCCATAACCTCAACCTTAAATTAGATCAAACCTCTGAATGAGTTTGATAACTATGATTAATACATGTAGCATTGAATGAGTTTACTTTTTTTATTTAGTTAAAAACCACTCGTCTTCTATCTATAATCTTCAAACTTAAATGTTAGATTTGGAATGTGACTAGCAAAATCAAATAGAATTCCAAGCTTTAGATTATGTATATTTGGTATTGTAGTAGTTTTTGCCATTATAGATTTAAAATTTTAGGTTTAAGAAAACACTTTTAGTTGTGATTTAAAAAAAATTAGTTTTAAAAAATATGTATTTTATTGAAACTACTATGAGATAAATTTTTGCATGTAAAATAAATGAAAAGCATGTTTTGAGGTATAAAATAGAGGTTATTTTAGCTTTTACAACACAAATGTTTAAAATGCAATTATGTGTAGCGTACATTGCAAAAATCAAACGTTATTTAACTAACTAAATAATTTTTCTTTATAATGAGAAAAAAAAAATTATCACAATATTAAGTACTCTGATTTTTTTAGCATTGCGATTCAACCGTGTTTTTAAAAAAATTTATTTTTTTTAGCTTTAAATTAACTTTTATGATGTTTCTGGATCGTTTTAATATACTGATATTAAAAATAAATTTAAAAAATAAAAAAATATATTATTTAAATATATTTTCAGATAAAAAAATTTTGAAAAATAATTTTCCATGAGTCATTAGTCATGAGCATATTCTCTCTATTATGTAGACTTTATAAAGTCTTGAGCAATCCACTAACATTTTCTACTGAATGATGAATGGTAGTGACCTATTATGTAGACTTTATCAAGTCTTGAGCAATCCACTAACATTATCTACTGAATGATAGTGAACTATTATCATTTCCAAAAACAAAAATGATGAACCTGTTGTCTTCATTTTGTGTCCAGAACCTTGTTGCTGTGCTCATTGTACTGATGCAAGGAAAAGCACTGCCACTGATTACCTCCTCTTTCCTCCTCACTGCAGCTTCAACAATCACTGCTCCTAGTAGCTTTGGTGGAAACGAGACGGATTATGAAGCCTTGCTAGCCTTCAAAGCAAAGATACAAGACCCGCATAGTAATACCTTGAGCTCGTGGAATGATTCTCTCGATTTCTGCAACTGGCCAGGGATCACATGTGGCCGTCGACATGGAAGGGTCAGAATTATCAATCTAGTGGACCAAAAATTGGCAGGCACCTTGTCTCCTTACGTGGGAAATATTAGCTTCCTTCGAGAAATAAGACTCGCAAACAACACAATTCATGGTGAAATTCCACCTGAAGTTGGGCGCCTGTTGAGATTACGAGTTCTGATGCTGACCAATAATTCCATAGAAGGCAAAATTCCAGCCAACTTGTCAGGCTGCTCCAGCCTTGCAGAGCTCTATATTGATCGTAACAAGCTTGGAGGTGAAATTCCTACGGAGCTTGGTTTCTTGTCAAAGCTCACAATACTCTCTTTTCGTCAGAATAATCTCCTGGGAAAGATACCGCACTCCATCGGTAATCTTACCTCCCTTGAAAGTTTGTCTTTGAAAAGAAATGTTCTTGAGGGAACTATTCCTGATTCTTTAGGCCGACTGAAGAGATTAACTAGTCTTCTGCTCGGTGAAAATAAACTTTCGGGTTTCATCCCTCCATCTCTATATAATCTGTCGTTGATTACTACTTTCTATTTGGGTGGCAATGGATTTCGC
>Ga0325411_1004095_pt1 | contig 16397 bp, 6 predicted proteins | sample PopdelMetagenome_13_FD_206181 | JGI IMG/M metagenome (GOLD analysis project Ga0325411, IMG submission 206181) | Populus deltoides microbial communities from Bellville, Georgia, United States - Xylem-PdIQD-R4 | ecosystem: Host-associated > Plants > Phyllosphere > Stem > Wood/Secondary xylem...
GTGATAGTTTCTTTAATTTATTTATTTTGTGCTTTTCAAAAGTATATTTAGCTTTTCAAAAGTATATTTATTTTGAAAATCTATCAAATTAATATTTTTTTAATATCTTTTAATGATTTTAATATGTTAAAATCAAATATAAAAATATATTTTTGAATATTCTTAACTTTTAAAAAATATCATAAATATAATACTAAGTAGACATTAAGATACTTGTTCTTTATTATCGTTGCTTAAAGTTTTCCGTTTTAAGGCTTTTAGCTTTTTCACATATCTTTTTATGTTGTTAGCACTTAATGCATCAAAATAATCATGAACCGTTGTAATATATAATTTTTGTTTTCATTAAAAAAAGTAGAAAATAGATAAATATATTAAATTAGGATTGTAATCAAAGATTAACATGTTAATGTTTTTCATGATTCTTACTTTAGGGTTGATTTGGTATGTATATGCTCTCGACAATGAGACCTTATTTTGGGTATTATTCTTCGAAAAAATAAAAAAAAATGGACAAGGATTTTTAAGAATAACATAAAATAAAAGTTCATAACTTGAAAACACCCCTGGACTTGGTGGTTTGTTCATCTCGATCTACCAGACTATTTTGATTGATATACCCATGATCTCTTTCTCATTTATGTGCACAGGATAATAAAATTGTTTTAATTTTATGGATTGCGCAAGTTGATTCAAATCAATTCAAGATGATATTATCTTATATTTTTTTTTAAAAAATAAGATATTAAGTTGAAATTAAAAAAAAAACTAAGTTGATTTGTAAAGTTCAATGAATCCCACAAAATTTAATTTAAATTCAAAACTAGATCAAGAACCAATAGGCTTATTATTGGTTGACCAGTCAAGTTTAATAATAATATATAAAATATTCAAGTTGGTCCATTGACAGTATGAGCAATATTTTTTTTTAATTCACGTGAGTGTTTGGGTCAGTTTGCGCACATCTCGACTAATTCTCATAAATTCTAAAGTTAATGATCATGTAAGTTTCCAGTAATCATCAATATTAGCAATCATATGATTCGAATCTGAAATTACAAAAGAAGCAAACCTCTTGATTTCAAATTCTTATCACTAGACCATCTACTTTATGATTCAGTATAAGCAATCCAATTATATAGGTTGAGCACTTCGTAAGAAAGTCAATAAATTGTATTAGGCCGGGCTATGATTATAGCACTCAAGCTAGCACCATATGACCCATTATGGGTTTTGGCTTCACAATATTAGGCTAGCATGTAAACAGGCCCAATCATATATCATTCTCAAATCTCAATATAACACAAGATTTATTAAAAATAAATTTTGCTCATTTTTATTTACTTTAAAGAGAAGTATAATATTTATTTATTTATTTATTTATATTTGAACCAATTCACAGCAGAAAAGTCTATGGACGAATATATAATCTCCAAATCATTGCTTTAGACCATACTCTCATGTATTTACAAAGAAAAATGATATAAGTCAATTATATGTTCTATGCTATCTAAATCAAAACTAGCATAAAAACACTAAAACGTTGACTTGGCAACTATTGACAAAGCTATCATTTCATTATACTGTATTTGTTTTTGCGGTTTGTATTTATAAAAATAAATTTGGATTTTTTTTCAAATTAATTTTTTAATTGTTTAATATGCTATATTAAAAATAAATTTTAAAAAATAAAAAAATATTTACTTCATATATTTTTAAATAAAAAATAATTTTTAGATTTTGTATCTAGATGTTGCTCCTTTGTGGAGGGAGGGCCTTTTATGGGCACTGTGTTGCTACGAGTTTTCCAAGCAATTGTCGTGATAGGTAGAGGCAAAAAGACGAGACCACACCGTGATAGATAAGATGACAATTACTTGCATGAACAAAATTGAACACCTATTTGCCTTCGTCACCATATATGTCAGCAACATTCCTCATTTAACATTTAGAACTCTCCGAATTAATTTCATTTAAATTTCAGATATACTTATTTGTTACAAAAAGAAGGGCATTGCAACAAGAATTTTACCAATTTTGCCAATGAATTTCATAAAATATAAGGAATTAAAATGAATTTTACACACCAATTTAAAAGATGCTGTCTGTTTTACTCTCTTTCTTTCACTGTAATTTTTTATTTTTTAATTTAACCCTTTCTTCTAAAAAAACAATATGGAAACGGATTTTAATTTGGGCTGAAAATAACTCGATTATGTAAAATAAAAATTTGAAGAATAAATTCCAAATTTTTCATTATTGAAATCCAGTAAGAAAATAAGTGGCGAAACCAATTTTTGTTTCCTTTTTTATCAACGTCGTCAAACCCAATTGAAGCATCAAAATTGGCTGCCCGTTAAAAATAGATAACACACCCCCAGTTACTCCCCCGCTCCTTCCTTCCTTGACTTCCGGCAGTCTAATGTTTTATTTATTTATTATTCCACACTTGAAAAATGAAAGCTATATAAAGAGTAGAAGTAGGACGAGCAAATCACATGTTTTTTTAAGAGCAAAACAAACCCACAAAAAGAGGAAGAAATGGCAGAATTGTTCGTTGAGCAAGCAAAACAATACGCAGAGACAAGGCCGAGTTATCCACAAGAATTGTTCGAATTCATTGCCTCAAAAACACCCTCTCGTGACCTTGTATGGGATGTTGGCACTGGAAGTGGACAAGCTGCTCGATCTGTGAGTTCCCTTATCCTCCCTCTTCTGTTCATTTCCCTGTTGACAGTAGGTTTTGTTTTTTTATGAAAATTAAGGGCATGGAAGTGATTATTACAAGCCATTAGGATGACATTTTATGTTTATTGTATTTTTTGTTTAGACTTGTAAACTTCTAATACAAGTTTCTTTCAGCTAGCTGGGATTTACAAGAACGTAATAGGCACAGACACGAGCCTAAAACAACTAGAATTTGCACCAAAACTTCCCAATGTGAGATACCAACAGACTCCTCCTGTGATGTCAATGGGTGAGCTTGAACAGACTGTGTCAACACAATCTAGTGTTGATCTAGTGACTATTGCCCAAGCCATGCATTGGTTTGATCTTCCTTCATTTTACCAACAAGTAAAATGGGTGCTCAAAAAACCTCATGGAGTCATTGCTGCTTGGTGCTACACAATTCCTGAAGTCAATGACTCTGTAGACTCGGTCTTCAATCCATTTTACTCCATTGATTCTGATCCTTATTGGGAACCGCAGCGTAAATTGGTCGACAACAAGTATATGAGCATTGATTTTCCATTTGAACCAATTGAAGGAACTGACAATACCGGACCATTCAAGTTTGTAACAGAGAAGATGATGGGTTTAGATGAGTATTTTACGTACATAAGGTCATGGTCTGCATATCAAACAGCTAAGACAAAGGGTGTGGAGCTACTGAGAGATGATGTGATTGAAAGTTTCAAGCGTGCCTGGAATGAAGATGGGCATCACCAAAAAGTGGTCAAGTTCCCTGTTTACCTGAAGATTGGCAAGGTGGGAAATGTATGAGATAGCAAATCAAATGGTTAACGAGGTAGCTGAAAAATAAATTCAGACTGAAAGTTGATATGTTTCCATTTCTTTGAACACAATTGTTCAGTTTTCCTCAATGAAAAGCTCTCTGCTCAGCTTTTGTTGGTTTGATTCTTGAGTTCTATTCAAGGCACCAAACTGAAGAAGTAGTCCATGATTTCCGTTTATTTTATGATGAATGATGACCCGTTCAATTCAGACTGAAAGTTGATATGTTTCCATTTCTTTGAACACAGTTGTTCAGTTTTCCTTAATGAAAATCTCTCTGTTCAGCTTTTGTTGGTTTGATTTTCGAGTTCTTTCCATGGCGCACCAAACTGAAGAAGTAGTCCGTGATTTCCGTTTCTTTTATGATGAATGGTGACCCGTTCACAGGGGTCCGGACCAAAGATGTGGCAACCTCATACAGCCCAGAATTTCTGCTCGGATCTTTTTGCCCAAGTCAATGGTATTAATTTTCTCTGTAGCCATCACATAGCTACTTGGTCTTTTTCTTCTTGTTCATCTATGGTACACACAGCGTCACACCTCTTATCTCTGGCAAACAGAAAACAAACACTCTATAATACAAAATCACCAAGCCAGACACTCCATATGACAAAACCTTGGTACTCCTCCAAGCAGAAATCAAAACTGGACTAAACACAGCTCCAAGTACAAGTTCTTGTCTTACCATCGACGATGCTGTGTTCCTAATAAATGTTGGAAACAATTTCAAGGTGCAGATCATTAGCATGATAAAAGCTGTAAAGGCACTGAAGTAGGATACCAGATCCAATCCAATTGGTAATTGGTATCCCTCCCTTCCAGTTCATGATACACATTGTGCTGCATATGCCACTTAATGTAGTGAATGCAAGAAGAGATCCTTTACTGTTCCATCTGCTTATGATAATGGAAATTTATACAGGATGGTATCTCAGCTAGAGCATTGAATACAACACTTCATTACATGTTTTAGTCCAAGTTTCCTACTGCTAAAGGCGGCATGCTGCAGTACATAATTCCAATGCCAAAACCTGTTAGCATCACGATTAACGACCTTTGAATTGCCCATTACAAGTAAGATCTTGATTGATGAGCAGAGGTTGGCCTTTGGGGCTTCATTTTTAGGGTTTGCATAAATTCAGGCTTGTTGGATCAAGTCTTTTTAATGCTGGCATAGCTTCTTCTTTGCGGCCAGCAGGGAGATTCGCGTACGAAAAGATGTACTAACACTCAATACAAGATTGATGGAACTGATGTCCATACATAGATAGTTCTCCTTGAAGAATTTATGTTGATATAAGCGATACCTGGCAACGACAATAGCCCTCATGAAACAAAAGAAATTCCAGCAATAGTTCCCATTTGGCCACGCCATTCGCTTCCTAGCTACCTTTTCAGTGGATAAAACAAGATCACTTGCTCCAGTTGATGCACGGCCCAATCCACTTAAAAATCTGAAAGCAGAATAGATTCATACGTTACTGGAGAAAATGGTTTTGAAAGACAGGCAACTGAGGTAAAGGAGACCAGACGAGATGAATAGTAGTATAATAGACAGAATAAATATGATAAATATCTATGCTCTAGCTATTTTTTTCTTTATCTTTATAATCAAGTATCTTTATGCCTTATTATTTTTATTTTTTTATTTCAAAATAATAACCAAATACTATTAAAATTCAGCTGGAGCAAAACAACCCAATAAGCAACGGAGAAAAAAAAAATACAGTAATGGATATATGTTTTACACTAAAAAAAATAAATAAATATTTTTTATTTTTTAAATGTTTTTATAAAAAATATATTAAAACTATCTAAAAACATACCGGATCCCATCAGAACTCCGAAGTTAAACGTTTTCGTAATTTGTTTGTCCCCAAGGGGCGTAACGTGATGGCAAAGGGTTTGAGATCTGCACAGCAGGTCTCGAGTTCGAGTCAGGGTATGCACCTCTTGTAAGAGCCTAGGACAGTCAGGGTTTTAAGTCCCCAAGAGATGTAGCATGATGGCAAAGGGTTTGAGATCTGCACAGCAGGTCTCGAGTTCGAATCAGGGCGTGCACCTCTTGTAAGAGCCTGGGATAGACGAGGTTTAAGTCCCTAAGGGGCGTAGCGTGATGGCAAAGGGTTTGAGATCTGCACAGCAGGTCTCGAGTTCGAGTCAGGGCGTACACCTCTTGTAAGAGCCTGGGACAGCCGTGTTTTACTCCCTCACCTGGGCCCACAAAGTGCGCTTTCCGGGGGGTAAGGTTTCCTCGAATCCAAAAAAAAAAATTTAATTAATTAATTTAAAGCTTAAAAAAGAATTAAAATTTTTAAAAATATTAAACCACAATACGGGATCTAAATAAAACTCAATGCTTTGAATTTAAAACTCAACTACAGATTTATGTATAATATATAGCGATATAAAAAATTAGAAGAGTTAATCTAAAAAAATAAAAAATCAATGAATTATAGATCAAGTTTTGTAGGTCAATGAATCAAACCATTTTTTTAAGGAATTAACTAGATTTTTTTATTTTTAATGGAACTTAAAAAAAGTGTAATGGAACTTAAAAAAAAAAAAAAAGAATTAACAACTGTCACTTTCCATATTTTTCATAAAATTGAAATTAGAGAAAAAAACACACACAGAAACAAAAGTCAGTTACTTAATCCTTGGTCTCTCCTCTCCATCCTCATCCCCTCTTGCAAGCTTTCTTGCCTACAAAACCACATACATAATCCAAACTAAACCCAACGCAAACCTTGAATATAAAAACATACCTTCAACAAACACACCAAAACCTCTTCAAATCATCATTTAATGGAAGCGAAGATCAGAGGGGCCTTCGAGTCCGTCGGTTCCTTCTTCACTGGCGGCGATCATATCCCATGGTGCGACCGTGACATCATTACTGTAAGTACAATTGTGGGTTTTCCAGAATTTTGTTATTTGTCATTTTGGGCTTGAAAATTTAGTAAAAGTTGTTAATTTTAAGATATGTAGACTCAGAGTTCATGCTCTACACATGTTAGACTGCTTAATCATGCTGTACTTCAAGAAATTTTGGGGGTTTTTAATATTGCTATGAGAGAAAGATTAAAACTTGGTAATGCTTTTTGAAGATTTTTCTTCTGGGTTATTCATGGATTGGTGATTGATGTTGAATATGAGAGGAATGCGAGGAAAGAGTGAAAAAATCATGATAGAGAATACAGGTTTTTTGTTTTTAAGTAAGGTGCAATGGAAATCAATTTTGCTAAAATAAAGATCCACGGGAGCTGATTCGCTTTTCTTTAATGTATGGTCTTTGTATCCCTTTAAGATCCTCAATTCATTCTTCTTATTTATTTTGGAGACATTTCCTATCGAGTCTTGTAAATCATCCAATTTTGTGTGATTGAAAGTTTGTGTGTTAGTGTCATTTTTTTTTTTTTTTGGGAATGGAATTATGTCATACTGTTTTTTGCTTTTGGATATTTTACGTGTTGCTCTTGTTATGCCCCACTGCTACATGTTCACCTGAATTTAGATTCAATAACTTCAGTGTTTTAGTTTGCTAAAGGAGTTATGTAACAGCTACATTTAGCATGAGAAATGCGAATAGTTTTAATAGAAAACGGAAAGGAGGTGGGAATGCTTTTTCTCTGGATGTGATGTGTGTTTCATTTTCTCTCAAGTCTTAGCTTTTATGTCAGCTTTGCTGTTTAGAAAATACTGGTGGACCTTTAAGTTTTTGCAAGCAATGAATTTATAGGTTATTTAACTTTTCCATAATTTCGTATTTTGGCTATCACTGTTCTTTTGATGCCAGGGCTGTGAGAGGGAGGTTGCAGAAGCTGCTGAGGGTGACTCAGAGGAACTTAAAAGGGATACCATAATGCGATTGTCATGGGCTCTTGTTCACTCTAAACAACCAGAAGATGTGCAGCGTGGGATAGCTATGCTTGAAGGTGAGCGACTTAAATTGTGTTCTCTTCCAACTTCATCATTCGATGCCATCACGTAGGACAAATTAGATAAAGTTGCCCATTGTGTTTGAAAACGGAGTAAGTGGGGATTTTAGGGTTAATTGGTGCAAAATGTGTAAATTGTTCAAGATCTGAACATGTTTGGAGAATAGTGAAGCTGGTGGCAAGGAGTTGATGATTTGAAACAGATTTTAAGCTTCAGGTTTTTAGGTACAGCGGCTAAATATTGAAATGTGTGGTTCACTTTGAAAGGCTTTATTGATGAGGAAAGCAGTGTATAGGCATGCATGGTAATTGGAGAAAATGGATGGCATTCTGCTGCATAATTTTAGGGTTCTCATTTTCTTCAAATTTTCTTGCAGTTTATCTGGGGTATGTATTTTTAGGCAAAATCCTCATTAGTTTGTGAGGACAGATTGCCTTGTCAGCCACCATGATTATGTCAGTAGTTGTTATTCTGCTTCACCCATAATCCCCGTTGTTGTAAGAATTTAGATTTGGAGTCTTAAGTGATAATGTTCTTACTGAAAGTTTTAAAATCATTTAGGAAGTCCATTGCTTGCTACTACTACAGTTTTGCAGATGATGGAATATTTTCAGTATCTTCTTACTTCATTTGGTATCTCATTGTAAGCAAATGAAAATGTTATCTTTATGAACTAGCTACCCATAGCAGGAATATTGGAGAAATCTTTTCTTAAAAAGAAGGAAGTATTTTAAGAAGAAAAGGTAAAGAAAATTGTGGGCATGACAGTGAACCCCTAATGAGTTCTATGTAGTTGAGGAACTGACAGTCCTTGATCTGTCAATATTCATCGATAAATCATCACCTCTTTCATGTAATTGCTTCTTCTTGTCAGCAAATTCCTTTTTAAGTTGTGCTTACTCTCTTTGATTCTAACTTCTATATCTTTATTTATAATTGCATGCTCTTTCTTGAACTAAAAACCCTGTTATTTGCAGCATCATTGGCAAATAGTAGCCCCCCTTTGCTACAGAGAGAGAAGATTTATCTTCTGGCCGTGGGATATTACAGAAGTGGTGAATATTCAAGGAGCAGGCAGCTGGTGGACCAGTGTTTGGAGGTCTCTTCTGTTTGCGTGTGCATGCATACTGTTTTCTTTTCATTTTTGGTTCTTTATTCTGAATTTCAACTTGTTGTAGATTGCACCTGATTGGAGGCAGGCTTTGGTCCTGAAGAAGACACTTGAAGATCGAGTTGCTAAAGGCATGCTCATACGTTGAATTTTTTTACTCTCATTAGAGCTGATAACATCTATCTGAATAAATTTCACAGGGATTTATCTAAACAATACCGAAATGTGTCTGTCAAAATGCAGATGGTGTTATTGGAATAGGCATCGCTGCTACTGCCGTGGGACTGATAGCTGGTGGAATTGCTGCAGCATTGGCTCGCAAGAAATGAAAACTCTCAACCCCTACAATGCTCATAAAATAACATATATAAAAAAACTATAGCATCTCTCAGTTTTTTCTATGTTACAAATGCTATATCGTTCGTTTGTAGTTACCAAAATAGGAGGGGCTTGAGCTATGAGGTGGTTGTACCATATGGCCAATCTTTGAATCATCAACTCTTTGTAACTAGATTCTAGTATTTGCTATAGCAGCAGCCTTTGACAATTTTGAATTTGCCAAGTGTGTGTGAGAGCGCCAGTTTAATCCAGTTTGTTTTTGCGGTAAAGTTTTTAAACTGTTTTGATGTATAGATATCAAGAATGAATTTTAAAAAAATAAAAAATATTATTTGATATATTTTTAAATATTAAACATTTAAAAAGCAACAATTATTATAATATCAAGAATGCCTTTCGAGTAGCAGACAACGAGAGCAAGATGGAATAAATCTCTATTGATCTTCATATAGTGCAAGGATTGTTTCTTGTCTATGTCGGTATGCAGGGCCAGCATTGTCTTATTCAGAAGACTTGAACCAGGTGGTGGACGATGCCAAACTTGAAGATATTGCAGTTTGAGAAAGAATAAATTACACTTTAGAGTTTAGACTCTTGAGTTTGGAATGCATTTATAATCTAATCTTTATATTTGAAAATATATAACAGTCCGTTTACTCTTGCTGACTGCTGTCTTCTTGAAGAGTCTACTGATTTTCCTGCGAACCCTAACCATGGAGGTTTTTCTCTAAGAAATAAAATTCTCAGATAAAGAAAAACACCAACAAATGCTCTCATAAGGCTAGGTGACCAGGAGTCAAGGAAACAAAATCCATATTTTCAAACATGAAGGGCTGCATTATAAATGCATTCAAACTGAGGGACTAAATAATCATCAATTAGTTGTTCTGTAGGTGCAATCTTCCTTCTAGCCATTGGCGTTGCCCGGATCTACCATGAATGTGGCTGGGTTGCTGCAAAAAAAAAAAAAGTAAAAAAGACCCCAGAGTTTTATATTAACGAGGCTCATTAATTCCTGTCTTGCAGCTTTAGCCAAGGACAAAGAAATTATTGTACGAACTAATTTTGGTCCACGGTACAAAAATAATTATTGCATGTGCTGCAAGCCTGCAAGTCAATAATTTTATAGATCACCAAAACTAGATTGGCTAGATTCTGAAAAAAGGGCAAAAACACTAGACGGGCTGAAATCACATTTGGTCCTTCTACTCTGTGGTTTTCTTCAAATCAAGTCCTTCACTTTAACTTGTTCCAAATCAACCCCTTTTCATTCAATTAAATATGGTATGGTACCCTTTTTCCAATTATACTATAACCCATGGCATCCAACTGGCCACTTATGTGGTAATAAAGTTAGATTAAGGGGCTCGTATCACCTTTAATGGAAGCAAAGGAGTTTATTTGATCCAATTTAAAGTAGGGGGCCTGATATGATCAAAGGTAACAAGTAGAGGAATCAAGCATGGAATCATTCCTGGTTTTTCCAGCAAACTAAGATGAGACACAATTTACAGAGTGCACGAGTGCTGCTAGGTTCTTAAGGTTTTCTTTTTCTTTTTTCAAAGTTTAAAGGGTTAAAGAGCAATAAAGTGGGCATTGCATGACAATGACTCAACCACCTCGACCTCGACCTTTGCAAAATAATGAATCGTGGTCTGTTCTGGGCAATTATGTTTACTGGCTATGGTGGCCCAGCAAATTTGTCATGTGTCCATTTCAGCTTGTTTGTTAGGGTGCCTGTCGTGACTAGTGTACGCACACAGAGACACGGATTAATTTGGATCCATCATGATTTTCTGGGCAAATGCTGCTGCTGCTGCTGCTGCTGCTCATGATTTTCTTCTGCTAAAGCCTCCTGACCAATACTTGCCAGGGTTCCTGACTCTTGAAATTTCACAAAAAAACTAGTGACTGAAATTGCCGATGCCCTAGCAATCAAGTTGTGTTATGTCTGGTAACGGATGCTCAGAGTGGATGGTGTGAATAGTAGAGAGTTGGAGACAGAGGAGAAAAAAGCGTGGGAACTCAAATTCCCAGCAAAAATTCATCCATACATCCCTTGTCATCGTTATGAGCACAGGTTTAGGTTCGACCTCGGATCACGACTTTCTTTCCTTTTCTTCCTGGTTGGAAGCACTATTTCGAGCTGGGATCCTGCATTTGAAGCTCCCTGAAAAGCCCTTCAATCCATCTTCATCTTGGAACTAAGAACCAATCATAGAAAGTTAATTTTAAGATGTCCCGCCACGCACCTTTTCGTTTGATATTAAAAATAAATTTATAAAAATAAAAAATATTATTTTTTAAGTATTTTCTAGTTAAAAAAATTTAAAAAAGTAATTATTATTTCAATCCCTACATTTCGAGTATGTTTAAAAGTGTAGTAATTATTGTTTTTTAAAGAATTTTTCATTTCAAAACACATCAAAATAATGTTTTTTAATTTTAAAAAATTTATTTTTGACATCAGCACATCAAAATGATATGAAAACATCAAAATGATATGAAAACATCAAAAAAATATTAATTTGAAGCAACGAAAAAAATAAAAATAAAATTAAAATTTTTAAAACGCTTCTGAAACACAATGTCAAACACACCTTTATCTCATGTCCATCTAGAAAGCTTTTTTTTATTATTTTATTTTCTCTGATGCTCATGCCATTAAAAGAAATAACTATGAAGGGTGTAGTTTAACTGGTCAGGTCCTGGATTTGTTCCCTAGAAGTCACCAGTTCGAGTCCCACGAACCTCAGGGCCACTGGAGGTTTACATGGTCGTTACCTTCAGAGCCTGTGAAATTAGTCGGGATTCATACAAGCTGACCCGGACACCCATATTAATCTAAAAAAATAATAATTAAAACAAATAAAACAGAGATCAATAGCCATGCTAAGTTGAACTACAAATACATCAAGTTAATTGAAATAATATGATTTGAAAACCCTAAAGAAATTGGTTCCGGTGTGGAATTGATAAGGAAAAAATGAATTAAAACAAGATAGGAAGGTATTTAAGATTTGATCTCGACATAGATATGTAATAATATCAATCTAGAGCTAACATGGTGAGTCGATTGTTTGTTACTCGTTCAACCTAGTTAGAATTTAGTTTAATATTTTTTTTAAAAATCAAATTAAATTCATATCCATCGATCAAAATCGGTGTAATAATTTCGATTAAAACCGGAAGTTATTGTGGCCCCTCTAAAAGGCACACGAGTATGAATAAGTTGTCTCGATGCCTGATTAACGAACAAGCAAAATAAGATGCAGGCACGATCATTCGGTGATTGTACTTGCTTTGCTTCTAATCTTCATTACTTATCATAATGTTTTTTTCTTTATTTTATAAACTATGTATGGGCGATCATTCTCTTAGCACCTGCCGCCTTATAAATTAAGCGTGATGACCGATATAAATTATGTTCCTAGTCAAATATTTAGATTAACATTTAATTTTTTTTCCATCAAAATTAATACTAGTAGTAATTTCTAAAGTTAATTAAGCCCGACTAACTTTTAAATAAGTTAATTTTGATTGATTTTGATAAATTAAAATGATATATTTTTAAATTTTTAAAATTAAAAATAATATCTTTTAAAAAAATCAAACATGGTGTTGATTAAATCAGCAAAGCCAACTTCAAATTAATTTTTTTAAAATTTATATAAAAATAAATCAATTAAATATCTTTTTGAACTGAGATTAATAAATAAAGTAATTTTATTTAGAAGACAAAAAGATAGATCTTAAACACTACGGATTATCAACATGACTGCCCAAGATAAATCTTATCCTTTGGTTAAAATTTTATTTCCTAATTTAGCACCTAATCTGATAAAACCCAACTTTGAAAACACCAAACATTTTATCCTTAATCAATTCACAAAAAAAAAAAAAAAAACCTCCAAATCTACTTTCCAACAGCTTTAATGACATCTATCTTCCACTTCCAACCCCCATGAAAGCTCTCTGTCACCAGCACGCACACTCTTCTTTCTCCGAACTTGCCTCTGGAGCTCTCTCCATCACCCTCTCAAACCGACAAAGCCACAGGCCTAAAACTCGAACCAAAAAAGCAAGAGAAAGCCTGGAGAAAGCAAAAGCTCTCCAACAAGCAAAACCAAACCAAAAAAGTTGAGCAAGCGAGAAGCAGCTTATAGAGAGACAGAGACATCCATTTCTCTTCATTCATGGGCTGTTCTGCTTCAAGACCAAATACCCTCCTCACAAAGAATCACCATCCTGAAGAGACGTTATCTTATGCTTCTCCTTCTAAAGATAACTCCATGTTTTCTCCACAGTATTCTTCACCGACTGTCGCTAGAGCTCTCTCTCTTCAAACCCCGTTAGTCCACCACCCACCTTCAAGAAAAGGTGACTCTCATCACCTTGTGTCTCTAACTTCCACCACTTATGGCTCTCTTGTCCTCATTGACCCCAACGCGAACACCCAAAAATCCTTTGATCAGCCACAAGCACCAAGAAAATCTACCAAAAAGACACATAAAACACAAAATAATCAAGACCCTTGTGAGTCTCTATCCCCTGACTCTGTCATTAACACTTGGGAGCTCATGGATGGTCTTGACGAGAATGATGAGCTTGAATTTGAAATGAACAACTCTTTTAAGCCAAGATCTTCACTTTCTGGTCATTCTATTGAGTTCGTCTCAAAAGCTAGTTCTTTTCATCATCCGGGTTCTGATAAGTTTGTTAAAAAGCTGCATGATTCTTTTGACTCACTGAAGTTTGAAGAAATAGTTGCTGAAAAGCCTGTTTCATTGTCAAAGCCATTATGGAAGCATTTGTCTAAGGAATCATTGCTTTCAAAGATGGATCCTAATGTGGCTTCAAGTTACATGCGTGCATTGTCATCAAGGCAATTGGGGTGTGACAAAGAGTCCAAGGATGCAACACCAGTGAATTCTAGTTCCATGAGTGATACTTTATCAAGTAAAAAGGGGGCCTTTTTGAACGATAAAGATGGAAAAATTGTTCTGTATTTTACAAGTTTGAGAGGAATCAGAAAGACTTATGAGGATTGTTGTGCAGTTAGAATGATATTCAGAGGTTTCAGAGTTGCAGTTGATGAAAGAGATATTTCAATGGATTCCACGTATAGAAAGGAGCTGCAAAGTTTGCTTAAAGGGAAAGCAATGATCTTGCCACGAGTTTTTGTTAGAGGAAATCATATTGGTGGTGTGGAGGAAATCAGGCAGCTAAATGAAGCTGGTGAATTGGCAAAGCTGTTCGAAGGTTTTCCTGTTCAAGATCCAAGGTTGGTTTGCGAGGGTTGTGGGGACGCAAGGTTTGTGCCATGTCCAAATTGTAATGGAAGTAGAAAAGTGTTTGATGAAGAAGAAGAGCAACTGAGAAGGTGCGCAGATTGCAATGAGAATGGCTTGATTCGTTGCCCTGGTTGCTGCTCATAGACGATGCTTGTAATTAATGCTTTCTTTTTGTGCTTGCCTACAACATTGCAACTTCATCTTACTATTGTGATTACTAATGCCATTGGAAATTATTTATCTTCATGATCTTTATATTTTCTTGCTATATTTGTTAAGCTGTTGGCTATAATTCCTCCTCATCTCTTTAATGAGGATGCAATAAGAATCAACATTTTTTGTGCTTGTTCTTGTTTATTCAAGTTATTGTAATCCCTCTTCTCTCTTTCGTGGAATTTCCAGCTTACCCTTTTTTGTTTCATCAAATTTGTTTGGTCAATCTACTCATTACTATCATTGGTTTCTTCATTATCAATCTCCACTTTGAGTAATATACTGAACAATTAAAGAGTAAATATCATAGGTGGGTGATGGTTGATACTGTTTGGTGATGAGAAACTCTCATTAAGTTTGCTGGTCCACAAAATTAATGCTAGCACGTGCAAATTGAATGCCTGGAAAACATGAAGCATGGATTCTGCTCTGCTAATATCTCAACAAAGTCTTTAAAACAAAAGGGAAATGGCCATATCAGTGTTCAGAATTGCATATGATGAACCAAACTCTGATTAGCCAGCTTTGGTAGCTGCGATAATAACAGTGAGATGAAATAATTTGTGAGAAACTATAATAAAATTGCCCCATGGTGTCCATTTTAGTTGCTATCTTGGACAAGAGAGATGAAGATAGCATGTTTCCATGTATTATTTGGTTGTTTTGAAAGTACTGAAATTCATTCTAGAAATGTTCAGAAATGAATTTATTTCATATCTCAATCAATCTCTATCTCTTCAACTAAACACGTTTTTGTTTCTTCTATATCTATCATTTTTGTCCTGGAACATTAACCAACGCAACTGATACAGGTATGCCCAGTGTTTGAACTTTATCTAGATTTTGAGTGAGGGCTGCAACTGCCATCAAAAATTCATTCAATCTTCAAAATCCAGAAATGCAGGAATGATGAACCAAAAAAGAAGCATCTTGAATGTTACAAAGTGGAATCTTTGACAGCATCATAGATGGTACTGTTACACAAACATGCTGTCCAAGGATTCTATTCCTGCTTGCTACAGTTTGGTATAAAACATGTGATCACAGCTATATGCAGTACATGAGCCGTGACCCAGTGGGAATGTTCAATCCAGCTTGCCAATCAGTATGGCTAAAGCCTAAGAATGCTTTCAACCGATCACATGTTGTCAACTTGTTCCATGGCTAAGATTCAACCAGGACTGCAAAGGTCATGTTATCGTGAATCAGATTGAACTGATCATGAATGTTAGAATAAATAAAGGGAAAGGAAGAGGAACAAAAAGCAATAGATGATAAGAGTCGACAATGGAATTGAACATATCCATCACATCCGCTTGCTTTAACCCTTCGTAACTTGTCGTGAAGAAACTGCTCCGAGTTGACACAATACTGAAATTTCAACGACAATGGTAGTTGAGATTGGTGATGGATATGGTTCTGTAACGCTTTTTGGGTAATTCAACTAGATATAGGGCAAGAAGGAACACCAAAGGATTTATGACTGGTTAGAATCCAAATCTCCCTTTTTTAACAGGAAAATTATACTATTTCTTATCCATTCAACCCATAATAAATGGACAAGAAATTAGAAATTCTCCATTTTCAATGAATTAATACGTTTTTAGTAATGCATGCGTTTGTGGCGTGGTTTTCAAAAATATATTTTTTTAGTTTTTTTTTACATTAACTTGTCATAATTAAAAAAAATACACATATAAAAAACATTAAATTTATTTTTTAAAAACAAAAATCACTTTAAAAAACAATTCCTCTCGCAAGACCCTTCTTCCAATTCAAAGGCCTGTAAGAAATAGATTTCTCCACAAATATATCAATTTAGACACAAATTACCTACTAAATAAATAAAAAAAGAAATTTAATTTCAACAAACGAAATCTAAGCTAATTGTACCCTTGAATGATGCTGTCCAAAAGAATGGCCTGACCTCTATTATACGCCTCATATAGCATAGGTACGCTGATTTTCACTTTTCTTTTTTC
>Ga0325411_1004096_pt1 | contig 16394 bp, 5 predicted proteins | sample PopdelMetagenome_13_FD_206181 | JGI IMG/M metagenome (GOLD analysis project Ga0325411, IMG submission 206181) | Populus deltoides microbial communities from Bellville, Georgia, United States - Xylem-PdIQD-R4 | ecosystem: Host-associated > Plants > Phyllosphere > Stem > Wood/Secondary xylem...
TTTTTTTTTTTTTGCCTAATTAATTACACATGAGATCCCACACTTCTTATGATATTATAGAATTTTAACTAATTAATTACATTAGTTTTGTTTATCCAGAAATAGGGACATCTTGTTGAGTGGAGACAATATATATAGACGCATATATCAAGTTACAAATCTAGCTGGAAAGGAAGGAAAGAATTCAGAGCTACTAATTAGACTGGAATATTTCATAGTTGTAAATCATAGAAAGATTTTTGGTGATTCTTTTGAGAGAGTCATAGCTGAAAATGGGATGTGTGTTCCCCCATTTTCAGTATAAATAAAGGCCATGAGAGTAGCTAGAGCAAGCAACAGGAAGCAGCAAAACATGTGTAGTACAGAAGCTTCCTTGGCAGCAGCTGCAGTAGCAGCATAGAGATAAAGCGAAGTGTCGAGGCAAGAGTTAAGGTTAGCGTGTAAGATATATATTACAAAGCAGGTCTCCATGCACATTCAATTTAATTAGTTAGGCTAGCAGGTTATATAATACCATAAGTTTAAGCCATTTAACGTGGATAGTCAAAATGAAGGCAGAAGCAAATAATACCTTGGCAAGGATTGCTCTGGAGAAAGTTTTGCTATCAATCTCGTTTGCACCAGTAAGCCATACGTGTCGTCTCCTTGCGTAGGCCTTTCCTGGTAACCTGCACGTACGTAAAATCCATACACATGATATGCCATTAAGTCTTATTTACATGCATGAACAGATTGCATATTTGGAAGAAAGGGGATATTTCTTAGAGACGAAGAATGAGAATTGCATCAATAAATTATAATTTAGTTGCAGCCAACGCTGGATATGCGCGCAAGCCATAGAATTATTTGGTACAGGGTCAGTGATTAACACAGTTACATGCTTCATTGCGCGCGGCACTTCATTGATTGCTGAATATATGACCTAGGTCCTAAAAGTTGTTACATTAATGGAGTTCATAATCAAGAGGAGACATGAAAGTATGGGGTGAAATCATGCATGGAGCTAGCAAGCTCAAGTGAGAAGGAGAGTTGCCAAATATATATCCCATTTTATAAGGGCACTGGCTTTATTTGTGCCTTATCAAAATAAATGGCATCTATGGTTAGTACTAATGAAGTTACTGAATGACCCAATTTTGAAACTTTTGATTTATTAAGAGGTATATCGCGCAATGCAACTTATAAAAATACATGTATTACAAGTTTTCAATGAGATTTACCACATGACACATCTTGAAAACAAAATCTCTCTAACCATCACTAAGTAGTAAAGGTAAAATTTTGTTGTTAGAGGCTGTTTGGGAATGTGTTAATGGTTGTTTTTCATTCTAAAATATATTAAAATATATTTTTTTATTTTTAAAAAGTAATTTTTGATATTAATGTCTCAAAATAATTTGAAAACATAAAAAAATATTAATTTAAAATAAAAAATTACTAAATCTTTTTTAAAATATTTTTAAAACACAATATCAGACACTACCATACTCTCTAACGTAGCTTTCGACCTTAACTTGATGCACTTTCAGGAACATTTTTAACGAAAATCCAAGATGTTCTTCCTAGGAAATTAAGAAGACGTACGGCATTAAAGCTCACTCACCTAATCGACATGTTGCATACTGAAAAAGTAACATCTACACTTCCAAAAGTGATACACTTATCAACGATCAAAAGTCAGCTTCTTCTCAGGAACTATTAAATCGAAGACAGTTTTTTCGTATCATTATTTTTATCCGTCTGGCAAGCTATCATAAAGGATCCTACGCCCCTATCTTAATTACTCCCCTACAATGTACTCTGAGGTTTAGTACTACTCTCCAGCCTTTTCGTCATTTACACCCATCGAATGGCCACCATTTCTTATGAGGGGAAGGTTTTGGTGCCTTTACATTATTTCTTCACATCGGCAAAAAAATTTGAATTCAATGCCACTAAATTAATATTAACTTTCTTGGATATTGGAAACATTTGAATTCTATTATACCAAAAGTTTCAGAGAGGTTGAGAGAGAGTATGTTCCACAAGTATAACTAGGCGTTGATTACTTCATGATAACTAGCATAACACAACAAACGAACTCAATATCACCCACATATATATATTCTACTTTAATTCTACTTACAGACTGATTCACTGGGTTTCACTTCAATATCAGGAAATTTATGAAGTAAATCAAATAACTGGAAAGAAAAAAAGATGGAAAAGAAACAGAAACACAAACTTACCCAACACCAGGAGGGAAAGAGAAGGAAACACACATCAGATAAAACCACTCAGTCTCCGTCAAGTCCTCCGGTGACAAGGCGGCGCAAGGTCGACGTGCTGGCTGGTTGGTCTCTCCTATTGATAATGAATCATAGAGCTCTCTAAGCTGCTGACTCCTTTGCAAGGAGGCTTCTTCAGTCGTAACCTCCATTGGTTGCACTGTTTTTCTAGTCTTGATTGGCCCATTGTAATACCCATCTCCCCACACTAAGATCCTGAACAACAGTACGCAGTTCTTAATAACATAAACTTATAAATTCATTGAGATTGACATTATAATTCTCCAAAACCCAGATTGTATTTGATACATGTGAACATGATGAAATATTTTGAAGTTTTACTCATCAATCTATCATCATACATAAAACATATAAAGGATGCATCATTTCTGGAAGAAAAATATTACCCTTGTTGTGGACACATTTGCCAAAAGAGACTGTATGTCCATTGAACCGATTGCACTGCAGCCTGTAACATAGTCTGCAAGCGGCTACTAGGCGGGGTAGCCATTCTTGCAACTGTATATTGATCACCACCAGAGAGATACCTCTTCTCCTTCTAATACTCCAGCTCCTGCTCTCTACTCTAACAAAATCAGTCGAATAAAATAGGTCAAAAATGAAAAAAAAAAAAAAACACTTCGGTCTTCTTTCTTATACAAGGACTAAAGACACATAGGAAAGGAACTCAATCAGGATCTGAACTAAAATCAGACCCTTGAATACCAACCAAGCAAGGGAGAAATAATTGGAAAGTACTTTTTAAAGAAACAGAAAGAAGAAGAGAAGAAGGTGCAGTGGTAGAGCGCAGACTTGCAGGTAATGAAGACAAGATAGACCAAAAAAAGAAAGAAGGGCAGATGTGTGCATGATTTTGAGGAGATTCTAGCTACAACTACTATTCCTACATGATCACTTGCCCAACATAAATTGCCCCGCCCACCAGACCTTGTCAGATGATCATCAATCCATAAAAGGGTTATGAGTGGCCTTTAGTTACCTTGTTCTGTATGTATGTATTGTTGAAGATAAAGATTCTATGGGCAGAAATATATATGTATATAAACGTAATGAGAGAATGAGAGAAGAGATTGGAAGAAGGAAAGAGAAACAATGTCACTGTTTTTCGATACAAGAGAAAGAAAATTAGACATACTTTGAGATTTTGACTGGTTGTTCTACCAGACAGTTTGATATTACTCTTTCTACTGTTTTATATCTGCCATGATAAGGTGTATGCGCCGGGTTTGTTAGTTGGTGTGTTCGCGAGCGCGTGCTCGTTTGGTGAGGGATCATATTTGTTTAGGTGGCAAAGACTGGGCGTTGGGATCAGTGGGAAAAGGAATTGGAGTTTCTGTAGGAGAGAATACGGATTGGATTGAAACATTTGCCCCTTCTTTTATACTAGTATGTAATAAATTATTAAATCTATGATTTCTTAAAGAAGTGTCTATCATGTGCTGTGTTTCTTGAGTATCGTAAAATCAAGGATTTTAGAATATTTGACTAGTTATATTAGTTATATCAATTATTAATCTATTTTTATTTAATTATGTAGCAATTAAAATGTAGTTTGTGTTTTAAAAAACAATTAAGATGACAACTTTAAAAAAAAAAAAAAAACTTTGAGACGATGGTGTATTGGACTGACCTAAATTAACCCGAGTTAACTCGTTAAACTCATAACCTAGATAATGGGTTCAATCATAGTTTTTTTTATTTAATCAATGAAAAAAAATAATGAAGGCTAAATCAAAATAAATAAAATATTAAAAGATGAGATTGAAAAAAATAAAATATTAAATAAAAATTCAATGTTTAATGATGAAATTAAAAAATAAAAAAGGTCAGAAAGGGTATGGGCCTCGATGGCCCATATATCAGGGCCTTAAAAAAGCCTAGCGCATGGGTATTAACAACCCGCCTATGCAACATTTTTTCTTATATAAGGTTCCTCCACCCTTTATTTTTTTTTATATAAAAAAATAAGTGATGTGTTGCCTATTGCTGCTACCCAATCCATAATCTAACCACCATTGTGGTGGATGAAAAATTATGAGTTGGGGTTTTTTGGGATAAAAAATTCATTTTCATCCAAAAACAGTTAGTAAACACCATAAAAATCTTCTTGAATCACATGGCAACCCTAAATATATTAGTGTATATGTCATGTAATCAATTAGTTGATTACATATGACAATGACTTTGTTCATGTAAAATCATATTTATTACTAATAAAAGGTTTTTTTTATCTTTAATATTCATTGATATTTGATTAATGAATCTATAGATAAATTTATTGGAACAAAAATGTTTTGCAAAGATTTTTTTGAAGTTTTTATAATTGTGAGATTCTTATTACATTAAAGCATTGTTTATAATTAAATGTTCGTGACAAAAACTCTACTATGACTAGATATTAATTTGAGTTTAAGACTAATATATATTATGTTTTTTTTTTATATAAAAGATTTCTTTTATAAAAAAAAGTAGTTGTTTTCATAGCTAGTTTATTTATTAGGGATATCTAGAACTAATATGAAGGTGCTTGTCAGATGACATATATACTGAAACTATCTTGCATGAGAATTTTATATGGAGAGATCACTAGTATATATAGAAAGGCTCACATGAAAGTTGTATAAGTGATACTTACACTTTAGATTACTATAAGTTGTCTTATATATAAAAAAATATTATGTTTTGACCATAACTATACGTTGTCTTAATCAATAGTAACAAATAAGCATATATTAAGTATAAAATGAACTATATAAAGGTATTTGAGTGATCAATAAATGATTCATCATCATAGGTGAATTATGAAAAATATTTCACATGCTCTCAAATAGTATTAATTGTGAAATTCTTTTGCAATGCAGAATAATATTTGAAAAGAATTTTAAATTTTATTCAAAGAATCAATAACTATTGTGCTAAGAACAAAAATAATTGACAAAGCAAACACACTACATGCAATAATGTTTAAATCAAGTATTCTTGATGAATGAATAATAACTACAATGAGAACTAATCACTGAAAGATTAAGTTAAATCATTTATGATTTTTTTAATATTTTGAGAATCATGACATGTTGTTATGTAGTGTACTTGATCTTTAAATATAGATCAATCAATTATTGAATTGGTACAAATTAGTTTTTTAAATTCATTTAGTCCTAGTTTATTTAGGATTATGATTTATATTTAGATCAACTTATTAGAAATCTAATAGGTCACACACAATAAGAATTATTGGTCAAAATTAAACTAGGATAATATTTACAAGTAGAAAAATTTCTAAAATTAAGTAGAGATTTGATTGAATAAATTTCTAAAATTATCTTAAATAATATAAGTGATATTATTCAGAAAGTAAATTAATATTTTGTTATTTCTAGGGTTATTAAGTTTTTCTTATAAATAAAATGTTATGCATCATATTTTCTTGATAGAGAAAAATTACATAAGTTACAGAACAAAGAGAGCACTTGTAGACATAACAATATCACTCTCTTTCTCTGTTAAAAGAGTTTTATTAGAAAACAAATTTTTGAACAAAAATAAAAATTATCAATTAAGAACTTGACATTAGGCATATTTTTTCTTTGTATTTATATTTTAGTTCTATTTCTTTTAATTCGGTTGTTGTAAAATAATTTCAAAACTAATTTCATCTAATTAAACTACACTACAGAATGATTAAATTAAAAGAAAGAAAACTTTGATAAAGAAAAAAAAAACAAAAGTCAGTAAATTAAGCTGCATAACAAACCTTAAATCTTTTAATACATGGATGATTTGTCCAATCTGCTATAATTTTGATAATTTACGGGCTATTGTTCTATGAAGTGTGTGTGTGTGTGGGGTAATAATTCTTTTAGGAATGGTCTCTTGAATACACCACCATTATGATTGCTAATTGTTCTTCCAATTAGATTAATGGATAATTCATGAATTTCTTCTCTTTGGGAATATCGAAATTGTTAGCTAAAATCAAGGATAAAATTGATTCAACTGAATATTAAAATATAACCTTGACAACCATTATATAAACCAGAAGTGTTTTTATAATTAACCCTAATAATTAAGAAGGCAATCTCCAAGGCTTGTGTAGGAAATTAACCGCGTCAAAAGGATACAAATTTTTTTTTTTTTTGAGCATTTATTGTGCTTGTGCAAATGGAGCAGAAGCCAATTTGCATCAGACCCGAGTCCAACTTACCGAATTCATGCGCAACTATATAAAGCAACTTCAAGGCTAGGGCTGCATTCAAACAAATTCGAGATCGATAGTTTGGGCTTCGTTTTTCTGAATCATCTTAGCAACAATAAGCCTAGGGCTGGAGGGGGAGGGCCTCTCTCCATTCAAACAAGAAAAAATTGCTTCGAAAAACACACACCACAAACTCAAAACAGGAATACAAAAAATACAAAGGGAAATCAAATGCTGCAACAAAAAAAAAGACAAAAAAAGAAGGAAATCGCCCCTTTCTCTATCAAAAAAACTACATGGAATTTCCTTAATTTTGGATACAAAGTATTACCGCCTCTCTTCTTCTTCTTTTTTTAAAAAAACAACAACAGTGATGAAGAAAGAAATCATATGCACAAGCAAAGATCAGATGTTTTGACAAGACATGGAAGTACCAAATACAGAGACATTCAGTGGTGATGAAGAATAAGATCTGAGTTCCTTTACAGTATTCGTTAGAGTGGCTCAGAAATGTCTACAAGCCTTAACAAAGACAACTTCCCCGAATTATCCACGCGTTCCTTCAAACTGGCAGTGCTATTTTATATATATATATATATATTTTTTGGTGATATCAATGATGAATAATTTTTTTTTAATTTTAATGTGTTTCCTTTAATTAAAAAAAACTAACTTCAACAAAACTTTTAAGATTTTAAAATCATTATCTTGTTTAGATATATTTTAAATAAGATCCAATAAACCAAGAAATTTGTATTCAATTATCTATTTATAAAAGCTGAACCTAAATTTTAGATTATGAGAAAATTAAAGGGGAAGACTAGAACTTAAAATGAAAATACTAAATTGAAAATTAGGTAAAAAAAAGTGTTAAAATATCTGCAAGATTTGTGTAGAAAATAAAAACACAAAATACTCTAATTCACCCTATTTTATAGATGATTTCATAACCAAAATTAATATAGAGTTAATTCTAGTAATTATCAAAATAAATTCTTTCTATTCTTAGCTTTAATTACCCACCATAAAATAAAAATTAAACTTAAACATTTTGACTTTAAATAAGATGTTTTTGAGCTTAAAAAAAACTATTATGCAAAAAACAGATCAAATTCTTACATTTATAGGCGGGACAAACTAGTAAGTTAGAAGAAATAATTCTTTATGGAACAAATCCAATCCTACATTTAAGTTGACAAAAAAATAATATTTTAAAATCCAAAAAATTATATTACAGGAAACTCAGGCATGTGTGTAAACCCTTGGCTTGAATTTCTAGTATTAATAAAAATCTAAATTTAACCCGGGAAAATAATGGGTTAATTAGAAAATGAAATAAGGATATGTGTGTGTGTGTAATAATTTTGTTAATTGCCAATATATACCCCCTTTACATTTTTTTTTGTTTCTCAAGTAATATTTTGCAATCCCGTCATTTGTTTCTATCGAATTTAAGCTAGGATATTTTGAATTTTAATGAATTATATCCCAGTACTTTTACTTTTTTCTTGCATCATTTCCATTTAATTTTTATTTTTTCTGTATTTTTTTATTTTTTGGTTGCTTTTCATATATTTATTTATTTATATTTTAATCTTTCAAACTCATTTCAATTTATTTAGTGTCTCCTAATTTTATTTTCTAATTATGCATGTGTGCTTCCAACCTTGTGAAGAGGGAGGGAGGGAGAGAGAGAGAGAGTAAATTCTTCATTCCCTTAAGCTTAATCTTATGAAAACCTAGAGAAAACTAAATATTTACGAGGGTTAAGTGTGAGGTTTTACTAGAATAAATACTTAATCACTTGAAATTAAAAAGTTTTAGTAAGGGGAAAGTAACGAATTAGAGAGAAAAAGTTAGGGAGGTAAATGAAAAAAAAAAGATTAAAGAAATTTTGACTAGTTAGTTTTCAAAGTACATATTATTGTCTAGTAAAGTACTCTAACGAGAATGTTTAGTTTATGATGTGGCATATACCATGATGGAAATTGTTATAATGGAACTTCATTATGGTTCATAAGTTTATAAGAATGAACAATAGTGAATTGGTTCTATTTTGAGAAGGGACACCTCAACAGTTAGACCATATAGCGAAGTATGTACTAGAACATCATGCACAACAAGTAAGCATCCTACACTTTGATTTAAATTGTTTCCTTTAAGATTGTGTTAATTATAATTTCTTTGGAAACATAAATCATGAACAATAAATGAATTAATAATAAGGTGAAAGAAAATAAAGAATTGTGAACTTGATTAGTTGTCCAAGGTAAATTGAAAGCTCATGATATTAATGTAAAACATTGCTATCAGCATTTATGAAGATAAGAATTTGATTAGCCATTCTAGAATGATGTCAAAAGAACTATATTGATATCGACATGCTATCAAAAGTATGGGAAGGAAAATATCAAACGAGAATTATTAGCCTTCCAAGTCATTAAGGCTAATGATACCAACATAATGCTGACACTAGTGGGGTTACACTAGTGTCAGCATTATTCAGAAATATGACTAACGATTCATTAAGTGAAAGGTAATGATACTGGAAAAAAAAAAGTATTGACATACCTTTAATTAGTCTTCATTGAGATAAGAATTAATGATATTGATTTGAAATCGATATTGATATTGATTCGGTTGACCCAGGTTATAAGTGATAAAGAATATTGGGGTGTCTGACATTAAAAAATAATTTTTTTTTACACCAGATTATTAAGATGCAATGATTCACTTTATTGTTATTGAGGTTATGTAATTGTTTTATTATAAACTTTATTATGTGCACACTTGTTAACAGGTTCATCTCATTCAAGACAAGACTATGTATTTAGCTGAGATTGTACTTATTTTACTATAGATTAGATAAAACTTTCTCTAAATGGAAAACTATTGTAATTATAATTAATGTACTGTATGGAATATTTTGGGACATTAATTTAAACTTATATGTTTGTATCTTTACTTTGTATTATTTCATATAAATATTAGCTGGAGTCTAATCAAGTATTATCAAGTTTAAGGAATTTGAATTTGTCTAGATACATGTTTATTAATGTTAAATTTTGAAATTTCATGTATTATATCTAATTGTATGCTTGAGAAATGTTATAAAAATATGCTTGAGACATTGTGTTCATAAAATCGGTTTGATGTGATTGTGATCTAGGATAATTGGATCCATTAGTTGAGAATAATAATATATAAGTGTAACAAGTTAAGTCGATAACTTGGATGTTACTATTATAGAGGAAACTCTGCTGAGATTTTAAAAGGAAATAAAATAAAAAATATATAAGAAAATTTCCATTATTTTCTTTATGAAGATGTGTCCTTCTGTATTGGAAAAACTAGGATTAATACAATGCGTATGGGTTTAAGCCCAAAGCCTTTTATTTAGGTCATCTTTCATCTAAAAACATGGGTGCTATTTAGATCAAATTTTAACTTTTCATATTTCCACTAAATAAAACACTAGAATAGCTTGTTTCTTTTTTATATGAGATAAAGCTTTTAGATGGTTATGAGTTTTTCTAAAACGTGTTAACTAAGGTTTCTTTCAAATCAATTCCTCATTCACCTATAATTTATTTAAATTATATTAATGTTTCATTTTAAAGAGCTTATATTGGAGGTTAAATTCCAATAAAATTTTAACCTTAAAAGTGAGTGGACTCCACTTTTAATTTAGTTCCAAATACGCTCATTAATCATGTTTTTTTTTTAAAACATTCAACAACACCAATATTGCATTACCTCTAATCAAACCTGGTTTACTCGCTAGCAACTATATAGATAAAAATTGTATGTGTTAAATGCTCACACACCCTCTTGTCATGATGAAACTTGTAAAACCATGTTATAATATGTCCATACCTAAAGGATGTCTCTCATGATGTCATCTTTTCCACTCAATAATGAACTACTAAAATTATTTTTATGCAAGTTGACGTAACTCATGGATCAAAAACATGCATAAGCCATCAAGTAAAGGGTTTAAAGGTCTCAAATCATATTATCAGTTTCAACCTTTAATCATTTATACCCTTATATATATGTTCTTTGTAAACACAAAGCACAATCTCTAAGGCTTCATTCCTCCAACACTAATGCTAACTTAAGCATTAAAGAATTCTCTAAGTCTAACAATGAACTTGTTTTGCAGGTGATAGTAAAGCTCAAATCATGTAATCTTAATCTCTTAGTCTATCCAATAGATTTGAAATGACCCAAATTTAATGGGTTCTCTTATAAACCTCGTTAATGATGCTAGTTATGGAAATTTATTGTATAAAATCTGATTCAATTTTTTTTTCATATATTTTCCTTGTTTTTCCATAGTTCACAACCTAGAAACTCTAGGATATGGGAGGTTTACAAACCTTCCCACTATAGGTGCTTCATTAACTTCTACATATTTGCAATAGTTGGCCCAGTAAATGAGAATGCTCACATAAGCTATTTTGGTTATACAAGAGCAACGGTAAGAATTAGCTTTTTCTTAGAGGGTGGCTCGACTATTAGCTCTATCATATGTACCACTCAGTACATGTAGATAACACTAATTTTAAGGAAAAATAAGTTAAAATGACATGTAATAGAGTAGAAGAGAGCACTACCTCTACCAAATCCAATAAAAAAAGTTGTTTTTATTATCATGAAAAGTGTTCTATAAGTGGGCACTACAAGCACGATCAAGAAAAGTCAAAAGGCAAACCAACATACAATCATCATCATCACACCTTATTAGGGGTCTCCTCTAGTAGTCAGGAAAAAAAACGACTAGAAGGAAGTTAGGTTCATGGTTATACAAGCCATTAATATAGAGGTATGCATTCCTTACCAGATAAGGAGCTCTCCATTAGCTAAACAAGTATTAGACACTCGTATTTTGAGGGACTTCATTACTATAAAAATGAACTTAGACAATTACAATGGGCTCATAAATCCAAGAGACCATGTGAAAAAATACATAAAATTCTAGAACTAATCATACAAAATACGAATGTCATGTATAAGATTCTCTCAACTATATTTTATAGGTTAACCTAAATATGGTATCACTATTTAGACTTCGAATCAATTTTTTACTTTGAGGATCTTTGTGTAAAGCTCATATCCTATCTTAACATAAGTATTATCAAACTTTTCATCATTGCCCAAAGAGAAAATGTGGGCACTAGGGTTTCCTTGAAGATATGTTGATAGTCTTCTAAAACTATTCAACATTAAGGCCTTCATAAACAGTTGGTTTTGTGGATAAAAATGTACACCCTTCTTAATAGTACCCTTTATATATAAAACAAATCATGAAAAACCATACTCAAGTAAAATAAATAATAAAATTATCTCTATAAAATTATCATCATATGTTATTCATAAGTTATTCACCACGTGTATTTTCTATGAAATTTTCTTCATATATATGTGTGTGTGTGTTCACAATGAAATTTTCTTCAGGAAACTACCTTTGGAATAACATATGAGGAATAAGAATCGGGTTCCCCTATAAAGCCCATTAGATTGGACCCGGAGTGTCTACAAGGACCAATCAAGAAAACATCTTTAGATTGCTCTTACATCCCTTCTGGACTAATTGTGCATCCTTTTATACGGGATCTAGGAGCATCTCTCTGGACTGATCACATGTCCTTCACAATAGGAATTGACTGCGTGTCCCACCAGACTAGCCACAGGTCCCCCTCATTGACCGTGCGTCTTCCCTAACAGGGCTTATATCCATGTATACAATACTACACCTTGAGTTAATTACCCTTGGTACATCTTTGTTCACTTGACACCAACTATGGAAAGGAAAGGAAACAAATATTTATTAAGTGCCCACACATCATCTTGCTACGATAATGCTCACATAATGAAGTTATGACATGTCCATACCCTCAAGGAGTGACACTTATGAATCATGATCTTATTATTTTCACTCAATAGTGAACTACTACTAACCTTATCTTCATCTTCGTACAAATTAGTGTGAGTTATAGATATAAGAACATCCATGAGCCACAGGTAAAGGGTTTAGAGGTTCAACTCATACTCTTTTCTTCAACCTCTAACCATCTCTTTCCTTACATATTATTTGCAAACAAACACAACATAGTCTTGAAGATTTATTTTGCAAGTGTTCATAAAATCCAAGTCCAACCATCTCAATCTTACAGTCCATCCGTGAGCCTTAAAAAAACCCAGATACAATAGGGTTTTTCCTCAAGCTCGTAAAGTAATTTAGCTCAAAAGTAAGGGACTAGCTAGAACTAGAAGTCTAGAACTCCACGTTTTATTAAAACCTCGCTAAAACGATACTGTCGTACTATCAACGAGGGCAAGGAGCACCAGCATCATATCAATCTCATTAACTTTATGAACTAGCTAGAATTGCATGGTTTGGTGGACTCTCCACTTGGGATTTCTTATCTTTTACCAACTTGTTTCCTTGCTCAGTATTTTGCCTGGATTGACACATTGAAGACAACTGCAAGCGCTTTTTGCTGTCGCCCGCACTCCCCGGCCTGGGAAAGTGCAACTTCACATGGCCAAGGATTTTCTGCCATTCACTAATGGTCGACAGTTGATTTCCGGTGAAAAGAAATCTCCCACCATATGACTGAACCTGGTACTATCTTGGTTGCCGAGTAAATGGCTTTGCTTTAAGTCATTCGATAGTCTTGCCGTTAACAGAGGAGTCCCTGAACTTTTCTTGCAAAATTTCTATTTTATCATCGAGTTTATTACTACATCAGTTTAGATTAATGTTTAATGGAGATAAGTTGACGTAATTCCCACATTTTTTTATGGACTAATCCCCGCTTACTTTGACATGCATTAAAAGAAATTCAACTAATGATGATACCATTAATTAGATTTGACGCAGGTGGTGGTCGAGTCAGAGTAATATCTGATGATTTTGTCTCAGAATGAATATTAACATTGTTCATTTCAAATTCATGGTTCTCTAAGAAAATCAAAATAAAAAATATTATTCCATTATTATATTTATTTGTTATTGATCCAAGGAGTATATACGAAACTTTATATTTTTCTGAAGAATATAAACGAAACTACATGTTATAGTTATCGCAAAAGTGTGTTGATTTTCATTTACTGATGTTACAGTTTTAATGTACAATTTTATACTCAGATTGAATTTATTTAACTAGTGTCTCCTTTGCACTATACATGAAAAGAAAGATGTTACACTTACAACCATCTTATTCCAGAAGGTTTTGACGTGCAAGTGGACAACCACTTTAACGAGGGCATGTGAAAGTTCAAGTGATAGCAGAAATTTTCTTGCAATTTGCAGACATCGTCAGTGCAGATAGCACCATCGCCATCCAAGAAATTATATACCCCTGACTTATACTGAACAATTTACAGATTAAGATAGACCATCCACCATCCCACTTCTTTTTAACGTTGGGATAAAGGATGAGACGTGATCTGGGCTAGGTGCAGGGAAAGCTCACTGTCTTCCATTTTCATTTCTTACAAACAAAAATAAATTCCAAAGGAAGAATTCAACTGCAGTCCTCTGTGACCCATTTTGCAAAAGAAGAGTGCTGCTGAACTAATTAATGCACGCCCATTAACATAAAACAGGCCTGGCCCCTTTTTGTTTTTAATTATCATTGGTGTGTGTGTGTGTGTGTGTGTGTGTGTACACAGCCAAAAATTAGGTCCTAATTAGACTGTGCGAAGTGCCTGATATCCCCAGCAGCCCAGTGATTAGTGCTCATGTTTGGCCAGCGCGGAACAGTGACACAATGATGAAGTGCTCTGGGACTGGATCACATTGTTGCGATTCTACTTGACACGATAACGATTAGGTGGATAGAGCGGCACTATATATTTACACTACTCAGTTCTAGATGCACTGCATGGCTGCCCATTTAAGTAATGATATCTTGCGTCAATTGATGATTAAGCTAAGAGTTAATTAGATCATGTGGCCTGAAAATGGTTTCATTTTCTTTATATTTTTTTCCATTTTTTGTTTGTTGAGAGATTTAATTGATCTTAAACTTCAAAATAGAACAACTCTCGTTACAATAAATAAAAAATAAAAAAATAAAAACTGGAGTTTTTAGAACTCCAATCCAGCAATCACAATTTTCTCCTCTCCTCAACACAAACCAGGAAAAATTAGTGAATCGCATTAATCAACGAGAATAATCTTTAACTAATATTTGTGTATTGGCCAGACAAAAGCAGGTTGCAAGCAATATGGGTTAATATGTTTTCTTGATGAGATTGAGGAGTGAAAAAAGGTAGGCGATGCACTCCTCCTGTACTGTGGGATCAGGTGGATGCCGGTGTATCGACTATCCATAATATTATGATATATTACTATGATCATGAAGGTTAATTAAATTCACCTTTTTTTCAAAAACAAAATTTGATTTTTAATTAAATTAATTGCTTAAATATAAATCTGGTATGTTTATTTTATTTTATTTTTTTTATGGTTGTTGCACAAACAGCACATGCAACCTATTTTTTTGTCGTAATGCAAGTTTTTACAATAACATTGTAACTTTCTTGATGAGTGTTTTTTAGTAGTGAGTTTGTGTGTATGATGGAGCAAATATGAATTTATTTTAAAAATTTTTGTCGAGTATAATATTGGTTATTTGATATTTTTAAAGTATTTTTTATAATATGCATAGTTTTTTTTATTCTTAATGTCTTTATTTTAAAAAAAAGTTAAAGAAAAAAATATCTTACCCACGATAATTACGTTCAAAGAATCTAGTAATTTCTAAGCTATATACATGCCATAGAGGCAAAAAAGCACTCACACTCTGCAGGATAATATCTTATAAGAGCCAGATATGCCTTTTGTTTATTTTATTTTTAAAAAAAAACAATTATGCTCATACAAGAATATAATTAACACCTCAAATCCGCACCGTGGCAAACGGGAGCAATAAAACTATTATTTAACTAATATTTTTGTATTGGACAGACAAAAGCAGGTTGCAAGCAATATGGGATAGTATTTTATATTGTTCTTGATGGGATTGAAGAGGATAAAAAAGGTTGGAAATGCACTCCTCCCGTACTGTGGGATCAGGTGGATCGACTGTACATCATCCTCTCATATAATATTCCTGAATTCTAAAATGAATGATATCTTAACTTTGTTAGATTTTAGATTTAATTTTTAATGGTAATGAATTTGAGTGTTTTTAGAATTATTGAAAGTTCAAGGCTTGTGAAGTTAGCCAAGAAATATGTAAATTGATCTGAATACTCGTGTTAATAAAAAAAAATTTTTAATTTCTTACTCCACACAATAGCTTCAGACATATTTTAATATTCGGGATGTTTATAATTATGGTAATAGTTGTTTTTTAAAATATTTATTTAAAAAAAATTATTTTAATATTAACATAACAAAATAATTTAAAAATATGAAAAAATTTAATTTAAAATAAAAAATTATTAATTGTTAAAAAATATTTTTAAAACTCAGTTGTTGTCTCATCAGTGTACGGATGATTTCCGTGGCACGGACTTAGAAAGTTTGTAATTGGTTGTTGATTACACGGTATGCGAAGAAAAATAAATTTCAGCTGATTCACATTGCAATTCAAGTACATTGCTTACAACGGCTCACGTCAGGGATTGTAATTGGAATTGGAGATGGCAGGCATTACCTAACTAGGTGGCCAATCAGAGAGTTTATATATATATATATATATATATATATATATATATATATATATATATTTCTTTTTGTAAATAACCAATATCCTCAGTTTTACACTTCCATAACATTCAATGATAAATTCATTACAAATTTATATGATCACTTTAATTCACGTTTGAGTTTTGAGAGGAAAACGTAATTATCCACTTGAATAAAAGGTTTTTATCTAATTCCAAACATC
>Ga0325411_1004098_pt1 | contig 16391 bp, 11 predicted proteins | sample PopdelMetagenome_13_FD_206181 | JGI IMG/M metagenome (GOLD analysis project Ga0325411, IMG submission 206181) | Populus deltoides microbial communities from Bellville, Georgia, United States - Xylem-PdIQD-R4 | ecosystem: Host-associated > Plants > Phyllosphere > Stem > Wood/Secondary xylem...
AAAAAAAAAAAATATTCTGCACAATCTCACCTGCTTCAAAATTCCAGCAAAACCTTTGACCTTCTTTTGAAAAAGAGACGGCAAAACCTCCCTTGCTCTCTAGTAATTTCATTTGTTTTTCTTTTCTCTCCATTTGGGATTTCTGATAGGAGAGTCAACAAACTATCGATGGAGAGGGAAAACCTTTTAAATGGCAACAATAGTGTTGATTTGGTCAAGATTGGCGTGTGCTACATGTTGCAATCTGTGATGGCTGAGACGGCTCTCATTGCTCTAACCTCTCGGCTTTTGTTTCTCGTTAAGGTACATTTCTCACTTTCCAAACAAATCCATCTTTGCAAATTGCAAATTCTAGTGCCTCATGTCACTCATCCTTCGATGGTGTTTTTGTTTTGTTATTATTATTAAATCACCTGTTCTCTGCCGAAAGGAAGGAGCTTCTTTTGTGCTTTCCTGATTTATCTTCCTTATGGTTGCTTAACTTTTCATGTAAATTTAAATGTATTATTGGTTTGATTGTGAGATCGATCTCTTGCAAATGAATGTATTAAATAACCAGAAATGAAGAGGGGAACTTTTTGGAGACTTAAGTATATTGGGTTTTGACCATATTCAAGTGAAGTTAATCGTGACAGTTCAAGCAAGAATTTCAATTCTATTTGTTTAGCTGACGAGTTGGATGCTTGGATCCCTTTCATTTGATCTTCTCATGAAGAATTGTTGCATGAGCAACAAGACCATATGGTTAAACTGAAGGCAAAGATAAATGGAGAAAATAATTGAAAAGTCTTTGATTGAAGGAAAAAAATGACTTTTTAAGAGAAATACTGAATTTTTAACAAAAATAAAATCTCTTTATAATTCCCATCTTGCATCAGAAGCACCTTTCCTTCTTGTGCTGGAGTCATTATTGCTACCCTATTCTTCATGGTCATTGGCTAACTTTCCTTTCATTCACCAAAATATGCAATAATTTAGTGGCAGACAAAATCTTGTTTTGGGATAATCTGGTGACCTTTCCGATAGCTTTTTTTCTTTTTAATCCATACTCTTGCTATATGTTGGCTGACAATTCAAAATATTTTCTGGATTGTTGCCTGCTTATTTTTTTATGTATTATTGGTTAATCTCATGATCTCCTTTTCAAATGTGTGCATTACTCGACCCTTTTTAATTACAGACATCACCTTTGTTGGATGCTAATATGCTCGAATATTTGGCAGGAACTGATAACAGGTAAAGTAAAGTTTTTTGTTGTGTTTTGATGAATTCAGCATTAAATGCCCTTTATTGAGGGGCACGTGGTTAAAAAGTAATTGATTGGTTAATGGAACTGCATTGCAGGTTCCCATTGGGCAGATTGAATAGATTGGAAAAAGCTGCTGCTGAAAATATGGATGGCGGTGATGCTGAGGATACTGAAAGTGAAGATGACGACGACGAGGAGGATGATGAAGACGACGACGACGACAATGGAAAAGATGAGAGTGGAGATGAAGATGATTCTGATGATGAGTCTTTTGGTGATGGAGAAAGTGATGATGACGACGACGACGACGATAGCGATGAATATGATGATGAAGACAATGATAATGGGGATGAAGAAGATGAGGAGGATGAAGAGAGTGATGACGATGATGACAAAGAAATGCAAGCCCAACCACCTTCTGAAAGGAAGAAGTGAGACGGAATTCTCTCTTTAATCTAGGTCTCGTGGAGCTTGGATTCAAAAGTTTGATGGGGTAGAGGGGAAAAAGAAAACCCTTACAAGTACATTTTAGTAACAAAGATTGCATCAACTTCATTAATTTATAAAGCAAAACTGCATCACTTTTTTTGGTTGAAGTGAGGCCCTCCGATACTTGTTAGCCAGATTGTTTTTTAGGCTTAGTTGCTCAACTCCTTATTGCCCTTTCCATTCTGTTGTATCGTATATTCGGTGATTCCAAACGATTGTACCCCCGTTTGTTAAGAATGTTAAAAATTAAAGGCAAACCTTCCTCAAATATTGCCACCAGGAGATCATCAATGGATGGAAACTATAAATACAACGGGATGAACTATAAGGTCCTTAACAAGAGAATGAGAAAATAATTATCACTTTAAAAACAACATAGTATTGACAGAAGGAAAGAATAAAAAAGAAAGAAAAGGGATGGCAACCTCATCTCTATCTCGGAAAAAAGTACATCTTCAAACACAGAAAACCTAACATTACACACATGACACAACAGTTACAAATCCTTGGCAACAAAAACTCTCAAGCAGACAATAAGTTATATGTGGTTCTAGACAGCCCTGTCATTCATTTTCTGAAAGAATGCATTGTATCAGCAGCTTTCTTATTCGTTTCGTGTCCTCTTCAGAAAATGCATGGACTTGATTCTCGGCATAGAACTTCTGCCAAGATAACCCTATTTCAGACCAAGTTCAATAGTAAATACATAATATCTGAATTAGATGACAAATTATTATAGATGAAACAACTGAGAAAGAAACATATCTTGACAAAACTACAGGAATTCTCTGGTACTCGGACAAGAGGTATTTTCAGCAAGGATACATTACCTTAAGAAATCTGAAAATCGAAGATCCATCACGAGGTGGTCTCTTTTCATGTACTATTTGATTTCATATTGCAGACAATAGTGTCTTGTCTGAAACTGTTGGTATATCTCAGCCGCCAGTTTTTTTCTTTCTTCTATGTGCTAGAAAAATTATTGCTTCATAGTTTCAGTTTCTTCTTCCAGAACCTTCAATCACTTACTTAGCAGCTTGAAACTTGTTTACCTTCATAAGAATTAGTGCCAGCCTAAACTCATAGAAGAATACCTCGTCCATTTTTCCAGCCACTGATATGGGTTAATAAAAATATAATGCAAAATTATTAAAAACACATTAGCTTGCTTTGACCGGGTCAAACTAAGAACAACTAAGCTTATTTTTGGGCTTGGTTTCAAAAGGTTTTGGGTCGGTTTGACTATAGTCAAACAGAGCTCAATTTGGGTTATGTTTGACCAAGTCAAACCAAAACAAACTAAGCTCATTTTTTAGCTCAATTCAAAGGTGTTGGGTCAGTTTGACCACAGTCAAACAAAGCTCAAATTCTTCTCTTGGGCCCAGCTTGATCAGGTCAAACCAAACCCAAGGGCCTATTTTTTTGCTCGATTTAAAGATGTTGGGTTGGTTTGACCACCGTCCATTTCAAGCCCATTTTTAGCCTCAATTCAAAGGTGCCGAGCTGGTTTGACCATGATCAAAGCAAAGTCAAACTAAGCCCAAACCGAACCTATTTTTGGGTTCAGTTCTTTGCTTATAGGTTAGTTCAATTATATCAAACCAAACGTAACCAAACTCATTTTGGATTCGGGTTAGCATTTTTTATGTTCAGTTTAACCTTGGTCAAACCGAACCTAATCAAGCTTACCTTAAGCTCGATTCTTTTGAACAATCCTCTCTTTTTTTTTTTGTCTTTCTCTAACGTTCATTTTATTCATGTCGATATTATGAATTACACCGACACCTTTAGCCTATACAACATGGCTACAATGCATAAAGTTATTACAAGGTATTGCACCTAAGAAGCTACTTCCATTTTTTAAAGGTTACACCTCATTTATATAAAGAAAGGTAAAACAAGAAGGAAAATGATCTCTTGAATCTTCCTCTTTCACTTACTACTTGCAATAATCTTTTCTCTTTACAAGCCCATTCATTTTGGGCTCGGTTCAAAAGTGTTTATCCGATTTGACCACAGTGAAACTAAGGTCAAGTCGAACCCATTTTTAGGTTGGGCATTTTGCTCATGGGTCAGCTCGATCAAATCAAACCAAATCTAATTGAACTCATTTTGTGTTTAGGTTAATACCTTTTGTGTTTGGTTTAACCTTGGTTAAACCGAACCTAATTGAGCTTACCTTAAGCTCAGTTCTTTGGAATAATCATCTTTTTTTTTATCTTTCTCTAAAGTTCATTATTATTCATGTCGACATTATGCACTACACTGGCACCTTTAGCCTATACAACATGAATCTAACTCATAAAGCTATTACAAGGTGCAACACCTAAGAATCTACTTCTATTTTTTAAAAGTTACTCCTCATTATATAAATAAAGGTAAAGCAAGAAGGAAAATGATCTTTTAAATCTTCTTCTCTCACTTACTACCCGTAATCATCCTTTTCTCTATAAGAAAACAACACCCTTAAAACAATATACTGACTTAGCCATCAGAGTATTTTTTGCAGGTAACCCTACCCAGGATTATCCATCAAGAAAGCTTAGGTCTAGCTAAATTAATCTGAAGTTTCTTCTCAGCTTCAAGTGGTGCTGTCTATAGGAATTTGAACAAAGATGGCTGTCTACTAGTAATCCCAGCACCAGTACTCTGAATATGCCTAGACACTGCTCCTCCCTTCCTTCTAAACTGGCTGAATTGTCCCTTGCCCTTTTTAGAAAGAGGAGGTCTACTTGAGGAAAAGTTGATATCCTTCCTTTTGCCCACCTCTGTTTGACTTTGCTGCCCTTCAACTATACATGCCTCAAGAGCTTGTGCTGCCTCTATAAGTTCTCTGGTTGTCCCAAATCTAAGTGCTATTAAGCCTTGTCTTAAATCCTGGCATAATCCATCCCGTAGTCTATCAATCATATATTGTTTAGTGGGAACAAACTGTGGAGCAAACATGGAAAGATCATGAAATCTCCTTTCATACTTAAGAACTGTCATACCCTCCTGCCTCAAAGCCAGAAACTCCTGCTCCTTCATCTTCCGATGATATGATGAGTAAAACTGATTCTCAAATTGAACTCTAAATTCAGTCCATGTCCAAAACCCTGTAGGCCTCCTAGATCGCACTGTATCCCACCATGATCGTGCCCTATCTGATAGTAAATGAGTGGCACAATTTACTCGTAAATCCTCTGTCACCCGAATCTGTTCCATAATGTCCTCTACTGTACGTAACCATCTATCTACTATCTCAGCATCAGGATCTCCTGAAAATGAGTCACATCCCAACTCCGCATACTCTTCACTACCAGAACTAGTGTAACCACGTTATCCACTGGTGTAGGGGCAACTTGCGGTATCTGTGTTGTTGGTGCCACTGGGGGTGTCAGTACTGGTAATTAAGGCATTGTCTCTATTACAACTCTCACAATCTGGGCTATAAACACCGGATCAATATATGGTGCAGGGGCTGTCGCTGGAACTGTTGTTACTGAAGGAGGCACCTCTCTTAGATGAGGTGCTGCAGGTATGTGAGAGGCTGAATCCTCCAAAGAATCTTCTCTCTCGCTATGCTCGAATCCGGGATCTTGACCTAGTTCCCGTGCTCGATCTACCATCTCACCTTGTCTTATATGTACTACCCTGAACCAATTTGATACTTATTAGATTCCAATTCAATTCCTGAACCCAGACCAGGGCTCTGATACCAAATGTAACAACCCCAACATTTGTATTCAAATAAAGAGCAAGGACATAACAATTCAATGAAAATTAGGGATTTTTTTCCCTGTAATCAATAAAAATTCGGCAGAGTTTCCTCTATATTTTGAGGTACCAAGTTATCGACTCTTCTTCCATAATCCCCAATTAACAAATCTCTTACTCATCCTATCATCCAGGACATCCTCCTCTCATTATATCACAATTTCTCAATAATCAAATTTACACATGTCTAAAACAATTCAATATCCCATATTGACATGCATGCAATCTAAAGAATTATTCTAAAAATTGTAACTGAAGTACATTATACAATTAAAAGATTTACAAATAAGGACCATTAACGAAATTATAATCAAAATAAGTTCATAATTAAAGAAGAAATTCATAATAAGATTATACTACACAAAGGAGCTTTCGATAAACTGTAAACGCATTATATTACATAACAAAATGATATATTCATTCATTACAACATGATATCCAACAAAATATAAGGAAACTAATCTACTGTTCAGTCCGATAGGGGGATGTACCTGAAAATAGATTTAATACAATAATTCTATTAGACAAATGAAAAAAAGATATCCATAAAACTCTTTGTACTTTCTTTCTTTATTGTAAATTTAGTCAAAAAATCATTAAATTAACAGAATTAAATCATAGTATTACATATCAATTAAATTTCAGAATAATCTATGATTTTGTTTTTATTTTTTATTTTTAACATCAACAAAATATAATTATTCTTATCGCCCAATTAACATGGCATTACATTCACCATTAGATGATTAATTTTTCTACCAGTCCATTCAACGAGCACTATTGTCATCAGTCCAAAAATTAGTTTAACGTTTCACCCATACATCAGGGTACAAATCCCATCAACCAGGGAATTAATTCTTCATCTCACCCATTTGCCAGGGCCCTAATTCCATTAAATCAGGAATTAGTTCAACAATTTACCCATTCACCAGGGTACTAATCCCATTAACCAGGGACTCAATTCCTAATCACGCCCATTCACTAGGACATTGAACTCATTAATTTAGTAATTAGTTCAACGATTTGCCCAATCATCAGGGTTCTAATCCCATTAGCTAGGGAATTAATTTCTCATCACGCCCATTCACCAGAGCATTAATCCTATTAATTCAGGAATTAATTCATCACATTGCATATCTTATTTTCTCAAGTAATCAAAATAATAATTTCTAATATATCAACCACAAATAATCAGATAAAAAAAATACATATCGACTAATATTAAATTCAGGCATCGTGTAATTACCTGACGACTGAGCTCTAGCCGAAGTTCCCTGCTGTGGTGTCGGCCTGGCAGCCTCTCCTGAAATAACAAGTATATCACATAATTATTCTACTTTTCATATTGACACACTCAATAAATAAAATCCTTCCAATTATCCTTTCATTTGCCAAAATAAAATTTAGAGAGAAACATGAAAATTCCCTTCTTCCTTTTGTAATTTCCTTCATATCCTTTCAATTTTCACATTGTAACACAATTCATTTCATCATTCAAAACAATATATATATTCTTTAAATGTATTTATTTAATTTATTTTACCAAAATTTAAATTAAAGGAAAACATAAAAAAATTTCATGATCTATTCACTCTTTAACATTAATATCATCTCTTTCCTATACAAACTCATCATCTTAGTCAAATTCTTAAAATTTATTCTTCTTATTATCATTTTTTCAAAAAAAATCCCTTCTTCAAGAACACCTAAAATTTTGCTTCATTTACCATAATTTCTTACTTTCTCTACTCACTTTAACAATCTTAACACAATTTCACAATCAATTATAATTTTCCCCAAAATTTATCATGAACCCTAATTCCTCATTTCACAAAGTTCAATCAGTTTAAAGCATTAGTTCTTCAAGAATCTTATTTAAAAGTGTGAGGGCACCTTACCAAGCAATACCCAAAGCTTTAACACTTTTGAATTGAAAAATTTGCCTTGCTTGAATTGGTTTTTCCTCTCCTGGCCGAATGGCTCTTTCTCTTTGAAAAGCAAGTTTTGTTCTATTTTTTTTCTCCCCTTCCAGCACACTCTCACTTGCACTCATATATATTTTTTTCTCCCCTTCCAGCACACTCTCACTTGCACTCATATATATATATATATATATATATATATATATATATATATATATATAATTAACTTTTTAAAAAATACCTTCCATGTCCCTAAATGTTCTCTTCTCGCACACACACTTTAGCACACATATTAGTTCATTAACTTTTTTTTAAAATGCCTTCTATATCCCTCAATAGTAACTTTTATGATTTTTAGGTAAAATTTCCTGAATCCTGATACCTGTTTATACCAAATCTTGCTCGGGTTATATTGAATTTCACTAAGTTACTCGTTTGTACTTTCAGTTTCATGAAATTCACTTCTATAAAAATTTTATTCATATTTTCATGTTTATTTATTTATTTATATATATTAACACTTGAACAAAACATTTTAATTTAGATTCTCAAATATATCATCGTTTTATAATTTAATTTATTGTTTTCCCTTATTTTTCATAATCCTGACTTTTATTAATATCAATAACATTATCCGGGGTTTTACATGCTCTCTCACAGAGTCTCATTTCAGCACTTTAGAACCCAAAAGCAATGTACAAATGAAAAAGATGCAAAAACATAAAGTCACATAAGAGACTCACCACTATATGACAATGTGTTGTACACGTGCCTTCTAGAGACTTTGTGATTACCAAAATGAACCTAGAAAAACTACGATGGCTTATTTGATCTTAAAGAGCATGTACAAAATGTCAGGAGAAACTTGGAGTTAGTTATCTATGATTCTAGTGCCATATGCAAAATACTCCCTACTATCTCTAGGGGTTCTACATTTACTTGGTATTGTAGTTTGAAGCTAGGATCCATATCCAGCTTTTCAGACTTATGCAGCAAATTGATTGCTTGCTTCAGTATGAGCATTTCAACTAAAAAGAGCTTAACTCAACTTTTCTCCATTACTCAATCAGAATGAGAAAGCACTAGAGATCATTTGAAATGATTTAATAAATAGATGTTGAAGGTGGAAAACCAACTAGAACCAGTAGTAACAAAAGCCTTGATTAATGGAATACATAACTACTCCATATGGGAACATCTCTGAGTGCTACCTGATAGAAACCTTTTTAGTGTAAAGCAAACCATGAAGAATCATATTTGTGAAGAAAACACAAGTGTTCCACGACAAGAATATCCTTGTTTAGAGGATTTCCAAAGCAAGATAATAGGCATCATCCTCGAGATACCCAAACTTTTAGAGGTAATACCAGGATTCCCACACGAAATAGACTGGTATACCCATAATTGATGATCACTCCCTTAAACACCACTAGGGATGAGGTACTCATAGTAATATAATGGAAGGAATATATGCAATATCCACCACTCATAATGGGAGATGCAAAGAAGAGAAATAAAAAGAAGTAATGCCTTTTTAATAAGGATAAAAGACATGACACTAAACAATGCTTTGCCTTTAAAAAAGAAATATAGAGGCTCATAGCTAAAGGCCATCTCCAATAATTTATGAAAAAACAGATATGGCAGCAAGGAATAGAAGCCGAGCCTTCTTACAGGTCTTTTCCAGAAATTAATGTCATTATGAGAGGAAATTTAATTGGTGAAGTTAAAAGAAAACGCAAAAAATCTTATGGGAAATAAGTGTTAGTTATAAGAGTTCAGAACCATTGGCATGTACCAATTATGTTTATGTATGAGGATAAAGAATGTGTGACTATTTTATATGAAGACACTCTTGTTATTTCCATCATACTCTCAAGCTTCAATGTACATAAGGTCCTTGTGGATGATGAAAATACTGTAAACATCATATTAGAAGATGTTATGATTTAGATGGGTATTGAATCCTCTAGGTTGATTCTAGTGAAGACACCCTTTATTTAGGATTGAGGGGAAATGAGTGCTAATAGAAGATGCTCTAGATATCATAGTGACTATGGGGATATACCTTAAATGCTGTACATTATACTAGACCTTTATGGTGATCAAGACGAACCTCTCCTACTATGTCATCTTTGGTAGACCTCTTTCCATGAAATTAATGCAGTGATTAGTAATAAATATCTAATTATAAAATTCCTTACAGACAAATGAGTGGCTACTATGAGGAGAAACGAACTAATCTCAAGGAGGTGTACCTCAACTTGTCTAAAAGGTAAGAAGTCATTGGTTTTAGACTAGCTAAGGTCCTTAAAAAAACGAACAAAGGTTAGAACCTAAATCTCAAAAGAATTGAAAAAAGTAAGCATTGGTGAGAATGAAGATATGATAAAAAAGGTGGGCTCCATTCTAGAACCAAGACAATATCAATTATTGTCAAAGCTCTTTAATATCCAAAAATCAAATTTTACATTCAAGCCATCAGACATGTCAAGCATCAACCCTACAATGACCTCTCATCGATTGAACATTAGTTCTTCCTTCTTCCCAGTTAGGTAAACAAAAAGAAATTCTAGAGGGCAATAACAGAAAGCTATCTTAGAGGAGATGACAAGTTGTTAGAGGCAAGATTCATTTGGGAGGTGATGTGCCCTGAATGGCTTACTAATGTTGTTTTGGTGAAAAAAATCCAATGGAAAATGGTAAATGTGTGTGGACTTTGCTAACCTCAATAAAACATGCCCTAAATATAACTTTCCTTTGCCAAAGATAGATCGTCTGGTTGACTTTATTGCTGTTTTTGAATACTTAAGTCCATTGGATGCAAATTCTGGATATCATCAAACCCCAATGCATCCTGATGATGAAGAGAAAACTGTTTTCATCACTGACCAAGGAATATTTTGCTACAGAACCATGCCATTTATTTTAAAGAATGTTGGAGCTACATATCAAAAGATGGTGAACAAAGTCTTCAAGAATCAAAATAAACAGGAACATGGAAGCCTATATTGATGATATATTGGTCAAGAGTATGATTTTTGAGTAACATCTCCAAGATCTGCAAAAGGTCTTCTATATTCTATAACAACACTAGATGGAATTTAAATCCTAGCAAATGTGCATTCAACATAAAAGGAGGGGAATTTATGGGTTTCCTTATAAGTAGTAAGGGCATTGAGCCTAATCCAGAGAAAAACCAAGCTATCATGAATATGACTCTTTTTTTATCAGTAAAAGAGGTCCAAAGGCTAACAGGAAGAATTGTAGCTCTCAACATATTCATTTCTCACCTTAGATAGCGTTCTTTAAAGAATATCTCTAATTTTGAATGGACTTTAAAGTACTAACAAGACTTTAAAACACTCAAGCTCCATTTATCTTCTCTAAAAATCTTTTCTCAGCTTAGAAAAAAAAAGAAAACTTTTTTTCTACTTGGGGCCTACCAACTTGGTAGTTAGTGCAGTATTGATATGAGAAGATGAGGGAATATAGAAACTAGTATATTATATAAGCAAGGTTCTCTATGATGCAGAGACAAGATGAATAAGGATTGAATAGGTGACCCTTGCATTGTTTTATGTTGATAGGAAATTGAAACCATATTTCCAAGCATATCAAGTTATTGTATTAACTGATCTACCTTTGAGGCAAATCCTCTATAAACCTAGCCTCTCAGGTTATCTAGTTAAATGGGTTATTGAGATGGGAGAGTATGGACTCCAATATCAGCTTAGAACAACTATCAAAGGCCAATCTTAGCTAATATCATTGTAAAATGCTCCTTCACCAAGCAATCTCTATTAAAGATTGAAATTGAATTAGCGAAGAACCAATTCCCTACTGACCCTTGGATGTTGTATATTGATGAAGAATCAAACACTAACGGTAGCGGAGCATGGCTTATGTTAAATAGTCATTGGGCATAAATTTTGGAACATTCAATTTGTTTGGAATTTCCATCCTCCAATAATGTAACGAAGTATAAAGCTCTTTTACATGTTTCAGTTTAGCAAATTATAAATCCCTGTCAAAAAAAGAAAAAAGAATTGAACCATTAAAATACCCAGGAGAAAACATGAGGGGACTAGTCAATGAATAACCTAAAAGATATTAGGATAAGAATATACAACATCCGAACATGACCTACCCTCATTAAGAGAGAGTATAAATACATTGAGAGAATAAAAAGGTGATTTTCCTCTTCCCATGGTCCTACAAAATAACCCTAACAACCCCCTCTCTTGCATAATTTCCACCAAAACACCTCTTGCATGTCACCTTCCTTGAATACTTAAGTGCGAGAAGAGTTGAAGAGTGAAAGAAAAATGAAAACATTGAAGGGATGAGGAAGATAGGAGGGTGGCTGGAACATCAGTGAAGAAGAAAAGAAAAACTAAAAGGAAGAAGAAGAAAACCACCAAAGCACTCCCCTAAATTCTATTTAAATTCATGTGGTAAAGGTGATCCTTACTCTTGTATTTGTTGTTTTGAGACTATGAGGTAAAATGAGAAGTAAACCCTAAATAAGGTGACATAGGGTTCTTGCATCTCTTGATTATGAAAAGCTAAATGGAGAGGTTAAAAGATTGGGATGATAAGAGTATAATTTCAAATTCTATAACAAAAGATTGGGATGATAAGAGTATAATTTCAAATTCTATAACAAAAGAAATTGATATATATTAAACAGAAAACCCTAGCTAAGGCTAACCTATTGAAAAGGTGAAAAGAGGATATAATGAGAATGAGATGATACAATATGTTAGTTGTGACCTTGACAAGCACTTAGGATAAAATGCTTAAGCTAAAACAAAATTTTAGAAATGTTAATATCCTTGTTTTGCATCATGAGTTGTAGAGCTTACTTGATTATGAACTTAGAGGATTGATGTATGATTATTGCATGATAACATAAAGATGTTTGTAATAGAAGTGATAATTTACATGAGTAAACTTGAAGGAATGAAGACATTATGGTTCGGGAAAGAGGAAAAAAAATGAAAGAAGTTCCCTTATATGATGAACATCCTTAGAGAAACAAATAAGATAGTAGAAATTGAGTTCATGTATAATGTGAGATTAGTTACTAGCTTGTGTTTTATGATTTGGAATGATATGATTAGGAATGATGAAATGAACACTTGGTATGAATGTTCTATATTTCGGCCACCATGAAAGCTTAGGAAGGAAAATCATACTTAAACTTAATTGAATACTACTTGACAACATTGTGATGAACTAGAAAAGATTATGGAAATGAATATATTTCTTAAACATGTTTCGTAGAACTTCATAAATTAAAATGCATAGAACACATTATACCATGTTATAAAAGATGAGAAAATAGATGATATGATATGGTAAAAACACAAGTATACTTGGTAGAGAAAAGACATAGGTTTCGACCATTTTGGAAGAAAATAAGAAAGAAAAACCGTCATGAATATTGTCGTACACGACATCGCAACAACCTTTAAAAATTAAATTTGCGGAAAAAAAACATATATCTAGCATCTTGTTCTTGGGGGGGAGTCTTATTTAAGGAGTTGCCACCAAGTATTATGGTCACTAAGAATCCTAATTGGTCAACAGAAACTTTATGGTACAGAACTGGTTAAGCACCCCTTAAACGTCTTACCTGAGTTAGGCTGCGTTACTTCTTTTATCTTAAATTGCTAAAGGTTTGTTGTATTACCAATGGTCTACTTGTAATATTCCTGACTCTGGTGCCAATGAATATTCAGTTACAAATACATCTAACTCTGGCTTTGGCAAATATTACGTAACACAAAAAATGGTAATCCTGACTCTGACGTTAGTGAATAAACCAGTAAAATGAATTAAAAGAAAATCATACATATATTTTTATATATTTTTTATGAAAAAAGACACGTATGTATCGCATACCAGATTTACATTTCACAGTAAAAATTCACAAATTAAATATATAGTGAAATCATTAGGAAAAAAACACGAGAGGCCCACAAATAAATTCAAAAGGATTCACAATTTTTTTGGAATTTTCTTATAACCAAAAGGGGTCTGTTTGGCTAGATAACAAAACAAAAGAGAATGAAATAAAAAGGGTAAGACATAAGGGTGTGTTTTGCCAAACACACCCTTAGCGCAATACAAATTAGGCTGGTTGGGCTTGAGGCCCAGACTCAGCCTAGCTTTCACTATTTTCTAAATGAAATAAAAGGGGTAAACACACCCTTAGTGCAATACAAATTGGGTAGGCTGGGCCTAAGACACAGACTCGGCCCAAGATTCACTATTTTCTGTTTTTTTTTGTTGGGTCCAGCTCAGCCCGTACAAGCTAGGCTAGACCCAACAGCTCAAGCCAATGACTCGACTGGCCATGGTCAGCAGACGTGTGTGAAATGTTCACACATGCTTGCTATAGGAGATGGTTAATTAAAATTCAAGGTAACAGTGTCAAGTGAATTGAATTGATAGCGGGGGAAGAAAGAAGACTTACCTAGGGGATGTTCTGGATGAAACGCTACGGGCTCCTTGCTAGGATTCTGGAATTCCCACCTGTCTTTTTCTGCTTTGTCATCTTCTTTTCCATTCTTTTTATTTTATGTGTTTTCCTCTTCGTCCCCTTCTCTCTCTGCTATTTTTTTCTTGTTCTCTATCTTCTATGTATCTTCTCTGTGTTTTCTCCTTTCGTTCATCCCTTAGTTTTTTTTCGTTCTCTCTGTCCTCTGGTCTCTGGTCTCCTGTTCTCGTGTTTGTTCCTTCTTGTTTGTTCGTGTCTGTGTTCTTTATTTTCTAGTTTTTTTTGTTCGTTCACCCGTGTTTTTCTCCCACCTTATTTGTGTCTTCTTCTCCTTCATCCGTCCTCTGTCTTTTTCTCACTCCCCCCTCATTGTTCGTGGCGTTTCTCTGGCTTTTATAAAGCTAGAGAATGCCACGCGGTCGCCTCCAGATAATGAGGCGACCGACCATTGTTATTGCAGGAGTAATGCATTGTGGGGCAGCTAGAAGACATGGTTCATGAATGAAGAAGGTGAAGAAGATTTTTCTTTGAAACAATGTCACCTTAAAGGGATATTTCCAATTTGCCCCTTGAACTTCTGACATTTAGCAATTAGGTCCTTATAGAGATCTTTTTTTTTCTAATTTTACCCCTGGATCAACTGCAATTGAACCCATGGATTTCGCAACATTTACAAAACAGTCCTTGGTTTCCAATTTAATCAATTCAGTCCTTAATTGGCTCTAAACTTTGGTTTTTATTCAATTAAGCTCTTGATTGCATTAATTAAATAAATCAAAATTTAATTAAGTCTATAAACCTATCAATTCTTTCAATCTTTGACCAAAATGACTCCTAAATTTATAATTCCATTCTTATTAGTCCTTCAACTTTCATCTCATATTGTCTTGTTCTCATTCTTAAATTATATTTTTATTTTTAATTTATTTATTTTTTAAAAAATAAAAATTTGGGTTATGAAAGTTACCCCCTCTTTATAATATTCACGATGCAAAGACATTGGAAAATTTTGTTTTCTTTTGGCTTTGCATAGTAAATTTATAAAGAAAAGTAGACATGGAAAAAAACTTTTGCTTTTTTCAAGAATCTTGAAAACTTTGAAAGTAGTAGATTAACAAATGTCCTTCGCCGAGTGATTTTGAAATCAAGAAATTAGTCATTTGAAAGGCGACCTATCTTGTCAATAAAAAATCAAACAAAGTTTTTGGAAATGGTCTAATTATTCCAGACGACCTGCCCATTGGTGAAAAATACAAATATTTGTTGAAAGTGGTCTAATTGTTCTAGGCGACCTGCCCGTGGGTGAAAAATACATAGATTTTTCAGAAGTGGTCTAATGTTCTAGGTGGCCTGCCCGTTGTTGAAAAATACAGAGATTTTTCAACAATGATCTAATTGTTCTAAGCGACCTACCCGTTTGGTGAAAAATACATAAAAAACATTAAAGTGGTTTAATTATTTCAGGCAACCTGTCTATTTGAAAAACTCGAAGTTTTGGTTTTTTTTTCCTTTCATTGATTTCATTGTAATGAGTGACCTACCCAATGATGAAAGATATGATAATTTTTTTCCAGGTTGGTCTAATTCTCATAGGTAACCTGCCTAGGTGAAAACTCAAAGCTTTCATTGTGATGGGTGACTTTCCTAATTGAAAAATACGAAGATTTTTCAAGTAATCTAGTTCTTATGGGCGGTCTGCTCATGTTAAAATTTCTTAAGAGTGAAAAACTTTCAAGAGTATTTTCAATTTTTAGCCATTTCAAGGTGGCCTTCCTTTTGACGGATATTGGAGATTTCTCTCATGAATTTTTGCAAAACATATTTTTTCAATGTTTAGGAGTTAGATGACATGCACGCATCTTTATCTAATTTGAAATATGGGATCCCATTTTTTCTCAATCTCATTGTTGATTGATTGATAAGGTTTTGCCATTTTTTATTTTGAGTCATTTCTCACTCGGCTTCTAGTCCACTCAAGTTGACCCATGTATGTCTTTTCCAGAATATTTGTAATTTTACCCAGATCAGTCTTTATGGTGCTTATCATGACCCATTTACTCGCTAGAAACTCTATGTCTTATTGACCAATTTGAGAAAATCATTCATTAATTCCTTGCCTCACTACTAAAAACATTTGGTGTTACTTGTTAAAAGGATTAATCTGCCTTCGTAAACAAAAATGCCCCTTTGTCTTATTGTATGAAATGTTCCTTTCCTCCTTTTCTGTTACCTGAAGAGATCAAATCCCCTTCTAAGCACAATATTGCCCCCTTGTATGGGTCTTGCTCCTAAGTGTGCTCTATTAGTGACTCAGACAAATAATGTTTTTGAGTAACCCTTCTCTCTTTTCTTCTTTTTTGGTTTTGGTGAAGGAATCTTTGTCTAGAATGAATCTTGATCTTGCATTTTGAAAATAATTTTTTTTTAATGTGAGTTCAAAACAATTTTCTTTTGAAATCTTGCAACT